>Ga0209092_10000037_pt1 | contig 103158 bp, 85 predicted proteins | sample FraStrMetagenome_FD_187446 | JGI IMG/M metagenome (GOLD analysis project Ga0209092, IMG submission 187446) | Marine eukaryotic phytoplankton communities from Arctic Ocean - Fram Strait ARC3M Metagenome (SPAdes) (version 2) | ecosystem: Environmental > Aquatic > Marine > Oceanic | place: Fram... | reverse complement strand
GATGCACGATAAATTCTTAATACTTCTCATGATCATCTATGGTGCTATCGCATTAACATCAATGTATTACTATGAATCAGGCTTATTATAAACTAAACGAGGTATCAACATGCAACGATATAGAATTACTCCGCAATTTAAGAAGAGCGTAGTAGAAACAGAAGTCTACAGTAAGAAAGGCATTGATGGTAAGTATATCTATGCTGGTAAAGAACTAGGCTGGCGTACTGGTGAATTCATTATTACTGTACCCGAAACCGATGAAGAGATTACCCAATGGGTAGAGACTATGAATAATAATGGTTGTCATTGGACACGACCACAGGTAACACAAATGTTACTAGATGGTCTTAACCCTTTCCTACCATCGGAAGACGATACCTTTGTAGAGTTAGACGACTATGACTACGAAATGGAATCAACGTGGGACGGATGTTGGGAAGATTGGAACATTGAAGGTATCAACGATGATGCTAAGTGCGAACTACTCATTGAACAGATTACCGAAGGCTATAACGAATCGTATGAAGATTGGATGGAAGAGAATGATTGGGAGTTCGTATCACACACTACTGAGTTACATTGTAACCCATATATAGAAGAAATAGTAGAATGAATGCCTCATAAACTAACCGATGCGCAGAAAGAAGAAGATCGTAGAACGAGGATTCAACATCCTCATATGATTAAGTCTAAAGCGCATTGGGATTGGGAATCTGGTTATGGTGATATGCAAGTACCACCTACTGTAATACCTAACCCTAAATCTAATCATACAACAAAGATTGTAGTATGTACTATTATCATTGTCTTAGCGGCACTGTATGTATTACTTTAGGAGACTACTGTGAGTTTACTTATGTGGGATTGTTTAATAACATCGTAGTTAATCTATAAAAAAAATCGCAGCGACATTAGTCGCTAGTAATTATGCGCCGCTGTGTAAAACTTAAAGAATAATTATACAAGCGTTTTAAAAAAATTACAAAAAAAAATAGCAGCGACTTTGTCGCTAATAGTTTCGCTGACAGCGAAACTATTTTGCTTTTCCCTTAGCGCCAGTCCATGTCAGACATTATTAGTTTCATATTTTCTTCAATTCTATAGTAGGTGTATTTTTATTCCAATTCTGATCTATGTCTTCTGACCTGCTTATTATCTTTCCTAAAGGTACATTCATAAACATTTCATCACGTAGACCATGACTCGTTGCCCAATCGTGCATTTTACTGCCTTTACCAAAAAATCGTTGGTGATCCTTGGTAAAGAACAGCACCATGTTACCTACGATGTGTTCCATATTTTGTATATCGAATTCTAGCGGATTGTCATAATTTATGTAGCATGTTTCGTAGTCTTTTCCTCCGATAGATTTATACATAAATACGTCATAATCGTTGTAGTTGTCAGGGAAACTTGCCACCATTTCTTCGTATGTGCATGTACCGAGAAAAGGTTCTAAACAAAACTCTTCATTTAAACATCCTCTACCCTCTTTGAATGTATAGTCCTTGTCAAAACGGATCATATGCCTGGCTAAATGAAAATCACGATCATCATCTGGGTAATACTTCTTGGTATATTCTTTAGCAGTATGATGTGCTATGTCACTAAATCGTGTATTTTCATAGTGATGTATTCGGCTATTTATAATTTCCAGCGCACTACTAAACGCTGTCTTATCGATTATTGTAAATTGTCTTATAGCATTATCAAATATATATCTTCTCTTATCGTGTATGGTCTTGCAGTATGATAATTGAGTATATGTAAGATTATGTTGCCAGCATGACCAGGATGCTGATGCAGTAGTAAAGCATCTATGTATATTATTGGTCTGACTCCAGGGCATATCTTCATATGCATTGAATGGGAACTTTATACCTTCTATACTTGCATTGATATCATCAATTGCTGCATTAAGATCATTAATCGCGTCTGTTCTCATCAATGCGTACTCAGAATTGGGACTTATTTTCTTGTCTAATCTTTCGAACATTAATCCATGGTTCACCATGACACTAGGAAAGTTTAGAGCCTTATATGCATTAAATGATAAAATCCATTTTGCTACAACTGGAGTGTCTAATAACTCTATGGTTATATGACCGCCTTTTGGAAATGTTATTTGTACATGATGTGTCATGCGACCATCTCAAATTGTGGTGTACAGAATATTAACTTTCCCCCATCAGCAATCCAATCTTTCATGATACGATTAACGAATAAGTCTTTGAAGTGGAATGGGAACACTAAGAAGTAATCAGCATCTATCTTTGCATCATCTTCATGTACAATGGGTATACTACTACCTACTAGATACTTACCTATCTTATCAGGATGTATCTCTGCTGCTCCGGCGATTAGTTCACTGTCTAATCCGTAATACTGCATGATGGTATTGCCTTTAGTACTAGCACCCATGATGTATACGCGCTTACCTTCGTTAACTACTTTACGTAAGAATGCTACTGTATCATCTCTGTTTTGTGCAATATTATCTGCCCACTGGGAGATGCGTTCTGGTGTAATATCTTCTGCGTATTCAATGCTACCAGTTGTGTAATGTCTTATGTATAGTTGATAACTACCACCATTGATATCATTCTCTAGTACTTTGTATATCTCTAGTCCGTGACGTTCCATTAATACAACAAGGCTCTTGAAACTATAATACTCTATATGCTCATGTATCACGTTGCCTAGATCGTTGCTTGCTAACATAGGTTCTGCTGTCATTAATTGACATAACCATACACCATCAGTCGCTAATACTTTCTTAATGTCTTGTACGAAACTATTGGGATCATCTAAGTCATAGAACATAGCGACTGTGGTTATAGCACGTGCGGTTTTAATTCCTACTCGTGTTACCCAATTCTCATAGTTGAAGAAGTCACCTATCATGATATCTGTATGCTTTACTAAATCAAGATGTATATTCTTTGCGGGATCACATCCTACTCTTGTGACTTTCTTACTGTCGTAATTACTAAGCAGTGTACCATCGTTAGCACCAATGTCTAATACTATGTCGTCTTTGTTTAGTCCTACTTCGTTGGTGATGTCATCTACTATGCTGCTCAAGTTATCTACTATCTTTTGATTGAGCCTTGACAAGTACCAATAGTTCTCATACAGTTCTTGCTCACGTACTGTATGATCTAGTTGTATTAAATCACATACGTGACAATGCACCAATGTGAGTGGTGCGCTTCCTACATCCGTATTTGGTTCTACTGTGAACGCATTGATCTTTAGGTCGCCCATGTCAAACACTGTGTTCATGTCATCTGCACCACAACTGCGACACTGTGTTACTTTCTTTACTTGTCTCAAATTAATCCCCTTGTATTTAATATATTGGTCGCTTGTTCTATCCATTCTGGTTTGTAGTGATTTAACTTAACGGGTTTTGTTGATGTGTGTTTAAAGTTCCATGGATTGTTCGTAAATAAATCCTCATATGCTATTTCATATGTAAACCAATCTTTGTATTTATTGTATGTTTCTTTTTCACACTGTACGATGTTCTCGTATACATCTACGTCATTGTCTGTTATATCAAGTGTATTCGGTGGATCATATGACTCGTGTGCATGTATAATAAACACGTTTGTTCTACATGACAATACATTACTTAAAAAATGCTCAACACGATTGCGTCTATATAACCATATGAATTCAACATCATCATCTTTTAATAATGCTAGATCAATCATCTCATCAGTGAATACCTTGGTAACAAACGGTTTTTGTAATTTTAATATATCTATTCGTTGTTGCAACAATAATCCAGCATCAGCATCATTCGTTGTTTCGCTCAAACTAAGAGCATGTTCATTGTAATTTTCTCTGCCGAATGAACTAACCAACCAACTACTGCCACAACGTGCAGGCGTTACTATTATAATATTTTTACCATTCAACATGTAAAACCTGCTCTGTTAATATTTTATCAAAATTCAATTGATGCTTGTTAGTACACTTGCCTAATGGCATCTTTGAAATACAAAATGCATCGGTAGGCACGTCATGTAGTATTAGCCAATCTTGAAACTCGTTATGCGCTAACACTTTGTTAGTAAACGCATTGGGCTGTAATTCCCAACCAGGAGAATATGTTTTATCAATATTGGTTATATCAAACTGACTTGGGTTATCCATATTAATCCAGCACGTGTAATATTCTTTTCCTAATACCGCAAATGGCAACCATAGATCATAATCAGTGCGGTAGGTACAGAATTGTCTATGTTCATTAGATATATTGAATACATCAATTGATTTATCTTTACCACTAGTATATCGTTGTATAATATGTAGACCATCTAAATAATTATATCCCCAATCGTTTAACTGGGTGACACGTGGACTTGTAATGGTTTCTTCATACCAATGTATGTCACAATTCATTTCAAACAATATACGCACAACATCATCATCATGTATTTCAAACTCTGGTATATAATTAGCAGCGACATCATATGATAGCCAATGATTCCATTTACTATTATTGATATCATCTATATCAGCATTTGGTAAATCCCAATTGGACTTGGTAAACGCAGCATGAGTGACCCACTTGTGTAATAAATTCAACCTTGATTGATCCATTATTATTTCCATCCTGCCAGGGAAATCTAGTCCATGTTTATCTTTTAATTCATCAACATGTGCATTAAATTTAGATGCATAAGTTGTTCGTATATGATAAATTTCTTCGTTGCTTAACTGAACTATTGGAAATAGATTCTCGTTCCATGTTTCAATAGGATCTAGTTTACTAACATCATTATACCACTGTGATACAAACTCATTTTTTAATAATTCAATTTCTACTATTCCGCTATTGAAATGTATCTTCATTTAAAATCCTTTATATAACTTATATCTGGATAAGTTTCACTACCAGCACAATCTTCATTATAGTCTGGTAGTACTTGTAGTTTTGCTAATCCCATTTGCGCTGTCTCTGGTGTCATAAAGTAATGCCAGCCATCAAATGTAATAGTGTCTTGTTCATATGGTATAGTCATATCTCTACCATCATGAGTAGCACGTTGTGCCCAGTTGTAGAAATCTATATCGTCAGTGAGAATCATGCCGCCGCGTATAGTGCTAAGTATCTTCTTAAACTGAAAACTTATACATGTACTAGTACCATGCTCGTATTGATCACGATACAGTCTTGGAGCAGCATCAACTACATTTGTATTCCCTATAGTATAACACCCAGACCACTCTTTGTCAACAAAATCTACATCTAATCCTAAATGCTTACATTGCATTGCCACACTGATATAAGTATTCTTTGGTAATGTCACAGTGTCTATACCATTCTGTTGTTTATAATAATATAGACTGAGGAACAATGCATGAGTACAACAGTCGGTTGCTATTGCATATGATGCACCAGTGTACGAAGCCATTTGTTTTTCAAATTCATCTACGTATCTAAATGCGTTGACCATTCTTGTCTACCTTTATTATTGGAGGATTACTGTCGTCCCATCGTTGTGTAAGCATACTAACAAACTTGAAGTCTGTGAGTGCTACAAATGTATGAGGTGTGTGCTTTGGTATTCTAATACTATCACCTACTGTTAAAACAGTTTCGTATACCTCATCACTATATTCTTTAAACAAACACTCTCCTTCTACTACTAGCATGTACTCTACGAAATGAGGATGATAGTGATATCCACGTTCATCGCCTTTATTGGTGATCATTAGATTGTATTCAACTATGTTCTCGTCTGGATAGAAACTTTGTATAGTCCCTCTTGAGTCTGTGAATACATCTGGTTTCATTATTGTTACTACATTCATTATTAACCCCCATATACATATATTCGATCTGTTAGGTTGATGCTATGGGGTGATTGTTTGGTCGAAACTTTTCGATATCCTAAACTTTCTATTAATTCCTCACTTTCGCCTCCTTCTACTTGCAGCGTAGGTCTATACTTTAATATAGTTTCCATTGCCCCCATAATAACATCGGTCTCGGTTTGCTCTACGTCCATTTTAATAAAAGATGGTGCTAAGTTATAACTATCTAATGTTCTAATTGTTGTTTTAATCTCATTATAGTACACAGGTTCACGAGTCCAGTTAACGACATGATCGCGACTGTAACTTGAAATGCCGCGCCATCTTGCTTTAGTAGGATCTACTATCTCTTCCCAACTAACCGCATAAAATACCTTTTCAGTATTATGGTCGTCGGGATTACCAAGTCCATTCATATGAATTTTTATATTATCATAGTTACCTAGGCGTTTTTTTAAGAATGTCTCAAGGTGGTAGTTTGCTTCAAAGCAAACTACATTTTCAAATAAGGATACGTAGTAATCCGAATAACTTCCATAACATGCCCCAATATCAATACACATCCCATTATCATTACTGTGTTTAAAATGTTCAATCATACCCCAACACAGGTTAGCATTATCATTATATATACTTTTTTTAACTGCATTACCCATTATAGTCTCATTCCTTTAAATACTGTTTTGTTAAACAGATTGTTTTCTTTATCAATATACTCAAATAATTTATTTGGTATACCTAATTTCTTACATGTATTGTCCATTGCAAGAACATCTTTTGGTAAGCAGGCGCCACCATATCCTCGTAGTTCCGACTTAACATCTAAGTACTCATCTGGCATTTCACTGTTACGCAAAAACGCTTCTTTAACAGTATCATAGTCTGCTCCCATCTTGTCACTTATCTCAAACATAACATTAGAGAACACTACTCGCAATGCATTAAATGTATTGTGATAATACTTCATTAGTTCAGCTTCTGTTGGCGTAACTCTCATTATATCTTCTGGTATTTTACCATGTGATCTATGTACAAGATAATAGTGATTAACATTCTCTGTGCCCACCAATAATAACTTATGGTTAAATACAAAGTCATAATTAGCACTGCGTTCCTTTAGAAACTCTGGTACGAATACAATTCTGTCATCATATTGTTCAATCAATCTTTCAGTTGTTCCAGGCACTACGGTTGACTTAATAACAATAACCCCTTCATAATGCGCTGCGCGTAGTTCTGCAATTACACTTTCTACAATCCGTGTATCACATTCTCCTTGGTTATTGGTAGGTGTAGGCACACATAGATAAACAATTTCTGCTTCTAGTAGGTCTGTTATATGTGTATTCAATTTAATATCATGTGGTATAACTATGTATCCACAATGCTCAAATCCAATCTTGCATGCGGTTCCTACTATTCCTAGACCTACTATTCCTATTTTCATTTCACCATACGCCTGACTGTATATGAGATTTCAATTAACTCTATCGTATCATCTTTAAAGTAATCATCAACTGTCATTTTGACTGCTGGGAAATGTCCATAGTCATCTAAAATTAAATGTCCATTTGTTGATATTAGTGAATAAAAATTATCTAGTACATGTCTAGTAGGCTTTGCTAAATCAACATCTATCCTAAGTAGTGCAATATTACTAAGACCAATAGTTGGTATGGTGTCTTCTACATTTCCAATTACAAAGTTAACAGCGCCAGTATAATCACATTCTTTGAAATTATCTTTAACTGTGTCTAATGCACTATAACACCACTTACTTTCATTGTTGTCATCTAATTTCTGCTCTTCATACCATTGTTTTAAACTTGTGCCTTCGGGTGTTACATCTTCATCGTTAGGAGATGGTACTCCATCAAATGTATCAAACATCCAGATAGTACGATTAGTATTATGGTGTTTTAAGGTTTCTGCCATTATCATACAACTACCGCCCATGAATACACCACATTCTACTAAATCTCCAGGGATATCGTTTAATATAATATCTTCAACGGTATCTATTAAATCTAATACTGCTGATAATTGAGTAACAGTATATGGACTACAGTTATACGCAATTTCTTTTTTCCATTCATCAATATCCATACTATCTAGTTCATCACTGAATCTATAACTTATATCTTTGTAATCATTTTTATATTTTCTGCTAGTTCTTTTCATTATTTTATTTCCACTTAACACTGCATCCGAAACTAGGATTAGGTTCCCAATTGATTGACTTATTCGTCAGCGTCAAATCTAGTGCATGACGCAAACTACTACCAGTAGGCATCAATTTATTTATTGTGTGACTTGGATCTAGTTCTCCATGATATACAATAATACCATCTTCGTTAACAACATAAAACTCTGGTGTACATACTGCACCATACTCTTGTGCAATACTTTGATCTTCATCAAATACATATGCACATTCTAGGTCCCACTGTTCGGTGAATGCTGTCATCAATTCTGGTGCATCTTCTGGACTGCTATCATCTGTTGTTGGACTTGCGTCATTGCTGTTCACCGCTACAATCCTAACTTGATCTTTATAGTCTTTGACTAATTTACTAATAGCCGGCATTCTAAATAATACGTAAGGACAATGATTGCAAATGATCATTATTAAATTAACTTTGTTAGGTTGAACTAACTGTATTGGACTTGATCCTATCATGTTACTGCTAGTTACAAGCATTTTTTTAATCCTTCTTTTAGACTAATGTACACAAAGTTTGATACGAGGCTTTGTAATTTAGTAATGTCAGGCACTCTGCGTGGTGTGCTGCCTACTTGTCCATCTTCTAGTCTGAGTGTGGTGTAATCTATATTCATCAATTCCATTATTTGATGTGCCACATCTAGTATAGTTGTTTCTACATCTGAACCAATGTTGATTATCTCGTTCTCTGTATTGTACACTCTCTTAATAAGTTCACATGCATCATCTATGAAACAGAAACTTCTTGTATCGCTGTGTCCGTATAGAACACTATCACCTTGTCTTAGACGATCTACAAACTCAGGAATAAAATGATTCAATTGTCCAGGACCGTAAATGTTATGAAAGCGTATGATAGTATACGTGCTATTATTCTCAATACTATTGCTAATAACCGCACTCTCCATTGCGATCTTACCACTAGCATAACACCAGCGAGGATTCTGAATATCTTCTATCGTGAGTGCAACTGCTTCTGGTGTTGGTATGGAAGCCCAACCTTGGTTGACTGTACTAGCATATCCTTCACTGCTACTAGCATACACAAAGTGTGCAGTAGGATAACGCTTGAGTAAGTTCATCGTGGGAGTTACGATACTATCTATGACACTAAATGGTGTGCTATAAAAGTTCTTTGTACTATTGAAAGCCGCTAAGTGTATAATTGTGTCAACGTCAGGTAACGTGTTGACAAAGGCTATGTCATTTAAGTTCCCATTATAATCACAATTATCATAATCAACAGTAATACAATCCATGTATTCGCGTAATCGTGTTCCTATAAAGCCATTAGCTCCGGTTATTAAAATCATATTTGTTCTCTTAAAATTAACTACTATGTTTATTTATCTACGATTTTATTCAACAATGCAGCAAATCTATCTCGCTGATCTTCTACGAATTTATGCTTTAAATGATCCCAATTATAAATATTCTGTTCGTGGATGCGTTTTAATATATGTTCACTTCTAGGAACAGATATCATTTCTAGTAAACTATCTCTACACATATCCAATCTATCTATCATATAAACACACTCATCATATTCTTCGCTGGCTAACCAGTCCCATGTTTTAAATCCCCAATCTTTTAATTGCTGCACTATTCCTGACTGTCCAGCCCAGACACAAGGATGTTGATATATAAACGACCTGAATGTTGCTTCACTAATAAATAATCCATTGCTCTGCATATCTGTTTCAGTTATAATACTTGCAAAACTTTTATTATAAAAATCTAAACTACTCAGTGTAGTATCTGCACCTGCACACCAATTTTTATCATGATCATGTACATCAACTATCATCGGAACATGTAATCCCAAATCTGCGAGATCATGCCACATATCAATAAAATAATCATCATCTACTTCACGTGTAGACATATGTTGGTGATTGTCTTTTATCGCGATATAGAATGCGCGTGCCTTTTCAAGAAATCCCCATCCGTTTATTCTGTCTGCTATGCTCACGTATTGAGTGTGTATTAAATTAGCACGATATAATAATAGACTCAAATATATTCTACCAGGCTTCATGAAGCGTTGTAAACACATGAAATCTTTTTCGAACACACGTTCAGTAATAGGTTTCAATTTCCACATGTCCCTAGATATATCAGATTCAATGTGTCGCAGTATATCATGACCATAGCAAGTAAATCCATGAGCAGTAATACGTGTACTTCGTTGTCTCTCTTGTACTTTTAAGTCACCACTAATCCAAATAACATCATTACATGATATACATGCATCATCACAGAACTGTTCTAACACTATATCAAAATCAATACAATGTTCAATAGGATAAGTGTCGATAGGATTAGTACTTTCTTGCCATGTACTAAATACTATCTTCGCTTTACCTTCGCGCACATCATTTATAACATGATCAGGGATGAATGATAATATGTTACCATTCATTACTGCATGACTATCTATATCGCAATTAATTTCGCACCAGTGTAAATACACTCCATCTTCTTGCTGCTCTAATGCATACCTATCATTTATTAATTCTGACAATAATAAACTATTCCAATTATCATTCTCCTCAATGCGCGGGATCATTTCCAGTAGTTTTCCCAAATATAATTAAGTTCTGGGAATGTTGCTCTGGTATCTTCGCCTCGTAATAGGTCTATGCGTTTAGTATGTTCACACATTTCAATTAATTTATCTGCATTAAATGTGCCACTATTCATCCATTTGATGGCTGTATTAATTGTCTGTGCTGCAGGCGCTGACTTATCGATGTCTAACCATTTTAAATGACTTCTCCATATTGTTTCTATTTCTTCTTTCATATGATCTGGTAAATATTGGATATTAAAAAACCCAGGATTTGATAAAATATTCCAAGACATAGACCATCGATTAACCCAACCATTAGTAATCCACTGTTCATTTAATTCACATACTGAATATGCATTCATAATTTGTATCGTTGGTGCAATTGTTACCCATACATCAGGTGCGTTAGTCTTTATTAATCCAATGTTTTTTTCTATAACATTCCAATCAGTGTCTTTGCGTATATTCTCTGCTCTGTCACCATATGTATCAATACTAGCAGCGCAATATACATTACTGAATTTTTTCCACAAATCAATTACATTTGTTTTTTTGTACTTCATTATACTCATATTTGAACTGTATCTAATAAATATATCAGTTAATCCCATCTCAATTAGTTTATTCATTATAGTATAATGTTCTTCCATAAACAACGGCTCACCGCCAGCGAAATATATTTCTTTCACGTAAGGTAAATATTCTTCTAACCTGTTTAATAATTTCTCACTCTCTTCTACCCCATGTATTATTGCTGTATCACTATCTGTGCTATAATTAGATAAACCATCTTTTGTCAAACTCTCTGCATCTGCGAACCACTTACTACTACTAAAGTGTCCGCACATCCTGCATCTCATATTACATATATTACTGAATCTAATATCCCAATACACAGGCTTTGCGAGTGGTGCTGATCCATCTTCATTTGTACTAAGCACCATTTCTTTACTTACTTCGTGAAATTTATTAATATTATCATGTCGTAAACTAAATCCGCTATCCTTTTCTTTCAAGTAACAAGTACTACACTCAGGTACTTTCTTATCGTCTATTAATGCTTTGCGCATTTTATTGATCTTATCTCCTTGCCATATTTCATCAAAACTCTGTTCATTTATATTACCGAGTGGTAAATCCCAGTTTCCAATACAACAAGGAAGCACATCGCCTTTGGCACTAATATGCAGATGACTCCAAGGTAACGGACAGTAACTTTTTGTTTGTTCAGTTATGTCGGTTAACGACATATCGTTTTTTATTATAAGTTCTTTAATATTCATTTTTTAACATTTCCTATAGTATTCTTCAAGTTCAGGAAACACTTCTACAAATTTTGTGTTTCGTCTGCTGTCCATTGTGTCTATAAATTTTCTAAAGTTGGCCCGATGTACAGTATTATCGTCATCGGTACTGTAGTAACAAGAATCCACAACCCGTCCCATTTTCTCTGCCTCGTAATCATAAAACGCTCGGTTGTCTTGACCAGACGTAAGATTTTGCATCATAAAATCATATTGGTCCCAGGCATAGGGCATAACTAATTCCTTTGGGGGAATTGCTAAACTTAAAAACGGAGGAAACGTGATAGGACTAATATCCACATGCACTGCACACGGTTTATCGCCACGCACAAAATCATCTATTAGATTATTCTTTAAGAAGAACTCCGAGTACTGTGTGAATCTGCCGTTATATCTGTTTTTAGATTTCTTAATTTTTAGTATTTTTTCTAGGAATTGACCATAGCTAGGCACACTCAATACACTATACGCTGTCATTATTGTATTGTCAACTGTTGGATGAGTTTCTATAAGGTACATTAATCTGTCCCACAACATATTAAAATCTAACCCACTACGAATGTATTCTGCTTGTTTACCCCAGCCGTCTAAACTAGTGTACAGTGTAATTTTCTTTACTAGGTTCTCTTGCTCATTCTTCTTGATAAATTCAATCAGTTTTTGCCATGCCTGCTCAGGAGCATTTAGGTTAGTGTTAATACCCAGCTCGAGGTCTGGCATTGGGTGTTTTTCAATTTCACTTAGCAGTTTAAAAGTGTCTTTACTCATTAGCGGTTCGCCACCAGTGACCCTAAGCGTTTTTAAAGTTGTTCTAAGTTCTGGCCACCATTTCCAAAATGCATCAACATATGGATTGTTTTGGTTGTGTGGTATTGGCAATTCATTTATTGACTTCAAATATTCCAAACTATGGTAGTCCCAAGTTGGCTGCTTAGATTGTGCATCAGTGAGCATAATTGGGTCATTTTGCTGTTGTTCTTGTTGCCACTTACTACTAAAATGAGGACCACAGTATGTGCATTTTAAATTACATGCATTACTAAAACTAACTTCTACGTATTGTGGAGTGTGATCATATCCTGCGCCGCTTTTTACAATTGTATCAAACCGATCTGCAAACAAGTTAGCACTTTTTAAATATCTATCACTAACGGCTTCTTTATTTCTATCTTCCATTTTATAACAAAAGTTACATGGACTAGGACGTTCACCATTTAACATAGCTTTACGTTCATCTATTTTTTCACGACTGTTATGAATTGCTTTATGGTTTTGTGATATTTCTTCTAATGGTATCTTATGAGGGGCAGGGTGATGACAACTATGCGTCATACCATTATGTAAATGCATTGTTACTTGATCCCACTTAGCCAAGCAGAATCCTTTTCCCACGTCATTAAGTTTGTCTTTCATAATTAATGCGCGACCTAATTCATTTTCATTCATTGTGATATTGCCTTGTTTCTCATTGATGTTAAATTACCTAGATCAATATTGATATTATCAAATATAGGATCTTTTAAACAATCTAAAAATTCTTGGTGTTCTGGATGATTATCTTTCCAAATACATTTCTCATTATAAATTTCGGGTGCCCATGTACCCCAATCGCTTACCATACTAAAACATATTTGAAAGAAATTTGGGTAATTGGCTGTTACTAATTCTATATACTGTTTCATTTCTTTGTAATTATCTTTTTGAACTACAAAGTCGTATGAGATTCTAAAGTTGGGAAACTCGTTTCGTTTACTGTCCAGAAATTTGCAATTGCTTAATAGCAAGTCCCAATCTCCATTCAACCGAGTTTTGTTCTCATATGTATCTTTTGTTGCGGCATCAAAACTAATACGACAATCAGTTAAGTTAGAATGTATTTTGCTAATATTATTCCACATCTTTTCAGTATACATAACACCATTTGTTTGCATCACAACAGATAGATTTGGAAAATCATTACCGTTCAAATTATATAACATGTCACGATAAATTTTACTAGCAAATGGGTCGCCACTGCCTGTTACAAAAATACTAAACTTTCGTTCGGTGGGCGTAGTTAAGAATGCTTCTACTATTTTATCATTGATAATTTTTCGTCTATCATACTCAGTTCCTACGGTATACAATAGTTTAGTAGTTCTACAACTTGGACATTTCAAATTACAACTTTCATCATTGCTAAAGTTAATACATGTTGGTAATTCAGTTGATATTAATGATTTAGATTTTAGTGCGTCAAGTTCATGTTGATTCACTTTTTGATGACTACCATCAAGAATATCTTTTATATCAGGTAAATTATCACCTTGTATAAGTGGACAGAAACTTGCCTGACAATAATTCCATGTCCCATCAAATATTTGTTTGCGCAACTCTTGTGCTTTTGCACCATTCCATATTTCCTCTATACTCTCTTCTAATATATTTCCAATATGATATGGCAGCCAACTTGGACAACACATCCAACATTTCCCCCACATATCAACTTCTAACCAATTGTATAATTTTGAGCAATATTTGCCTGATAAGTCGGGCGTTACAAATTCCAATCCAGTAATATCTTTAATCCAAACCTTTCCGAACATAGGATCTGGTTGCCATTTCTCTATAGACGCGGCGTAAGGTTGATGTGTATTGATCAATTTTGACTTGTTGATTTTATTAGTCATTCTCTTCTCTCTATGTCTTCTTCGGTGCATTTCTCACCAGATTGTATTTCAATTATATGACAAGGCTCATCAGTATCGTTATATGACTTATGCCATGTCATGATAGGTATAATATTTATGTCACCTATCTTTGCTGTAGTTGTAATTTCAGTGTCATCAAATTGAATTTTGCATTCACCTTTAATAACATGCCATGTTTCGTTACGGAATTCGTGTCGTTGATTGCTTAAACTTTTTCCAGGCATGATAACAAGTTCTTTTACTTTCACAGTTTTCTTATCATCTAACACACGCCAGTAACCCCAATCACGTTCAGTTCGGTGTGTATTCCAATCATCTAATATAGTACTGGAACTATTCTTTTTTTCTGTACCACCTATACCAAATGCGAATGATAGATTATCGCTCATTAGTTTTAACAATAACATCTCTGGGATATTCTCTGATGTTCTATCACCACCATTAGCAAAAATAATATTACTAGCAGGGAATATAGATTGTGCTTTGTAGATAGCATCTATCGCGGTATCATCAGCATCATCAATTGCAGTTACAGTTGTAACCATACTAAGATTCTTAATAATATACATTCGCTCAGATAACGACATAAACGATCTACCCTTCTTGCGAGTTAGCCATTCTTCGCTGTTCACAGCAACTACAAGGTAGTCACCAAGATTGCGTGCCTCTTCAAACATAGCAATGTGTCCACTATGCAACGGATCGAATCCGCCAGAAACTACCACTGCTGTTGATTTTTTCATTATACCGCCATTGGTGCTTTGATGAAAGGCATTGGATAGTAATTTGCCAATTGATAATCTTCTACAGAAGATGCTAACACATCAGATAACGATGTGAATTGCTTACTGATATTTAGTGTTGGTAACTCCATTGGTGGGCGCTTCAATTGCTCTTGTACTTGTGTGGTATGGTTCTGATAGATATGAGCATCACCAATCGTATGCACAAACGTACCTACTTCCAAGTCGCAAATATTTGCTATGATGTGAACCAACAATGAATAACTTGCAATGTTGAATGGTACACCAAGAAACATATCAGCACTACGCTGATACATCTGGCAACTTAATTTTCCATTCATCACATAGAATTGAAACATTGTATGACATGGTGGTAACGCCATTTTATCAATCAATGGTGGGTTCCATGCGCTTACTATGATACGTCTACTATCGGGATTAGTCTTGATCTCGTTGATCGCCCATTCAATCTGGTTTACCCCACCGAAATCTACCCATTGCTTACCATACACAGGTCCAAGTTCTTTGACTTCATCTGTATTGGTGTATCCTAATGCAGCACCTTGATTGTCTGCATTAGCCGTCCATATAGTTTTATTTTTGATATCACGAGTACCATGAAGTATATACGACAATCTTCTCTCGTCTGTGCTACCTTCAAGGAACCAAAGTAGTTCACTTACTACTGCGTTCCATGCTAATCTTTTTGTAGTGACTGCTGGGAACCCATCTTGTAGATTGTATCTTGACTGATGACCGAATAAACTACGAGTACCAGTTCCAGTACGATCAGTTCTATCTTCGCCATGTTCTGTCACGTCACTCAACGATTGTAAATATTGTTTCATTAAATCTTCACCCATTTCTCTATTGTTAGTGTATCGTGATCTACATTAGTACATCTGAACAATTTTTTAATCGCTTGCTCTGGTAAAAATGTATCACATGCATATACCTCGTCAATACGACTAATCCATATTTCATCTATGAAGGGTATCATTGTTTCTAACAGTTGTGCACCACCTATCAGCCAAATATCCTCTAAATTATCGTATTGTGACAATTCTTCAAAAGTATTTCCAATATGTGTTAATGTATCAATACTCATTATAGCACAGTTATAGTATGTGTCAACATTTAAAGTTCTTGATATTATAATATTCTGTCGATCAAGCAATGGCTTGAAGGGCAATGAATCCCACGTCTTTCTTCCCATGATCACAGTAGAATCTATAGTACATTCTTTAAACCATTTAAGATCATCTGAGTTATGAGGCCATGGCATTGTACCATCTTTGCCAATGCCCCAATTGGCATCTGCTGCTAGTATTGCTTTCATTATATATTACTCCAGTGTGTCAATTACTTGATCTTCTCTTACTTGCGCACCTAATCTACTAGGATTAATCTGCACTGTCTTAAAGAACTTTGAACCATTTGCATCTAAGTCAGCGATTTCTAATTGCAATTCTCGCTGTAACTCAATGCCTAGTCTAATTGTTTCATCTTTTAATTTACCTAGATCCCACTTACCACCTGTACGAATACATAACTGATCACCACCTTCAAACTGTGGGAAAATCTCAGTATTGAAATAATTAGTCAACCAATCAAAGTCACGTACATTTTTCCAATCCCAATCTTTCCTGAGTACGTTAGTCATATGACAACCTAATCGTGCACCATAAACTGCCCACAATCCATTCAGTGAGTCTTCGCCAACCGACATCCATGTAAGTAATCGTTGATAGTTTTTCTTATGTACTACTTCTTTCAACTTTGACGGATCTACGATGTCACCATCAACTAGTCCCATCTTAACACCTTCTCGAAACCCTGCACGCCATGCTTGAAGAGGACTTGCATTGTTCATTACATTACAATATACATTATTCATTTGCACATAATTGATGTTCCAACAGAAGTCTACTTGTGCACGCTTATCACCTTCTGGTGCTAATTCATGTGTGCGCATATTTTCTACAACTGTCTTAGGCCAACACTTGATTCCACCGTTACCATAAATCAGGCCATTTATTTCGTTCTTACCAGCCCAACTAACAACATCAGAGTCACCTATATTATCCATATCTAATTCTACATTGAAGAATGATGGGTCTACAATATTGTCAGCATCTATAGTGACGAATCTTGAAGTCTCGGATAATGCTGCTGCTGCTTTGTGCGCTGCGTCACTTCCCCACACACCATGACTGCGTTTAGCCCAAGGGGCTTTATCTAGTAGGTCTGCAAAGTTTTCGTCTGCATTTGGTTCATCATAACTTATGTAAATAATATCAAAATCGTTCACGCTTACCATATTAGTCATTAATATCTCCTTGTAAAATTAACTGCTATCTGTTTGTTCTTAAAAATGAATAATGGATTTAATGGTATATTAAAATCTACATCAATACTTATGTCATCTTCGTTTATTATATCGTGTGCTGGTATTTCAAATGCACCCACAAAGTTATCTATTTCACCATCACATACTAAAAATTGTAATGTAGAGTCAATAACTCTATGTGTTTTTATATCTAATAAGTACTCTTGGTTTTTATCTATGTTACTATGTATATTAATTGTATTACTGTTTGTGGAAATATACAGATGGGCATCCCTGTCACTGGTAATAGCGCACTGCAATAATGTATACTTGTTCTCATCAAGTCTTGTTGGTATATATCTTTCAAATATTTCAAGACTATAATTTTTAAATATCTGTCTTGTGAATAATGATATATCATCCCAATCTAATAGTAATCTAAATTGAGCAGACTTTCGTCTGAACAATAATAATGGATCAACTTCTATAGATTGCATAAGATAATCAGGATCATTCTTCTTTGTGAAATATAAATTCAGTAATGTATTTTCTTTATTTGCGATCTCATTAATAGCCGTTAAGTTCATTGACTTCTTTATGTTTTCAATATTAACTGATACTTCAACTATATGTTCGTTCTTGTATACACGAATAAACACGTCAGCGTCAGTTGCAGGTTTTTCTTTTATGTTAAATAAGAAATTTGAATTAACATGATTAATTGATAACACGTCTGTCTTTAGATCAATGTCCCATATTTCATTTTCTACATCCCATACAACGCTACAAGCCTTTAAGGCGAGTGTACCTTTTATCAATTTACGACACAATGCATTCTGCGTAGTGGTGATAGAATGTTTCTTATTTTTAGATGTGATTATACTAGATGATAACCCTAGTATTTTACCATTATCTGCGTGGTATTTAATCCACCAAGTTGGTTTGTATTCTGTATTGCTTTCGGTGTTCGTCATATATCTCGTCTGTTATGAATGTTTTATCTTTGTAAACAATAGTATTATTGATTGCATAATTTTGTATCTTCAACTTTGTGTCTGTACTTGTCCATACATTAATATAGTCCGACCAATTCTTTTCTATTCTATCATTATCTTTTAAATATTTAGTAATCGAATTCATGTCGATTATCTCTAAGATAGTGTCATGATGTGGCGTTACTTCGTGGTAAATATCAAGATGTGAAATAATAAATGCATGCATTAAATTTGAGTCATATTCAGTTGGTATGTATTGAAACTCTATAAATTCCTTCAACGCATCTGTCCATTGTTGCATATAAATTTCTGATAATAAAAAGAATTGCTTTGTGATTTCAGAATCTTTTTTAAAATAAAACAAGTCAGAAGATAAATTTTTTATATTATATGTATCATACCAATCTGGCACAGCATCATACATAACAGTCCTGAAGTTCATTGTTCTAATACTATAACACATTTCATAATTAGAAAGATACTCCCATAACTCATCGTGCTTTTCTTTTACAAGAGAGTAACAATCAATCGCGATAGTATCATCATATGGCGTTACGTAGTTTAATTGCCAGTCATTTGCACGAATATCTTCTACAGCATCAAATGGTAATTCAATAATATTATCAAATGGTTCTTCATACTTATCTAATAAATTATTCAGTGAATTTATTACCATACTCACACTTGCATGTGGGTTCTGAATTTTTATACTATACGCACAAGCAGATGCGGCTTTTTGTTCTTGTGCATTGAATGCTAATATTACATATCCGTTACTCATACAATAATCCCAGTAATCTATCACCAAATCTTTCTAATGATCGTTTGTTCATGACATGAACATCATTATTGCTATGTCTTACTGCAATATTATTCCAATTTTCAACTGTGTCATTCGCCAAACATATCCATTCATTTAAGTTTTTTACTTCTATAATATCATCATACTGCGACATGTTTTGCATAGGTAGTCCACAGAAGTCATGTACTATATTGCCAGAGATCATACCATTCATAATATGAATTGCAATACTTGTGCAATAATCCGTTCTGAATAATTTGCCAGGGAAGTTATAAAGATATTGGTAGAACTCATAATTATCTGCGACATGTTCCCAACTATCAAAAAATATTTTACTTTCTTCTGATCTATCAAAGTAGACTACAGTAGACCACCACATGGGTATTCCAACATCATATAAGTATTGTTCAAATAAATGGGGCTTATCATTACGTAGATTTATTGCATTGCTATACATTGCAACTCCTTCGTAATTGAATGCCATATTTAGAAAATCAGTTTTGAGTATATAATCGATATCAAGTAAAATAGTTTTGTCAAAGGGGGAGTATTCGAAAACTTTATGCTTATTGCTATTGTTGAATTGAGCGTGGAATGCTGTCCAAGGACTATCATTATGTGTCCTCATATTTTTCTTCATGTCATCATCAGTCAATGCAATATGATCAAAGCATGAATCTATGATATGTTTAGGTTGTGATTCTTTTAACCAAGACATTGATCCAGCGTCTGTTATTAAGCATACAGGCTTACCTAATTGTCGCTTTGCATATGATGCAGCAATAGTGGCTAACTTAACGTAATCTATCTGATCATTGTTGTAAGCGAAAAAACAAATTCCCTCTGTCATTAATCTTCCATCAATTTATTAAGGTTACGAAGTTTTTTAATTTTATTAAATTCTACTTCGTATTCAAGCATAGCATCGGTATATGCAGTTTCCAATTTGGTTTTGAATGCAATTAGATCATTCACTCTGATAGGATTTTCTTTTGTATCTAAAAATACCGCAGTAGATCCTGATTGTGAAAGACTACCTACAAAATTGATAGTAGTAGGATCGGCAACGAATACGCCATTGTCATGATGCACCAATAGCATTTGGTTTAATCGGTTCTTTAGGTTTTTCTTTTGATTTGATATTGTGAGTGAATAATTAGAAAAGTCTAATGCTTTCTTCAAACGTTCATCCATTATAGTATAACTCCTTATTAGTTAAAGTTATTTATATTATACTATATTGTCTAGGATGTGTCAACTGTTATTTCTAGACAGCATCATGCCATGATTGGGGGATTGTAATTGTTGGTAATTGTCTTCCAATAAATTTATAAACATGTGTGTCTTGAGTGTCAACTGCGGTAAATGGTGCGCCATTACTACCAGCGTCTATATATGCTTGCGTAGGTGTAGTATTCTGATTTACATATCCATAGTCAGCTCGCAATTCTGTGTTGATTATTCCTGATGTAACATCATCGGTTAATGTTACTTTAATGTAAACATTAAATGTGCCACCAATTACCAATTCTTCTGCTCTCAAAAATACCTTAATATTTCTGTTAGCATATGCGCTACCATAATAATCTCCTGCTGATACATATCCAGTGACAGTATACAACTGTTTATATGAACCATCTGGGTTAATACCATAGAATCCGCCTGGGAAGGTATATGTGTTTTGACCACTATTTATAATATCAAGTGCTGATATTCTAATCTCGCCGGTATTTGTAAATATATCATTCCAACTTCTAGCATCTCCATTAGCACCATCTTGCTCTAAGTTGATAGACAATTTGCCACCAGAGTTGAAAAAATATCTTGCTTCATCATAATTGGTGAATGATACTTTTGCTTCTGAACTAATATTAGTTTCCCATGTGGGTGTGGCAATGTCAGATGACATGGCGGTGAGTATTGTATCAATATCAGCATCAACATCGTTAGAGTTAAATCTATTCGCAAGTAAACTCATATTTGTAATTTTATTTTCGATTGTTTCAGTAATGATACTAGCATTAATTATGTAAGTACTAAAATGTGAAATCAATGCAGATTCATCATCGTAATGATACAGTCCAGCATTCATCTGTGCTAACAGTCGATTGACATGACCAGATTCTATTATGGTATCAGGTGCTACGGTTGGTTCAGCACTTGCTTGTCCCCAGCCATATGAATGCTCTTCGAAATTAGTTGTGATATCTGCAAATATTGCAGAAGTCACGTTGTCGCCCCATAATTTATTATATGAAGTTACCAGTTCATTAAATTGAACTGCTGTGATCAAATCGCCAGTTGCAATAGGTGGCATTGTTACTTAGACCCTACAACTACTTCTACTAAGCCTATGCCTTCTGTAGTCTTATTTTCCAATGCTCTTCCAACAATACTATACCAATTAACATTGCTCAATTCATCGTCAGTAGGCACACGAGCAACGCCTGGTACTTCACTTGCTAAGATACGGTCGCCTTTTTTAACTTGACCTATAACCTTACAAGGAACACGACCTGCTAGTGCTACCGCAACTGTGGTTCCTTCACACATACTATTCATTAAATATGCTGGATCAGTAGATACTATACCAAATACATTTGAACAGAATAATTCAGTTGTTTGTGTAACTTCTGCTTCACCACCGATTTTAACAACAGTACCGGGTTCATATGAAGCATCGCTTGTGTATAACTCAGCCAAGTCAGCATATTGTGCTGTTGTTGCTGTACCATGAAACTTATAACCAGTACCACTATTCATTGTGATACCTTTGTTTATGGATGGGAATGCAGTAACTAATGCTTCAGTCCCTTTCACAACAAAATCTTCATCTGCACTAACAACAGAAACTGCGGTTGCATCATCGTACATTACCGTGACTATATGAGTATTATCACCAATATCTAATACAGATTCAACTCTTGTAGTTGAACCAGTCATCAGCGACCATGCTGTACCATCAAATTTATAGAATCTATCTTCTGCTGTATTATAAAATAATTGACCTGCTATTGATTTAGATTCTAGTGGTTTATCTTCACCCGCAAAATGTTCCATTAAGTGTACTAAATTTGCTGCCATCTGTTCACCATAACCGTAATAGTTTTTTCCTATTAATCGCAGGTGCGTGTCATCATTTACAGTGCCATCATTTACTTGTATTCTATTTTTCTTACTAAAGTTGTTTACTGGATATGCCATGATTAAGCCCCTGCCGTTATGCGAATTGTGTATATTACTTCTAACTTTCTATTTGCTGATTTCTCAATTGGATGGAATATCAAATGTGTTAAAAACTTACCAGATGCAGTCTTTAAACCAATTTCATCAAACACATATGGACTAGTTGATGTTGTAGGTGTTCCGTAATTATCAACTGCATTTTGATCACCATTTGGACCACCATCAAGTGGTTCTGCATAATCCAATGTTGCGGTTACAACCGTATCACTATATACTTGTCCAGGATGTGTAACCAAATCGACTTGATTTGTGGGGTCGGCTACTACGGGTTGTACATTTTTAGCATAAGTTTCTGCATACATTACACTATTTACATTTCCAACATTTGGTGATTTGTAAGATACATTACCACTTCCGTCTATAACTGTTCCACCATTTCCTAGTGCCAACGTTGCGATATTGAAAGCACCCAATAAATCATCTTCTTTCTTTGCTAATAAACTTGCCAATGCAATTGACATATTATAAAAGTTAATCGCGTTGTGCTTGTTCAATAATACTTCGCCTGTATCAATGTCTCTAATCAGAACGTGTCCGTCCATTCCTAACATTGAGTTGTCATCAACAATTTGTTTCATTAAAATTCTCCGTTACTGTATTTAGCATAATTAACTTACGCCCTTTTCGCTTGCTTGTAGTTCTTGTGATGCACTATTCTCGACAGTAACATCTAGTATACTCTTTCCAGAACTGAAATCAAATTGTGGCACAGTTCTATATTGTCCATTGACTACATAAGTCTTCAATGATTTGAATATGCTCAACTCTTCGTCAGTTACATCTATAATTACTGTAGTAGCACTATGCTTTCTATTTATAGTTCCAAACATAGCGCGTGTGATATTATTTAAGGTGTCACCATTAACTTGAGTGTATTGAATAATTTCACCATCTATATATGCAAAACCACCTAGCGTGTTGAATTTAACACCATGACCAGTTGCAAGTGTGATAATAGTATCAGTGTATTCCATATCAGTAGTAATAGTAGATTCACGATCTTCTCTTAAACTAAATGCTGATGTGTTCAACCAATTATCTTGTATATACGCATAAGTACGTGTATCTGCATCAACCACACTACCTGCTGTATTTGTCACAACTTTAAAAGATACTAGTTCATTATATGTTCGATTTATGTTAGAACGACGATACTCATTATGTACGTTATTTAAATTAGTAGGACTAATGAATTCAATACTTTCTATCACATCAGTTAGTACATCGGTGAAACCACCACTATCAATTATATCAGTAGGTGTCTCATTAAAACCAGAAGTAATAATCGGATTTTCATAATCATACTGATTATGATCTAACAAATTATTAGTTCCAATTGTGATTTTCATAGTTCTGCTAAGTTCTTCCATTTTAGCAGAAAACTTATCGTTCACGTGGTATGATTCTAGAACACTCTTAATTTTTGTGTGATATGGCTTAACAGTATTTATATAACCAGAAATTTCATTAAGTATTGAACGATTGTATTTTGTAGGCTTTGCTGAGCCAGTTTCTACCTCTGTAATGATATTAAGATGAACATATGTCGTCTTATAAACCCAATCAACTTGGTCATGCTCTGATACAGCATATTTTACTAAAGCAAAAAATAGTTTATTAAAGTTTTTAATATGCTCATCTATAAACAAATCATAGCGACAAGCATATATTACATACTGCATGTATGCCGCAGGACTAGTATCCCAATTTTCACCATCCCAACCACATGCTGGATTATCCCATCCATTAGACAAATTCTTATTATATAAAAAGTCGTTAAATTCTATTGTTGCATTTTTCTTTTCAACAAGAATCCATTCGTTTGACGTAGTATTCCATTCGAATATTTCACTTTTGTCTAATTGAGTTATACTACCTTCAATATTAAACAATACAATTGTATGTACCTCGTTATCAACTTGTGCAAGTTCTTCATAAGATGATACTTCAATAGTAGGCAGATTTCCTTCTGTCCTGTCTACATGTACAAAGTCTGTAAAATCCCAAAGAATATTCATATCCAAGTTGGTCGTACCTATAACTGAACCAATAGTTCTATCCCAAATACCATCCAATTCTTGTACCAGATTTTGTCTTTTTAATAATGCATTGATAGTGTAGATTGCTTCTCTACGAGCATTCCATGCATCTTTAAACCAACCCTGTGAGTATATCTTATTATCAAATTTCAATTCACGATCATCACCATAACGATTATATTCATGTAAACTCTCAGATGGTAGTTCCTGTCCAACTGTTGATTCATTTGCTGGTAGTGTACCCGTAAAGTATACTGTTTCAATTACTTGTTCACTCAAGTTATCGCGTAAGCCAGTATACCAATAATCTGGGATAAGGTCAATGTTTTCTTTGATCGCTGTCCAGTTGCTATGTGCTGATTCACTATGAGTAGCATCTATGGTGTCAGATTTCATATTAATTTGTAATACGCTACTTGTATCATTGACAATATATTTTACATTGTTAACAATCATTGCATCGCTGTCTATCGCGGCACACCACATGATACCATTATCTGTTGGATTAGATATGATACTTGCAATCTGTTTCACCGATAATAAGCGATTGTCTTCTGTATTTGTTTTGTTCTTAACCCAGAAATAATATACTACATCGTATTTTTTAAGTTTATCATTCCATTCATCCAATGTAACATAGTAATATAAATTTTCATTGATTGATTTGTCGAACACACTATATACTTCACCAGTTGCTACTAAGCCATATTGCTCTGTACTATTCGCTACTGCATCTATCCATTCTTCTGGGTGCACTGAACTCTTTGTCCATTCATACACATCAATGCTAGAAGAAGGAAATTGCTTGCCCCATGTTTTAGCACGATATGCATTATCACCTTGTTCATAGTCATAATATCTTACCTTACTAGTATCCCACCAAGTTCTGCCTATCTCTGCTTTACCCCATGAGTTATGTTCATCTATATTGTATTCTAAATCAGTAGATGTGTTATATACTGCAAAATCCACTGATGATTTGAAATCAAGTTCTCTATCTGCTACGCCGGGTATAATTCCTCGCAACGGATCGAAAACTTCCATTTCAGTTATCGTCTGTTCTGTGTCACCATCATAAATTAATATATTAGCAATCTTTGCATTAGTTACACGTGTACTATTTTCTCTAGTTAATACGAATGCAGATCCATTATATTTGTATACTTGTGTTGCTGCGTCACCACTTACACTATCAGTAGTAGACCAAACTAAATCATCTGTGTTCCAGTTATATAAAGTGCCCGCAGATGCTGATGTATTAATATCAGCAAGACTATTAAATCTCGCTGAACGTAATACAAATACAGATTCACTCGTACCATCAGATTCAATGAATTTATCAATGTAGAATGTTGCGGGTTGCGCCAAATTGCCCAACTTAGTAACACGATGAATACCATCAACATTAGGCGTTGTAGTCGTGTTGACCAACATAACATAGTCACCAACTTTAACATTGTGTGCTGCATTCAATGTAACCTTTGCATCATTCCCGTCATCAGTCTCAGTACCAGCAACTATGCTAGTCGCGTAATATGTGAACTGCTGTACTTGTAAGACATTCCAACTAAAGAATTTACTTGTGATAGATCCCGTAGTATTATTAACTAGTTCGTTGTCATCACTCATCCATATATTAAACAATGCTTCATCAATTGTTGAACTATCAGTCCAATCATTTTGATCAAATATATTGACAACACTTTCTGTCGATGAAGTCTGTATGCCAGTTTCAAGACCAGCCAGTGTATTGAATTCTCTGTTGCCTAAATTAATTTGTAAATTAGTCGATGAAATATTTATTCTATTTGCGACAACAGATACAGTTACATTATTTATTGGTGCTGCTAATAGTGCTGCGTTTATAAAATCAACAGCGTCAGTCGCATTGCTATTCACATTTGTAAGTGCACCAGTTGCATTAGTTGTTGCTGGGAATGCTAAAACAGAATTCGCTGTACCACTTATTTCCAATGTAGTAAATTGAGTGAATTCAGTAGTTGCTACTTTTTCTATTCTCACTTTATTTGCAACAACAGATACGTTATACGCAGTAGTTAGTGCAGTGTCAATTGCTGCTGCTATGAATACTTCATCCATCAATTGACTTTGAAGTTCTTGCGTAGTAACAGTATTATATGTACCAGTTGCAATACCGAATTCAGTTGAACCATTAGTGAATTGAATTGTCAATTGTGCATTGATATTTCCGTTTGCATCCAATACAACTGCAACTCTGGTAGTATCTTGTTCGTTGTTGACACCAGTTACATTTGCTACCGAACTGATCGCAGTTTTTAACTGTTCTTTGTCCATTGTTATAACAGATGAAAAACCTAATAGATTAACTGTTATATCTACAACACCATTAGCATCATCACCATCTACGATAGGAGTGTTAAATGTAATTATTTGGGTATTTTCATCATATGTATAATCAGATGCGATAAGTGTATATGCTGCGGTGGTTCCACCGGGCACAACATCAATCGTACCTACTGTAAATGATGCCATATTAGTTGTTATCGTCACACTAGTAACAGGTGCTGCTTCTGCTAAGAATACCTCAGTCGTATCGGTTCCTGGTGTAGGTGTTATAACAGTAGTACCATAAGGTTCTAAATCAACAACGGTAGAATTTATATTTAAAGTCATGCCAGTAACATCAGATGACGAAGGATTCACATTAGTTACTGTGTAAGGATTTCCATCATGCGGTGCAGATACATCAATAACAGTAACAAGTGCATTACTTACTAGATCAATTGAGTTACCATCAACAATAATGTTATTTGGTGATAACACTGATGGACTTGTTATACTTTCGATAATTATAGAATTATAAACAAACTGTTCTTTATCAAACCAAATATCAACTCCGTCGATAGACGCAGAGGGCTCAAGCGGGTCATCGGTTACATTACGATGTGGGAATGTAGGATCAGTCGCAGTGCCCAAAAATACCAAGTCTGAGGGTGCAGTGTTATATCCTATATAGTCTACATTACAACTCTGTAATTTTCCTTCAAGTCTTACCTTGTCGCCAAATCTATATGATGTTGTGCTACTCCATGTGTTTATATTGGCGTAACCACTTGTTGCATCAAATAAAGTTTCCAAATCATCTATATTAAATATAACATTATCTGCTTCGGTGTCAAGTAAATCACCTGCTGTTAGCAATGTAGTTTTGTTCTGTTCATAAGATAGTGTTTCAAATACTTGTGGATTTTCTTTATTGACAAACACAATATCAGGACTACTAAAATCAATAACAGATGGATTCACTGTAACATCAGATGGAGTAATCTCAATTTCAGTTGATTTGGTTATTAAAGTATCGCCAAAATTACTCTGTCTAAACATGAATTCTTCATCTATATCAATGGTACTATTACCATCATTTATAAGTTTACTTCGCCCGATACGCTGTATTACAGACTTTGTACCCTTTGATTTAATAACTCCTTGAAAGAATTTACTGACTGCTGTATCTGATAAATTTAACTTAGAAACCCAATCTCTGCTAACATTATTAATCATTAAGTTTTCTGCTTTGGTAATTTGCTTATTAAATTTTTCTACGTTAAAGTCGTATAAATTAGAAATTTCCTCAACAGTTGAATCGAAGTTCTGAATTATTGTATTTTCTCTAACCAAGAATCCGGGTGCTTGCTTTGCGCCAGTCCAGTTACGAGTTCGCTGTCCAATCAATTTTAATCTCTGTTGTCTGATATTAGTTACATCATCAAAAATAATTTCATTGAATTGCGTTAAATTATTTAACAAAATAGCATGTTCATGTGTTACCATCGCAGTGCCGATACTAGCCATAGCATTCACGCCGGGCTTTGTTTCAACTGTCAATGAATTGGTATCACGAGTTATAAGTAGATTAGATGCTTCAATTGTGCTACGACTATCGTCTGATATTGAATTTAACTTTTCTGGTAATGTGTTATATTCTAACACAACATGTGCTGTATTAGCAAATGATATTTTTTCATCAAGTGGTATAACAAATGTATCATTTACATCTGCGCTGATAGCCCATTGTGCAAAACTATATGCCTTAGCATCTCCTGTTGTTCCAAATTGATAACCGACACTATCTAAGTATGCATAATTTCCACGGATAAAATTATATACATCTTGTACGCGAGAAAACTGGGCTTCATATTCTGCAATAGATACTGCATCTGAAAATTGTTTATATTTCTTGATAGTCACATCATCATTCAAATTAATATTGACATGATCATTGATATTTGACATTAGTGGTTCAAGAAATTTAAATTGTTGTTTGTGATTACTAATTCCATCTACTGTAAAACTTGTTGTATTTTTTGTAACAATAATATTACACGCAACGTGAATATCTGATGGTGAACTAGTATACATTATTAATGGTGCATCTATTTGGTTTAATGAAAACTTTCCATTACCACCAGATTCAGTTTCAACGTTCAGTAAATGGGGTGCAGTAAATCCACCCAATTGTTGTATTAATCTTGTATCACTAAGAGTATAATTAGTAATGATATTTTCTGCAATAAAATTTCTCTGAATATATGTTGTTTGTGCTTGGTTAATTCCAGCACGATACTGTAGTCCTTCACGGTTTATATTAATATCAAATGTTGCTAATGGAAGATCATCAGGCAAAACAGTTGCTGAACGTAATTCAATTGTTGGTGTAGTTGTGTACTTACTACCTCGTGACGTTAATGTAACACCGATTATTTTACCTGTGGAATCTAAATCCAATGTGGCAGTTGCTTCGTTTGTAAAATTATCACCACTAATATATATTTCAATATCAGATGGAAAACCAATCTCACTTGATGCAACAGTTATTGAATCTACATATGCATTTGATATTTCAGATGTATTATCATAGACCATATCAGTATTGATGAGATCATTAGTGAATCGGTTAATAGTCATACCAGTGATATTTGTAAATGAATCGTAAACATTTGTCTGGAAGAAATCGGTCCATGCTTTAGTTGGATTTAATTTAACGACTGCGTCTACCATTGCTGCATGTCCACGTGAACTATTGCGCCACTCAAACTCAACTGGTCCCCAATCGCCAAATACGAATGGCTTTGCTCTATCAACGGATGCAGGTGTACCTAACACAACTGATGGATCTTCTAATGCACCAACATCGGTCACTGGACTCTTTGTTGAGAAATCCCAGTAATATCTTGCGTAATATAAATCTTGCTTGATTGGTGTGCCTGGTTCGCTAACTAGGCCATCAGTAAATGCATTTAACATCGCGGTTCGTTGCGCACCCGCTAACCAACTGTAGTGATTATCCCACCATGTAGGCTTATCAGTATACCCAAGCATATGCCAAGGTGTGATGTGCGGTGTTGCTGTACCAAATAATACACTGTACGCACCTTTCCAATGACCCGGAAGATTAGATTCCAAATGACCTTTTGCTATTGAAATAGATGAATAATTCCAAGTAGTGGAGTCAAGTGCATCAAAATAATTTGCGGGATTTAATGTAGTATGTGCTGACTTTGTGTACCAATCTTTAAAATATTTGTCTACATAGTTGTCTATTTTATTTAATGTATACCAAGTACCGCGATGCTGTGATGGTAGATATTTCATGAAACTGTTCACATAACGTGTATCTTGTTTCTTCATTCCATTATACACACGAGTCTCTATATCGTATAATACTGCTGCAACTGGATCAAAGTTAATGTCATTAACTTTTTCTAAATCAGCATTCGCTTTTAATGGATACACACTTCCATCATGTCCAATTAATTCATTAGAAATAACTTGAGGAACATATGTATGTGATAATCCAAGTTTAGTCATACTTGCTGGAACATTGCTATCACTATCCATTTGATAATAATATGCTCTCATAGAAGTGACTTGACTGTCTGTGAATTCCACTGGAATAGTAGTCAATTGTATCTTACTTCCGTCTAATGTATAATCTTTACCTAATGTTAATAGACGAGTGACTGCTACATTATCGCTATCTCTGTTATCAGTGATATACAAATACATGTGATCTTTTCTGAAATCATCATTGTTGATTGTTAATCCCAAATGATAGTCTATAGTACCAGCAACATACGCTACTTCTACATACTGTGACTTTCTAGAATATAACATATTTGATTGTTTATGTACCTGAGTTCCTTTGCGGGATTGTGTAATCGCTTCTATCACATCTAACGTAAGTGTACGAACATCACTATATGATTTTGTTTTATATAAACGCTTTGTCTGAGACATGACTAATTGCTTGAATGACCACCAATCTCTTCCTTGCTCGGATAATGATGCTGCGACATTCATCCCATCTATACCATAACACAAATCATGCATAATACTAATGTCATCATGCATAAATATTTCACCAGCATATGAGTTGACAATAATGCTCTTATGGTAGTTATTATCACCGAATGCATCACCTGAGAATCCAGGCGTACTTTCAATAATACTCAACCAATGAGACAGTGTTTCTTGTATTGTAAATTCTTTTATGAATTCGTTATTTGCATTGTGTTGATGTACATCTGGTATCTGTATACGTTCAGCATTTCCAAGAACTGTACTATTACGATAATATTCCACATCTACTGTAGAGATATTATCTTCTTGGGATGCGACTTCAATATCTGATATAACTATGCTGTTTTCATTTATAGTATATTCGGATATTGGTAATTTTCTTCCATCAACATGCACAGTATGAAAAAACTCATCCTGTGATATATTCGTTACAATACGACCTCTATTAGTCGCTGGATCAGATAATGATCCGAATTCAAGTACAAATGATATCGTATCTGGTAATGTTATTGTAATTTCTTCACCAACAACTGAAGTAGGTGTGAATATACTTCCATCAGTGTTGTAGAATGTTAAATCCTTTGTCGATGTGATATCATGAAATACATATGATGCATTCTTGCCTAATATTAATTGTGGTTGATTCGCTCTGCTTCTGTTATATACGCCTTCAGATAAAATTTCTGTGGTTGTTATATTTCCATCTCGTTCAAATACCAAGAACTCTTTATCAACTCTCCAGTCAGAATATCCAACTGGAATAGTAATATCGGAAGAATCTGCAAAAAGTTGAACACTATCCTTCGCACCTAATGAATACGCACTTGGTATATATGTACTTACATTATTGATTCCCTTAACAAAGAAATAATATCCTGGGATTTCAACCACTGGGTGTCCAAAATCTCTTGAGTAAGCATAACGTTCTGTAAATAGATTATTCTCGAATAAAATATTGGCGCCCGTTACAGTATCTTTGTATGATAATGCGAAATTTAATTCACCGTCAACTGCACCTGTACCTACTTTGTACGAAAACACCTTACTGCTTACAAACGTAGTTCCATTGTAACTACTCAATGATGTACCTTGGTTATCGAATAATTTAAACAATGGTGCTGCGTTTGGTAATGTCTTATTCTGTGCTATTTTTATTATACCATCGTAATACATGTCACTCTTTGCATATGCACTAGTTCCTGATAATTCATCATTTAAGACAACAAATGTATCACCATCGGTGAATGTATCAGTGCGTTCTAATTCAGTTAATGTATCAGATACGCCTTTAATGTATATGCCATTTCCTGTTGCAATACGTGAACCAGTTGCGGCTATAGTAGCGTCTAGTGATGATAATACATAATCTACTTGTCCTTTAAATACAATGTCAGTTGCATAATTTGCATGACCATGATCAGACATATGCATCAATGAATCGAATTGTATAATAGGACGCTTGGCTCTATTTGCTGTTACAATAACAGTGCTTGGATCAAACGAAGTAATCAATGTTTCCAAATACAAAAGACTTTCTTTGTGTATCCAGTGATTTGCACGCGACCATGAACTTGAAATATTATCAGATGCATCAATTACAATATAATCTTTAATAGTATGTGGTTGTGCGACTGACTCTATAGAATAACTATAAGGTGTAGTATCAGTGAAAAACTTTCGTCCCGATGCATCTGTTAATAATTTAAAACTAATACGAGTACCAACGCCAGTTACTAAGTATGTGCTGTCTGCAATGGCTGCATCGTAACCTAAGAATTTTATTTTCAATCCATTGAATAACTCTACTGAATTTACACTGTCTGTAATTGTTCCTAATGGTGAACCAGTAATGGTTGTTATCGGATTAGTATCTCCAGCAACTAAAAAGGTTGATTCATATACTGGTAGATCAGATGCCCAATAGTAAGAAACAAAATTTACAAACATATCTACATTGATAGGCGGTGAATATACATATGCATTAGAATTATATGCTGCATTATACCCATATTCGTCAAAATTCATTGCAACGCTATTTGCAATATCATCTACTGAAATTGTATGCATAACATTACCCAATGCGTCAGTCGTTATAATACCTGGCTCTAATTGAGGTGCTGTGCTATTTGTGTTTAGGTAATCATCATTATATCTAGTTAATGATTTACCAGACATATCTCCTACAAATGCATCAACATTTTCCATGTCACCTTTTGATATCATCTGATCAAATGTAGCATCTAACCATTTCTTATTAATGTCTGTCTTAAATGGAGTAGGTAACTTATTTACAGATTTGATTTCATTTACTGGGTAATCACCAGATCGCTTCGTAGGGTCTGTTTTCTCTTGTTTTGTAGATTTATAATTTTCCATATGTTACCTTAATTTGCCTTAATGTTTGTTTTTGTAATACTAGTTACGATATCAATATCTTTGACAGTTGCGTCAGGAATAAATAACTCATCTGTCAATGGTGTTATTTGAAATAATGAACCAAATACACTTGTAGAACTTTCTGGTACTATTACGAATGAACTTATAACACCAATCAATTCGTTATGTACATATGCTGCCAATTCAGTGAAATAAAACGTTTCTCCAAAATCCCAAAGACTTATATCAAAGAAGTTATTGATTGATGTAATAACCAATGCCTTTATATCGTTATCTGTTAAATTGATACCTGGGACTTTTATTACATTAAATCTTGATCTCAACTCTGGATCTGCTGCTGAACCAAATAATACCTTATATTTAACTGGGCGATAGATGATAGTATCGCTCATTGCTTTCTTTTTATTGACTACACTAGATTGATTGAATTGTCTGTTTAATTCATCTATAGTTGGTGGATTTGGCTTATTCGCCAATACACGTGATTCTAATAACCAAGCCTTGAATGTATTATTATAATCTCTTGTTAACGTAAATATATCAATAATGTTTGACAAACTAGGATCTACAATTTCATTTTCTGCTGGTACGTGAGTCCACTCAAATCTCAAATCTGACGTTGTTAGATTCGTCCCTGCAATATTAAAATATGCATCTGGATTATCTGCACGAGAACCAATTGAACTATCCAACAATGCAACAATAACTTTGTTTGATTGATATAAACCATTTGAATCTATATTATATCCCCATACATAAAATCTAATAAATTTTTCGGTAACAGTATCATATAGTTCAATGATGTCGCGATTTTTCTTTTTAGTGAATTCATTAATGTTATATTCATTTGTTAAATTTGTAAATTCAATTTGGTCAGTTGCTATTTCATATCTAGATATACGTGTGGTTATATCATAACTATTATTTATTACACCAGTTCCTATGATAGTAGGATCTACTTTAATCAACCATTCCAATGGACTAGTAGGTTCTGGTACTATTGCTGGTATTACATCCCAGTATGGATTAGTGGGAGTAGGATCATCAGCAGCATTGTAAACATATTTCAAATAAAATTCTTGTCCACCAGATAGTGCGGCTAAAATATTCGTTTTTTCCAATGTTGTAAATTGCGTTGCAAATGCAGGATAGATCATATCTAATGAAGCATTGTTTGGTATCTCAATATCAAATGCAATCGCTCCGAGTCCAGTAATAGTTAATCCAGATGGTTCACCTTGTGCATCATCTATTCCTCTGCCATTTGCAAAAATACTTGATACTTTTGCCCAATATGTAGTTCCACTTAATGAGAATTTAACTAATGCACCTACTGTAATATACTTCAAGTAATGAGTTTGAGATATGCCTACACCCTTTATCGCGAGCAATGAATCAACAAAATAACCAGTTGTATTATCATTCGTCTGCCAATTAAATACTACATCAGCAGGATCTACCGCGACCATATCGCTTCTTAATAATTCAAATGCATCTTTAAATCCAGAATAATACAAGTTCAACAACTCATGATTTTGTATTGCTGTTTTTATATAATTTTCAAATACACTTTCGATGACAATATCATCAGTATGTTCTACTTGTAGTGCCGTGCTATCTTGTGTAAGTGTACCATCAGTACCAAACAAATGTAGATTAGAGTATGTACCAGTTGGGTCGTATAATTTAGCATAACGACTATGACCACTGTGCGTTCTATTAACACTTTTTATTTTTAAAATATTCTCGCTTTGATTTAATAAAAAATTATTATAATCGTCGGCGGTAATCATTCTGTCCTGTGTTACGTAATTTCTTGGAGCATTTGTTTTTATTGTATCCAATGTTTCTGCGCTACTTGCATTAACTACTGGTGATTTTAACTGTAATCCAACTATCATATTGTATGTGTTGCCATCTGCGCCACTGTAATTAATATTAATAGTTTTATTTGATATATCGTCTGGTCGCAATGTGTAAGATAGATTCTCACTTGTTCGATACCACACACGTATAATATTCTTTGGTATCTTTCCGAAATTCTCATCAGTGAACATAATGCTGATCTGATTATTTTCTCGTGTCTTTACTGCAAATATTTCATCGGTTCCTGCTTTGATATCATTAAATATTTCATTTTGACCAAATACACTATCAACTTTAGTCCACTGAGTAATTACATTACCATCTGCATCAATTGATTGTACCCAGACATCTGAGTTATTAATGTTGGGCACATCTACATCAAGTGAAAGATTGCTGATTGGACTGTCTATTATAAAATCCTTATACTGCAATGATCCTTGTTTAAATCCACAAAAGAAGCCAGATGTATTACTACCAACACCTTTGCCGTCATTTTTATATATCATTGTAAATGCAGATGTAGGATTGGGCGTTGATTCAATGATGCTACGATATTGACTATCGTAATCCAATGCGATAACATCGAATGATGCACTTGAACCTGCTGCGCTTCCTTGTATTGAGAACTTAATTTGATCATTCAATGTGTTCAAATTATAATATTCAACTACTTGTCCGCCAATATTAATATTAATTCTTGGTGTACCAAATTGATTTCCACTAGAAAAAGCAGCATTAATAACTGTAATAAAGTCATCTATGTTATTGATATTAGAAGCACTTTCATATCTAATTTCTTTACCAGCCAACGTAGTACCATCACTGCCAATTACTGTTTCATTAGTTTTCACACTAACTACTTTTAATTCACCAAATGCTGTTACATTTCGTCTTGGTTGATAACCTAAGAATTCTGCCAATTTAAATACGGCATCTTGTCGTACTGCTGTACTCAAGAAGTTGTTACGAGTATTTAAATCTGCACGAAATGCTAAGTTATGACCAAACTGTGCGATAAGATCCAGTAGTGCTACGAATTCACTTGATTCAATCCAGTCATTATAATTCTCTGGATATTTTTCTCGTACATAATCGACCATTGTACTACGTATAGTAGCATAGTCATACGCTTGGAAATTCGCATTAATATACGAATCATATACTGCGGTAAAATCTTCCGCTGCAAATAACTTTGATTGTCTTACTGATTGTGTCATAATTTATAACTCGCCTGATTCACGGTCAAACTTTAATTCAAGTTCAGTTGCCGTCGTTGTCGGTATATACAATAATTCTATTCTTATTGTCACCATATGTTTATCTTCTTCAACCCTAACGAATTCACTTGCTAAATTGAAACGCGGGTCATAATTAACAATATTCGATACTTCCTGTTGAATCAAATCAACTGTAATATCATCTAGTGGTTGAAATACATAGTATGGCAAATTACTACCAAACTCTGGGTTCGTCCATTTCTCTCCCTTACGGATTAAAAAATGATTACTCAAGTCCTGTTTAGCAAGTTCTAGATCAGATAGTTGTTTACTTGTATTTTTTTCACCAATCGTGGTGTAACCGATTATTTTATTCATACAAGTATTTATGCAAAAATTAACTACTACTATAATGACAGATATAAAAAAACCGTCTATGTGACGGTTTTTATTAGTATATTCTAATTTTATTAATACATTTCAATTTCTGTTATTCTAACATGCTCTTCTGGCCAGTTTATATACTCTAACCATTCAACACGCGGTACTGTGATACCAAATGTTTTTGATGAATATGCGAGTGCATGCCATGTAGGCTTCACGGGTTCTCGGATAGGCTTCATTAATTTACTACCTTTCATACCATTGCACTTTTTACATGATGCTACGCAGTTAGTCCAACTTGTACCACCATCAAGAGATTTTGGAATAACGTGATCAATAGTCAGTTTATCATTGGCAAATTGTTTAGAGCAATATTGACACTCATGTTGATCTCGTAAAAATAAATTCTTGCGAGTGAACTTAGCCACTTTTGGTAATCGATGATAACGATTTAACATGACAACTGACGGCATCAACATTTCAAAATTAGCTGAATGCAATACAGTATTGTAACTATCTAATATTACTATTTTATTTTGGAAATGTGCCTTTACTGCATTCTGCCAACTGATAGTACTCAGTGGCAGCATAGACAATGGTTGGGCGTCTGCATTCAGTAGCAGTACTCGGTTATTCATTGTATGTTTCCGTTTACGTTCTGTAAGTTATGTTTGATTGGCAGTGTTAACTATCTGTCGTTGCCTTGTTTGTGTTAAATTTGGTAAAAATCTTCTTGTTTCAACATAGTAGATATATTCTGCTTGCTGACGTGCCAGTTTATCTGTTAATAATGCATATTCTTTTCGTAATATCTGTAGACCACGTTCTCTCAATAATGTTCGTTCTGTTCGACTACCATAATCGCCTAACATCATTATCGTTGCAAGTGGCTGAGTCAATAATCTATTGTAGCCACTTTCGATAAGTGCAGATGCTATATAATCCCATTTCTTATCGACAATCCATTGGGATAAATTAAATGTTCTTGCTGGCGTTCCTACTTTAGTGAAGTCTCCAGTGAAGTAGTATAAACATAGTAGTGCATCATATTGTGATTGACTCAATGTTTTAATTGCAATCAGTCTTTTAAACTTTCGTTCTTTTGTTTTAAAATCAGATAACCATTCACTATACGCTTCGCTTTCAAGTAAACCATCACCATTAATTTTATCGTTAATAGTATTGTAACCTATTTGTGTATTATTGTCAAGCGTTGTTTTGTAACATCTCCATTCAAATCTTCTTAATGAAAAATTAATAATATCACTACTTGCTTCAAGCACACGCAGTTCTTGCTCTGTTTCTACAACGGCGGTGTCATCGATTGTCCAACGAGAATAATCTATTAAGTTAGATGGTGTGATGGTATTAGGTAATATAGTAGACATTATGTTTTACCCTTCGCTGTCTTAATTGTTTCTTGTATCTTACTCGCCCCTTTCCACGGATGATGTTCTGGTACTCTAGCAGACACACTTTCTGTGACATTTTCATTCATATCTAATTTATTTACTTTAGGCTTTGGTGCTGCGGCAGCAGTCGTTGAACTATTCATGTATATCTTAGGCGCGGTTTCTATATGATTACTACCTGATTTGTTATGAATATCATTTAATGCTTGTATTATTACATCATTGCCACTTTTCAAATAATAGTCAGTCGTTGATTCCAAACTCATGATATCAGATTTCATATTGATATTCTTCTTTGCTTCCATATTGATGTTACCATCTGCATGAAAATTTAAATCTTCTTCCGAATGTATATTTACGCTCTTTTTACTATACACATCTATGTTTCCTGCTTCGTCCATTTCTATCCAAGCATTGCCGTTGTGGTTTGTAATATAAACAAATTTATTAGTATCATCTAATAATATTTGTGCACCACCCCTGCTTCGCAAGCGTATGTTATTGCTGTCATTTTTTTTATCTCCCGGACTGTCTCCATCATCCATTGTGAACACATGTCCATTTAATGTAGTTATTCCGAATACATTACTTGGTGATTCTCGTCTTGCACTAGACAAACTATGACCACGTGAATAATCATCTTGTAGTCCTTGTTCTTTTAACCATGACTGTGCGATAGGATCAACAGGTTTCTTTGCATCGTCATCAGTGTCAGTTGGATTCTTTTCACCAACTGGCTGAATAGTACCATCATGTGATTCTGCACTTGCACGTCCACCCATCATATGGTTTCTAGCGCGAGACATTAGAGAACCAACAATTATACCTTGATCTAATAATTCAACAAATACGACCAATACAGATGTACCAACTGCTGGTGGCTGGGGCCACATACCATAACTTTTTGGTGTTCCACTTTCACTCGTACCATCTTTGCCATATTCCTTTTTGTCACTAGTTACTTTGTCAACCGATGTACTGGTAATACCGCCATATGGCGTACATAACAAACAAATGTGATCAACTTCACTACCAACTATCGAACCAAATTCACCAAATCTAACTGATACACGACCAGTATACATGCTATCGGTGATATCAGTCACTACACCCACATATTGACCAGCAGGTAATTCTTTTCCCCTTACTGTCTTAATATTAATTCCCATTCTGTAACCCTATTTTTATTAATTGTTTTTGAATCAAATCAGTAGACGAATTCCTATCACGCATGCCCTTTAACGTTTGTGTAAACTTACCTAATTGAAATTTACTCTCTACTTCTATTATTTTATATACACCACTAGATGCAATATCAAGTTTACGTCCGCCTTGTGTCTTTCCATTATCTGGGAGATAATTAATGAATATGATCAAAGAATCTTCGTCTAAATTATCTATCAGTGTGGATCTATTTTTTGAAGTTACGTATGATCCTGGTGTTCCTAGCCAATAAGGATCACCTTTGATAGTAACATCGAATGAAATAAAATCCATACTTGCTCCGTGTAACTCAGCCTTATCAATTGCGTTAGATGCATTTTGTTCTTCACTATTCGCTTGATCTTTTGAGGATGTTGATTTTATCTCAGTTGTTATGCTTTCAATTTGAGTATTCGGAGATTGATTGTTTATGGATAATTCACTTAGATAAGTGGGTATACGCTGTGTTACCTTTGATGGCTCTAAACTTCCTAACTCTTTTGTTATTTTTGTATATCCCGCACTGTTAGATGGATCACGAGTTAAATAAAACATATGATTAAAATTTAAATTGAAATCTAACACCTCTGAATTATCTCCAGAAAATAGAAAACTATAAGCCTTATTGATAGGCAATAATTCAAGTCTTCTAGATTGATATGATGCATCTATGGTAGCACTCTGCTGATTATACGGCTCAGATTGAGGAACTGTATGTGATGTGTACAGACTAATGGTTAATTCAATTAGTTCTTGTTCTGAGTTTGTATATATATCTTTCTTATCAGTGGTTTTGATTGTCGGTGTGACTTTTATGAAATCGTTTACGTATATATCTTGTCTACCCGCGTGTGCACGTCCGCGATCAAATTTTATCGCATCTTGTTTCATCTTATTATTTTCAGTTGTGTTTTCTGCAAACGTATTATAATAATCAGGAACTTGCTTAGTCAACGTACTGACTAAGTACTCTACTACATTTTTTGCCTTTGGTAAAGTATAATATGCTGCGACTGGATTTTTCATATCATTATCATGTCCAGATCCTTTTACTGGCTCCATGGGAGATTTTAAATATTTTTCAAAACTCTTATCAATTTTTATGTTCCATTGTTTCGCGTTTACAGCAGTATCTTTGATTTGTAATTTTCTTATATTTTGCTCATGATTATTTAACTCAATCTGTAATTGATCTAAAAATATCTCGACATTTGTTACGCCTGTTACTTTTATATCAGTTACAATTTTTGATGCTGCTACTGCTATTTTATGTTGATTTGCTGCTACAATGTTATATTGTGAACCATCTGGTCCTGCACTTGCATTTATTGAAGATAACATCATTGGGTAATAAAATACTCCAGGGAATGATTCCGGCGCGGATGTTACTACGTTTCTACCAATAAATTCAACTTTTAGTACATATTTTGCTGACTGTATATTGGTGAATTTGAATAAATGACTAAGTTGTAATATTCTATTCATTAACTGAAATCCACCTGGCTCGTATACATCAAATTGAAATGCACCAGTTGTGGTATTACCAGTATCGGTTCCGGGAGAAATCCTAGACTGTAGTATTAAATTTTCTACTGAATATTCTGACGTTTCTCCAGACGAAGCAATAATTGTAGCCTTTTTATTTCCAACTGCTGCATTATTATCTAATAGTAGAGGATTGTTAAATACTTCATGATTAACAATATACCATGTAAGTTTATATGTTGGACTATCAACCTCTGAACACCAGTTCATTGATGTTTCTATATTACCTGTAGACATGAATTTACCTTATATAAAATTGTATGGGACTTGTATGGTTAGTCCGGACTTAAAATCCATTATCGGATCTTTTAATAAATCTTGATTAAATTCTGCGAATATCCACCATAAATTAGAATTTGAAAATAAATCATACGCTAACACATCTGGTCTTTCGTTGTACTTTGCTAACAATGTCAATGAATATAAATCATATACTGATATATCACTAATAACAGATTCCATTACATCAAGATATTTATTATCCACAATTTCTGTATTCTTGTATACACTATCTGCATCATATTGTACTGTCATATTATATCATCCCATTTCTTAATGTACTACCATTTGCATAATTAGCAAATGAGAATTCGTTACTAACCCTTTCTTGATTTTGTTGCATTAGCATTGTGATAGATACTGCAAAACTTGCTGGTATTGATATCAGTGTTGTATCTTCTGAACCGCCCACGCTCGCTGTGCTAAAATATCTGCCTACATCTGCTTCAACTGTTATCAAGTCTACCTCTTCAGCAAACGTATAATCAACTGATGATACTACTACAGGAACATTTTTATAATTATATTCTCCATATGCACTAAAATGCAAAATTGGAGGTGGTGTACCTGCTCTATTTGCATTTTTTCCATAATCCATTTTGGTCATTGTTTTTAAAAAATGCAAACATGCGATATTATACTTTGCTTCTGCTATTGTATTTGATACAAAATTAGCAGTTATACTAATCGTTGGATTAGGCGTATTCACATAGTACTGTTGCTGATAAACACTGTGCGTTGTATCATATGTATTATAATTAGCAGCAAATGCCGATTGAAACATTGCAGGCGTGTACGAAAATATAATGCCATTGATGTCTGCTAATTCTTTTAGAATACCAGAACTGAATAGATTTTTTGCCCACGTTGCATTTGCATCGCGCAATACCAATTTTGGTTTATTTTTACTTGGAATACCAGCCATTATCGCACTCTGCCTTCAATGAAATCAAAAATACCTTGATCGAATTTACCAAAAAATTTCATAAATATTTTTTTCTTTTCTTCAAACTCTGCGTCACTACTCATAACTTCTCTGAAATCACTAGCACTCATACCACCCTGCTCAATTGGCATCGCAATATAATATACACGATTTTCATCTTCTGTCTGTAAATTATCCATATCATCTGGCATCGGTGCTAATACACCGCCAGGCTTTAATCTACCAGCGTCTTTTTCACTGAATACTAATACTGTTGCTGTATTACTCTTATCTCTGCCTACCAATGAAACATCTGGCTTATATGGTTGTGTATTAACAATATGATTTACGGGCACACCAAACATCTTAGACATGATAGATGCCTTTTCTTCAAATGTGAATGGGTCGGTTGAGTAATCGTCTGCTGAGTGCATTGATTGCTGTTTTTTGCCAAATGTAGTCGCGATAAATACATTATCAGCACCAAACTTGTTAACTAATTTTTTATACAGCGCAAAGTGTCCTGAGTGCATTGGCTGAAAACGTCCGCCATAAAACACAGTGATTTGCTTTGCTATACTTTCTGTTATGATATCTGATATTCGCATCTTAATAATCTCCTACTTATCATGTATTTAGCCTATGATAAACTATGTACTTAATGATTCGAATAGATTAAAAAATAAAACTTGACAAACTAGTAAATCTGATATATAATTGTAATAATATTAAATGGAGCAATAAACCTAATGGCGAGAGATCCCTCTACACATTACTTAAAGAATAAAGAAATACTTAAAGAAATACATAAATCTAAAATGACATTCTGTTGGTTAAAAGATCAGAAATATTTCCTATTTGATCATATTGTTGAATCATTCGATGATATCAATGAAGAAACTATCTTGATTGCAAAGCAAGCACAAGCATCTAGATTACAAAAGATTGCACACGAAGCCGAAGTAGTACGTTGGCAGAATGGTGAATTAACGAAGAAAACTAAGCCCAAAGCAGCAGAGTTTTTAGTCAGTATAGATTCTATTAAGACGACTGACATAGTATTTCGCGTCATGGGATATGATCATGTTCCATTAGAAGCGCGTAAGAAGACACCTAAAACCGTAGCAGATCATCACTCTCGCTGTAATTTTCCAGCATACAAACATCGTTCTTTTATTAATGATGAATGGACAGAAGTTGCTCGTTCTCATTGGGATGGTGATTTAGAAACAGGAAAGTTCAGTGTTACATGTGGACATACAACAGAACGATTAGCGATGATGTATATGAAATTATGTGAACGATACTCTATGCGTGGTAACTGGCGTGGGTATACATATGTAGATGAAATGCGTGGTCAAGCAATTTTACAATTGACAATGATCGGTTTACAATTCAATGAACTTAAATCACAAAATCCATTTGCATACTTCACTACAGTAATCAATAACTCGTTTACACGTGTATTGAATTTAGAAAAACGTAATCAAAACATCCGTGATGATTTATTAGAAGAAGAAGGACTAGATCCAAGTAACACTCGCATATTCAACGCGGAATGGGAAGTACAGAAAACAAAATATCTACCAGATATTGAAGGAATAGAAGAAATAGAAGAAGAATCAACACCAGACGATATCACAACAGTAGAATAGTAAAGGGAATAAACAGTGAGTAAATTTTTTGATGAAGCAGTAATTTTTACAGATATACATTTCGGTCTTAAAAATAATTCTAAGATGCATAACAATGATTGTCTTAACTTTATTAAATGGATGATAGAAGAAGCACATAGTCGAAACATTAAAAAATGTTTCTTCTTAGGTGACTGGCATCATCACAGAGCAACTATTAATGTTGGTACTCTGAATTACACAGTTGATGCGCTACAGATATTGAATGATAATTTTGACGAAGTACATATGATCATGGGAAATCATGATCTATATTATCGTGAAAAAAGAGATATCAACTCACTTCCATTTGCAAATAAGTACCCTAACATTAACATCATCAATGATGAAATATTTGAAGAAGATGGTGTTGCGTTTGTCCCATGGTTGGTTGATGATGAATGGAAGAGATTGAAGGAATTGAAGTCTAAGTTTATCTTCGGTCACTTTGAATTACCTGATTTTTATCTGAATGCTATGATTAAAATGCCAGATCACGGTGGGTTAAAAGCATCTGACTTATCGAAAGCAGATAAAGTATTCTCTGGTCATTTTCACAAACGTCAGGAAAAAGGTAATATTATCTATCCAGGAAACTGTTTTCCACATAACTATTCTGACGCATGGGATGATAAACGTGGTATCACTTTCCTAAACTGGGATGGTACATATGATTTCAAAACTTGGCATGATGCACCAAAGTATCGTGTAGCGAACTTGAGTCAATTGTTAGATGATGCTGGTAGTATCTTGACAAACAACACACATTGTCGTATAATATTAGATATCAATATTTCATATGAAGAAGCGAATTATATTAAAGAAACATTTGCTAATGATTATGATTTACGTGAGATATCTCTAATGCCTTCTAAGAAGGATAATGTATCTGGCGAAGACTGGGATACGGATGGTGATGTATCAGTAGAAAATGTTGACTCAATTGTTCTTAGTCAACTTGAAGCGATAACATCTAATTCTATTCGTAACGAAACTTTAATTTCAATATATAACGATTTACACATATAAACTATGCTCACAATTAAGAATGTCACAATTAAAAACTTTTTATCAGTAGGTAACGTCACTCAGGCTGTTTCCATTAATGAAACAGGACTAACTCTCGTACTGGGCAATAATGTCGATATGGGCGGTGATGGTTCTCGTAATGGAGTTGGTAAGACTACTCTTATTAACGCAATCTCATATGCACTATTTGGTAGTGCATTATTTAATATTAAAAAATCAAATCTTATCAATAAGATCAACAATAAGCACATGACTGTCACAGTTGATTTTGAAAAGAATGGTTCTCAATATCGTATTGAACGCGGACGCAGTCCCAATGTTTTTAAATTCTATGTAAATGAAGTAGATAACAGTGATATGACTGATGAAGGTCAGGGCGAGGGTCGTTTAACACAGGTTGCGATTGAAAAAGTTATTGGTATGACTCACACAATGTTCAAGCATATTATTGCACTAAATACATACACTGAGCCATTCTTGAGTATGCGTGCAAATGATCAGCGGGAGTTGATCGAACAACTGTTAGGTATCACTCAACTATCTGATAAAGCTGAATTACTTAAAGACCTTATCAAGATAGGCAAAGAACGTATTCAAGAAGAAAATTATCGTGTTCGTGCAGTCGAAGATGCGAATGAACGATTTAATACAAGTATCAAAGATTTAGAACGTAGACAACGTCTATGGCATAAAACTAATGAACAAACTATTAAAGAACTTGAGATAGACTTGGTAACGTTGTATGAAATCGATATAGAAGTTGAACTAGAAGCACATATTGCGTTTGAAGAATATACAACAAGAAGAAATAAATTTAATTCATACACCAAAGATATTGCGAAATTAACAACAACCTTAGATCGTGAAAATAAACGACTCATTAAGGCAGTCGAAGATTTAGAAGCGTCTATGGAACATAAATGCTACGCATGTGGACAAGAGATTCATGATGAAAAACATGAACAAATTCTTGAAACAAAAACGGTAGCAGTCGCCGAGTATAAAGAACAGATAGCGATAGATGTAAATACGATTGAAACATATACCATTGAACTAAACAACATAGGTGATTTAGGTGTTCCTCCTAGATTATTTTACGAAACAGTACAAGAAGCATATGAACATCAGAACAAGTTGTCTAATACAATCGCAGCAATTGAACGTACAACAAATGATTCAGATCCTTATCAAGAACAAATTGATACACTAAAAGATACTGGTTTACAAGCAGTTGATTGGGATGAACTTAATCGTTTAACCGATATCAAAGATCATCAGGATTTTTTATTAAAACTATTAACAAACAAGGACTCGTTTATTCGGAAGCGTATTATTGAACAAAATCTACAGTTCCTTAATGTTCGTCTAGATCATTATATTACACAACTAGGATTACCACATGAAGTTAAATTTCAGAGTGACTTGTCTGTTAGCATTGTGCAATTAGGACAAGATTTAGATTTTGACAATTTATCTAGGGGTGAACGTAATCGTTTAATTCTAGGATTAAGTTGGGCATTCAGAGATGTGTACGAGAGTATGAATTCTGCAATCAACTTAATGTGCATTGATGAATTAATTGATTCTGGCATGGATAGTGTAGGTGTTGAAAGTGCATTAACCGTTTTAAAGAAAATGGAGCGTGAACGAAATAAAGATATTCTACTTATTTCGCACAGAGATGAATTAATTGGTCGTGTCAATAGTGTATTGCAAGTTACAAAAGAGAATGGATTCACTACATTTAATACAGAGATGGAAATAATTGAGACATAAACAAAAGATTGGCATTGATAAAGAACCTGTAACAACAGACAATGCAACTGACGTTAGTCAGATCGAGATCGATCTGACTGGCGATGAAACTGATACAATATGGATTTACGAATCAGATTTCAATAGTATAGAAATCATGCAAAATGTTGGTGCTGATATTCTACAAAAAATAAGAGCAGTAAGTGGAAAAAAATAATGTAACATATGAATGGACATATGAAGGTAATGTAGTAGAAAAGTTGCCGGAAGGATGCGAAGCATTTGTTTATGTAATAACAAATACAGTCAGTGGTATGTTGTATGTAGGTAAAAAACTAGCAAAGTTTAAAACTACTAAACCGCCACTGAAAGGAAAAAAGAATAAAAGACGTGGTACTAAAGAAAGTGATTGGAAAGAATATTTTGGTTCCAGTGATAGACTTAATGCAGACGTTGAAGAACTAGGCAAAGATAGTTTCACACGAGAAATTATTCATATGTGCCCAACAAGAGGCATTGCCAGTTATCTAGAAGCACGCGAACAGTTTGAACGCAGAGTACTTGAAACAGATGATTACTATAATGGAATCATCAATGTTAGAGTTGGCGGCTCAAAAGTTCTTAAAGAACACCTAAACGAAACTAAATCCTCAGGCAAATGAAATTATACTTGACAGGCACTAAAAATCATGTATACTTATTAAACGAATAAACACTTAAACAAAAAACTTAAACAAAAAACTTAAACAAAAAACTTAAACAACCCTCTAAACAAGCACTTAAACACCCCACATTGGCAACTCCCCTCAGAACCCTATAAAACTTAGATGGATGATACTGATACCGTATCCGTGATGAATCTGCCGCCGTTGAGGCGAAGCCGATGGACTTCCACGTGTTTCTCTCTGGTCATTGCACTGGTCTGACCAACCGAAAAGAGTAGGCTCTTCTGAACTATTGAAACCTACGAGTAGTCAAAATCCGACGATATGGAAATTGATGTTCTTGCGTTGCTTGAAGCAGCATGTAATAAGAGGTACAGCGTAACCGCCTCCCCCAAGTGTAAAATTGGGTTTGTTATATCGAAGTGTGATTGGGTGATAGGAAAAAACTTTCTTTTCATTTAACAAATTTTTCACTTTCGCTGCATAAGCGAAGTGTGGATCAAGATCCTGGAAAAATAGATAATAGTTATACAATAGCCCAATCATTATATATCATTGATAACAGTTAGAAACAGTATGTGTTTAAAGAACAACATTAAGTAAAATACGAATGAGTGTAACGAATGAGATATTTTACGAAGATGTTCATTGCGAAGCAATGTTTATGTGACTACATTATTATGTTGTTCCTTAAACAAAGAAATACTATGATGAAATAGTGAACGATTATGATTCGCTATTTCTTTCATTATGTCTCTTGACAAATAAGTCAATCATGGGTAATGGCATAGACATCAATGATTCGTATGTCAATGCACCTTGTGAAATAATGAGAATATCCATATAATTAGAATTTAGTTTAGTTAGATCATTTTTATATCTGTTCAGTATGTCTGGTATTTCGTGCGGCTGACTTGTTGCTATCAGCCTGCGAAAAAATTTGACATATCTAGTTCTACCTCAGATTCCCATTCATGTGAACAGTGTTGACATACTGCCTTAAATTCAGTATTGATGCCACTATCTGAGATTTTTTCAATATGATCTTTCATCTCTTTATAATCAGACTTTGTTATATTATGTAACCATTCTCTAATAATTTCCCTATCAATTATCACATCACCATCGAATGATACAGATACAATGCAATTTACCATAAGATTAATTGTAAGCGTGGATATATCTACAAATGTTTTTCCAAATTTTTTATTTCTATCCTCATCCGATAAATCAGAATTCGCAAGTTCTTGTATCATTCGTTCTTGTTGGATTTGTTGTATCTGTATTAATGTTCTATCATTCACATTATAGGGCTTCAACTTGACATCAAATTTATCTTGTAATTTCAATGTGTTTGATATTTCGTTAGATTTCACAGATCCAAGAATTCGGTTTATATCCATTTCAAGCATGTTAAATTCACTGCAAGATGGGCATTTAATATCAATGTCTATTCCATCTCCATAACTCGCTTTGCGTATAGCAAGTAATATTACCATTAAGTCATTAACGGGTGTTGATTTAGGGTCAATTATATCTGGACAACATGATTCAAGTAACGCAACAGTTGCTTCTCCGTTAAATAATGCATCTGGTGTCTTTGAGATTATTTCATCTCTTGCTGTCATTGGGTAGATTGCCAATTCACCGTCAGCACTTAATTTAGGCTTTTCGGTGTAATATTTCCCACCAGAAGGTAGACTTATGTAAGTTGATGGTACTTTGTACGCATTCAATAAAGGATTGTTACTCATTTTTTGTACTCCATATAAATAGTAAGTAAAGTGATAAAATAGTTTCGTAACTGTATTTATCCTATTAAATAGGTACTTAATTATGGCAATAGAAGACGACATCAGGCAGATTCACCAGCGTTATCCTTGGGCAAGTGAGGATACATTAGGGAAGATTGCCGCAGCAACCGAATCTGATAATAATAAGTTAAAGAAGACATTTAAGTCATTAACTGGTGTTGCGTTTGATTATGATGTTGTTAAAAAAGAATTTGAAGATTCTGAAAAATCATTTAAAAAAACAAACAAACTAATTATAAAGATGGAATCCGCATCTAAAAATTTGTTTGGTGTTGCTACACGAGATACTGATCCATTGGTAGCAACCGCAGAATTATTGAAACTGAGTGTCGGAGCAATAGATGACACAATTGGTGGTATAACTTCGTTTTCAAAATATCTTGGTCCTAAGGGGGCAGTCGTGTCATCGTTATTAAATTTTGGCACAGGAGCCGCAGTTGCAGCAGTTGGCGTAACCGCAATATATGCAAAACTTATGTCCGAGCAAGAAAAAGGATTAAGACAAATAATAGACTATGGCGGTGTTGTTGGTAATATGAATCAATATACTGTTATGAGAGAAGCATTAGCGGGCGTTGGCATGAGTATGCAAGAAATGTCAAAAATTATGACAGGAAATAAAGTCATGCTTGCAAATATGCCAGCAGACTTGATGGATACTACAATTCAATTTATAAATTTTGCTGGAAAAGTAGAATCTGATGCATCAAAGACAATGGGTGATTTTGGTTACAATGTTGAACAACAAACTGCAAGATTGTTAGAAGAAGCCAATTTAATGTACATGACAGGTGAATTAGAACAATTTGGTCAAGTGGCGAAAGATAAAATAAGAAAGAATTTTGAATCAAGTAGTGCAATGACTACGTTTCTTGCAGAAAAATTTGGTGATCAGAGAAGTGCATTATTGGCAATGCGAAGTGAAGCGATGACCAATATAGATTTTATGACAGCAATATCTATGAATGCCAAATATCTGTCAGATAAGTACGGAAAAAATGCAGAAGAGAATGTTAGAAATACTGGAGCAAATATAAAGATGCTATTCAGCACTGTACTAGGTCCTCAATTTGGAGAGCAAACAGAACAAGTATTTAATAATTTTTTGAAAGATATCAATATAGATTCATCTGTATTAAATAATATGCCTAAAGAAATGATTAATATGTTGAGTGCACTTGGTCCTGATGTGTCAAAGAAATTTACAGATATATTGGAACAATCTGGAACAGGGCAACTAACACAACCAGAATTGGTGATGAGAGTAAAAGAATTAACAACATCAATATCAAAGGCGAGTCCCAGATATGGAGATGACCCTATAGTTCAACAATCAAACGATTTAATAGCACAAGCACGTATAGCACCAGAAGCATTCATGGATTTGACAAAAAATCAATTAGATTCTGGGTTAGAGAATGTCAGAGCATTGACTGAACAAGCAGATAGTTCAATTGATGCAATAGATGCAGCGCGAATTGCATTTAGATCGGTGGTACATGAATTAACTCCTGGTTATGCACTAGGTGCAATCGCTGTTAAAAAGTTTGAAGGTGCACTGAGATCAGTTGAAGGTGGACTTAAACTTGTTGGATTGATACCGTCAGAAGATGATGATAATGATGAAAAAGAACCATATACAACTTCTAAAGGATTACCAAAGCGCATGGGACAAGGACATCCATCTGCGGAGGCAAATGCCTATATAAGTAATATAGGAAAATATAAACCAACCAGCATAGATGAAGATAAAGTTGATGCACAAAAATATTTATCAGCATATAATATTTTAAACAAACATTTCAGTCCAGAGCAATTTGCAGAAGGCGGTGGTCCGGTTCCAATTCAGCGTCCTGATGGTAGATGGTATGCTAATATAAGAGATCCTGATTCACCTATAGGTAGTAAAAAAGTATATGTAGATGAGTTAAATATAGTTGGTATGAAGTTTAAAAATATGTACCAATTAGATAGTTCACTTGTTGACCACTTACGACAAGTTGTTGAAGAAGTAGAAAAGATAAAAACATCGGAGAATATACATGGCGGATAAAACTCAAACTATCGAAGTTGAAGGAATACAAATTCAAATACCTAAATGGGCTAGTGAAGAAACACTCAGCAAGATAGCAGAATTAACTGGCACATCTAATCTTATGACGAGCGTAATATCAAAATGGATGAAATCAAGTACCTTAAATGTATCACAATTATCTAATGATATTCGAGATATTGCAAAGCAATATGCTTCGGGTAATGAAGAAGTATCAGAAGAAAAGAAGAAAGCTTTCAATGAAAAGATAGTCGGTGCAGCCGCATCCGCTAAAAATGTGGTTGACAAATTTAGTAATACCGATGCACCACTTACTGCTATGATAGATATGATTGGTGACTTTGGTTCTGCTATTTCTGGTAGTGCAAAGGGATTGACTGATGATGTAAAAAGCAACAAATTAGTAGGAAAAATGATGAAAACTGCTGGTATCGCGTTTGGCGCAGCAGGTGCAAGCACATTAGCATGGGCTGCGTTTCAAGCAGGTCAACTAGAACAATTTGCAAAAGCACAAGAGACAATGATAAATTCTGGTGCAATTATGTTTGATGATACATCTCCTTATGAAACATTGAAGCAAGCAGCAATATCTTCGGGTCTATCGTATACTGAGTTATCTAAATTAGTTAGTCAAAATGGTGTTGCATTACAGTCATTGGGCAATGGAGTATCAAGCGGTACGACTGCATTTACATCAATGTTTAAGTCTGTTAATAATATAGGTGATAAATTTGGTGACTATGGTTTACGATCAGCAGAAATGGCAGAAGTGTTAGCTGATTATGTAAACATACAGCGTATGACATTAAATAAAGACATGTCATTATTGAGTACTCAAGATGGTGTTGAAGCAGGATTTCATAATTTGATGATTGAAACAACTGCATTAGCAAGTTTGACAGGCGAGAATAGATCAGAAATATTACAGAAACGATTGGCAGCATTGTCACAACCACAAGTTGCAGCAGCATTGGCAACAATGGACGAAGCGGGTGGTGGTCATGCAGAGATAGCACGATCTTTCATATCACAATTTGCATTACTTGAAAATTCGATGGGACCTGTCGGAAAAGATATATCAGATAGATTTAATGATTATATCTTTAGAGTGGCAGATACACCACAGGATTTTGATATGAAAGTTGCATTGGGACCAGATTTGGCTACAGCACTTGATACTGCAAATAATGGATTTACTGATAGAGTTAATGCAGTGTTTAGGTCTGGTGACATAAACGCAGCAAAAGACATGCTCGTTAAAGAAATGGCAAAAATGCGTGATGCAGAAGTAGGATCAAGTAATGTAGTAGTAGGTTCAGTCCAGCACATCGTACAACAGTTGAAAGCAGGTGGTGTTATGGTAGATAAGCAAATGAAAAAAATGATTGGCATGAGCAAGTCTGAATATTCGGCATATCTTAAAGAAATAGAAGAGAAATCAGACACCTCGGGTGAAATGACAGTAGCAATGAACAACATGAAAACAGGATTTATGACAATTCAAGATGCATTTGTTTATAATTTAGATAGTGCATCTGAAATGGCAGAAAAACTTGCAGACGGATTAAAATCGGGAGCAGAAACAATAACAGATGTAATGAGTAGCGCCAAAGGTGCGGTTGAAACTGTTGTGAATGTTGCAGATATTACATCATCACCGTTTAATAATGATGATATTTCATTAAACCAAAAAATACTATCGGCTTTGGCGGCATATGTTTCATCATCTTTTTTCCTCTCTGTTGAGAAACCTAATGTTGAAGGCAAAAGAGAATTAGGTGGTCCCGTTACAAAAGATAAGCCCTATCTTGTAGGAGAGAAAGGTGCAGAATTATTCACACCAACTAGTCATGGTAGTATAACAGATACCAATAAAACAAAAATGATGGTAGGAAATACCAATACTGGTGATAATAATATATCACAACATTTAGATGATATTGTAAACACCAAAAAGCAAACTTTAATGATGTTGAAACAGATGAAATCTGCAATGAAGAGCATACAACGCTCTACTGATTATCAAAGATCAGTTAATAATATCACGTAATATTAAAAGCATAAATACTATCATAATGAAATTAAAAGGTAAATTACTATGAGTTGGAAGAAGCATTTTCAGAAGCACGACATGAATCAAACTGGTCAACAGACCAAACAGTCGAGATGGCAGAGTTGGCTACCAGAAGTATATTCTGGTATGCCTAATCGTACAGAACGCTATACGCAATATGATCAGATGGATCAAGATTCTGAAATTAATGGTGCATTGGATACTATCGCAGAATTTAGTACTCAGACAAGCGCGGAAACTCGCTTACCATTTGAAATATTTTATAAATCAGATGCAACTGATGCAGAAGTGACTGCGTTATCTACCGCATTGAAGCAATGGTGTAATATCAATGATTTTGAGCGCAGAGCATTTAATATTGTACGTGCATCAATTAAATATGGAGATCATTTTTTTGTACGAGATCCTGAAACTTTTAAATTATACTGGGTTGCACCAGAAGATGTTACAAAGGCTGTTGTAAATGAATCAACTGGTAAAGAAATTGACCAGTACATAATGCGTAATATCAATTTAAATTTACATGATATGGTATTAACTGATACAAGAAATACACAAAATATGGATATGCATAGTGCACCTGGATTTACCAATGCAACTAGTAATTCTGGATTATCTAGCAATCAAATGGCTGGAAATCCTAATGAAGAATTCGCAGTTGATGGTTCTCACGTAATTCATATATCAATGTCGGATGGTATGACTGCAAGTTGGCCCTTTGGTCAGAGTATACTTGAATCTGTATTTAAAGTTTATAAGCAAAAAGAATTACTAGAAGATTCAATTATCATTTATCGTGTACAGCGTGCACCAGAACGTAGAGTGTTCTATATCGATGTTGGCAATATGCCAGCACATAAGGCAATGGGATTTGTTGAGCGAGTTAAAAATGAAGTTCACCAGACTAGGATTCCTAATAAAACTGGTGGCGGTAGCAGTGTAGTTGATGCTGCATACAATCCATTATCTATCATGGAAGATTATTTCTTTGCTCAAACAGCAGAAGGGCGTGGTTCTAAGGTAGAAGTGTTGCCAGGCGGTGATAATTTAGGTGAGATAGATGATCTAAAATATTTCAATAATAAGTTATTGAGAGGACTGCGTATACCAAGTTCATATATGCCAACTGGCGCAGAAGATGGTACAGCGCAATACAGCGATGGTCGTCTAGGTACTGCATTAATACAAGAATATCGTTTTAGTAAGTACTGTGAGCGTATTCAGTTAGTTCTACAACCAGCATTAGATAATGAATTTAAGATGTTTTTGAAGTTTCGTGGAATAGATGTTACAAGTAGTTTATTTGATTTAAAATTTATAGAGCCACAGAGTTTCAGTAAGTATAGAGAGATTGAGTTAGATTCGTCAAGAGCAGCAGTATTTGGTAATCTAGAAGGCGTTGATTATTTGAGCAGACAGTTCCTTTTGAAGAAATATCTTGGTCTTAGTGAATCAGAGATTACAGAAAACGAAATCTTATGGCGCAAAGAAAATAACGAAGGTAGTTCAAAAAATGATCCAAGTAGTGATCTAGGTTCTATAGGATTGCGTGCTGGTGATATTGATGGATTTGAAGCAACTGAATTTAGCGATGGTGATTTTGATGACGGTGATTTCGATGATGTAACATCAGACACAGACACAGATACAGACACAGGAGAGATAGGTGATGAGATTTAATGAATTAGCGATTGATGAACGAAATGATGAAGACAAGTGGGATATTGATGATACTCGTAGACCACGTTTGACTTTGAAGCATTTAAATAAAATTCGTAATAAGCGTGAATTGGCTAAAGCAGAATACGAAAATGAGCAATCGGTTAATACAGCAATGTATGGTAAGCCGTCAGAGTAAAACATGTTGCTAAATAAAAGTAATAGATTATACTGTAATTAATTGTTTTTTTGTAAAAAATTTGTAAAATCGCGATTTTAAACGTGTATTTGGCTAGTTATAGACAAAAAGTATTAAATACTACTGTAATAAATTAATTCCCTAGTAGCCTGTGGAATTAGTTAAATAAATAGATTTATAAAATTTTATTAAACGGAGAATATAAAATGAGCGTACAAGATCGTTATTCAAAGATCATTGAGAGCCTAGTAAATGGAGAAGGTGATAAAGCATCTGATTTATTACATGAAGCTTTTGTAGACAAAGCTCGCGAGATATGGTCAGGTCTTGTGGAGCAGGATGAAATTGTCGAAGATGACATTTCAGAAGAAGAAGAGATTGAAGAATCTTATTTTGACGAAGATGTTGATGCATTCGAAGAAGAAATTGCAGCAGAAGAAGAGTATGCAATGGAAGACGAAGATGGAGAATCAGAAGCAGAATTTGAATTAGCATCTGATGATGAAATGGACATGGACGCTGAAGGCGACATGGATATGGAGCCAGAATCTGAAGCAGCAATCGAAGACGCAATGTTAAGCGTTGAAGATGCACTTGCTGATCTTAAAGCAGAATTCGCACAGTTGATGGGCGATGAGATGGACGATGAAAAAGAAGAGTTATCTGATGAACTTCCAGCCGATGATTTCGCATCTGACATTGAGCCAGAAGAAGAATTTGAAGAGCAATATGAAGAATTAGAAGAAGCCGCTGATCTTACAAAGATTGGTAAAGATGGAATGCATCCTTCAGAAATGCCAGCAGGAGATGATGGTAAAGCATCACCAGTTGCAGGCAAAAATGACATGGGTGGAAAAGTAATTCCAACTGGCGAAAAAGGATCTGAAGGCTCTAAGAAAGGCTTATCGGACGAATCAGCAAAAGACATGGGTGTAACACATCCTGGCGAAGGCGCTTCATTGAAGCCAGAAACTCGCGGTCATGGTGCTGAGAAGCGCGGTATGAAACAATAAAAATGCGCAACACACTAAATGAACATTTAACTTTCGATCAAGCAAACATTGTTACTGAAGCTGTGGATAACGGCAAAGGTGGAAAAGATTTGTACATGGAAGGTATATTTGTTCAAGGTGATGCACGCAATCAAAATCAGCGCGTATATCCATCTTCGGAAATTCGAAAAGCAGTTAATTCGGTTCAAGAAAAAATCCAAGGTGGTTATTCAGTGTTGGGCGAAGCAGACCACCCAGATGATCTACAAGTGAATCTGGACCGAGTATCACACATAATTGAAAAAATGTGGATGAACGGTAATGATGGTTATGGCAAGCTAAAACTATTACCAACACCAATGGGCAACATATGTAAAACTTTGTTGGACAATGGCGTAAAATTAGGCGTGTCGAGTCGCGGTAGTGGTAACGTAGGTGCAGATGGTAATGTGTCGGAATTTGAAATTGTAACAGTTGATATTGTTGCAAATCCAAGTGCTCCAGATGCATATCCAGACCCACTCTACGAGGCTATCATGAATGGTAGACGTAGCGACATTATTATGGACGTTGCGAAAGCTATAAATCACGATACAAAAGCCGAAAAGTATCTCCAGGAAGAGGTACTTAATATGATCAATAACCTAGATATTAGGAGAAAATAATGGCAAATGCAATTGAACAACTCCTAAGTTCAGAAGTTCTTTCAGAAGAAGTTCGTTCTACACTATCAGAAGCTTGGGAAACTAAGTTAACTGAAGCACGTGAAGAATTGACTAATGAACTTCGTGAAGAGTTCGCAAATCGTTATGAAACTGACAAGCAGCAAATGGTGGAAGCCTTAGACGCAATGATGTCAGATACAATTACAACGGAATTACGTGAATTCGCAGCAGACAAAAAAGCAGCAGTAGACGCAAAGGTGACTTACACAAGTCAAGTTGCGGAACATGCTAAGATGCTGGACACTTTTGTAATGGAAACTTTAAAGAAAGAAATTACAGAATTGCGCGATGATCGCAAACTACAAGAAGGAAACTTTGAAAAGTTAGAAGACTTTGTAATGGAGCAACTAACTACTGAACTTAACGATTTCCACCAAGATAAACAGGATCTGTTAACAGAGAAAGTTAAATTGGTACAAGAAGGCAAGAAAATGATTGCCGAGACGAAGCGTGAATTCATCTCTAAAGCAAGTGCAAAATTAGCGAACATTGTTGAATCAACAGTGACTGACGAGTTAAGCACACTTAAAGAAGATATCATGCTAGCTAAAGAAAACATGTTTGGACGCAAGATTTTTGAAACTTTTGCAACTGAATTTATGAGTTCACATTTAGCAGAAGGCACACAGGTTTCTAAATTAAGCCTTGAACTATTAGATATGAAAACTGCTTTAGCAGAATCAGAATCTACTATTTCTGAAAAAGAAACATTAATTGAATCAGCAAACAAAAAGCTAAAGCGAGTTAATGAACGCGCTGAACGTAATAACGTAATGGCTGATCTATTAAAGCCCTTGTCGAAGGACAAGCGTGAGTTAATGTCAAATCTACTTGAAAGCGTTGCTACTAGCAAACTTACTGTAGCATATGACAAGTATATTGGCACAGTTTTGAATGAAACTGTTACATCTACTGAAAAACGCACTACGCAAAAACTTAACGAGTCCCGCACTAGCGAGATCACAGGTGATAAAACTAGCACACACGATCAAAGTACTGAAAGTAATGCAGATATCATTAACCTTAAAAAATTAGCTGGTATAAGCTAAAAAGGAGTATACCTAAAATGTCACAAAATTTATTTGAAAACTGGAACGTAACTAAAGACGCTCTAACTGACGGTTTAACAGGCAACAAGAAATCTGTAATGGAATCTGTGCTTGAAAACACTAAGAACTATTTAACAGAATCAGCAGCAACTGGTTCTACAATGGCTGGCAACATCGCTACTATGAACAAGGTAATTTTACCTGTCATCCGTCGTGTAATGCCTACCGTAATCGCTAACGAATTGGTTGGTGTTCAGCCAATGACTGGTCCTGTTGGACAAATTCACACATTGCGTGTGCGTTATTCTGAAGCAGCAACTGGCGTAACAGCAGGCGACGAAGCATTGTCTCCATTCGCTATCGCTAAAGGCTATTCTGGTGATGATGCTACTGGTGGACCAGCAGCAACTTCAGCTCTTGAAGCATCAGCGGGTCGTAAGCTTTCAATCCAAGTATTGAAGCAGACTGTTGAAGCGAAGACACGTAAGTTGTCAGCACGTTGGACTTTTGAAGCAGCACAAGATGCTAACTCAATGCACGGTCTTGACGTTGAAGCTGAAATCATGCAAGCACTTGCACAAGAAATCACAGCAGAGATCGACCAAGAAGTTCTTACTTCTTTACGCGCTCTTTCTGGTACTGCAACCGATACATACGATCAAGGCAACGTTTCTGGCGTAGCAACTTTCGTAGGTGATCAGCACGCAGCACTAGCAGTTTTGATTAATCGCGCAGCAAACTTGATCGCAGCACGTACTCGTCGTGGCGCTGGTAACTACGTTGTAGTTTCACCAACTATGTTGACTGTATTACAATCTGCTACTACTTCTGCGTTTGCACGTACAACTGAAGGTCCTTTTGAAGCACCTACTAACACTAAGTTTGTTGGTATGTTGAACAACACTATGAAAGTATTTGTTGATCAGTACGCTTCTGACGCTACTCCAATCCTAGTAGGATATAAGGGTGACGGCGAAATGGACGCAGCAGCATTCTACTGCCCATATATTCCACTAATGTCTTCTGGTACTGTACTAGATCCATCAACATTCGAACCTACTGTGTCATTCATGACTCGTTATGGTTATGTTGAGTTGAATAACCAGGCTTCATCTCTTGGTAATGCAGCAGACTACTTGGCTAAGATTGGCGTTGATGCAACGGCATTGTCTTTCCAGTAAACCCTAATTTTAAATTAGAAATAAAAAAACAGCCTACGGGCTGTTTTTTTTGTTTATAAACTAAGTTTTAGTAATGCTAATGTAGATTCATGTTTAATATAATATACTTCACATTTGATGTTACAGTCATAATGATATGCTACATCACCATTGTATAGTCGCTTCATAGTAAATGTAGAATTTCGCATACTTTTTAAACTTTCACTAGAATCAAAAAATATATATTTTTTGTTATCGTTGCCTACTAACTTCTTTAGTGATGTTGGTATCATTTCATTAGAGTTAAATATATCATTTTCTATTTTATAATTAAATCCAAAATGAAATAATTTAGATCGTCTATCTAACCTTTTAATTTGCATAGTAACTCGCTGTATATTTAAGTAACTGTTTTATTTGATTTGCTCCCTTAGGGAATATAGCACGATAGCGGGCATAAACTGGTAATTCATCAATAAACATTTCTGGATTACGCAAAGCAATCGATGGGTTACTAGATTCTTTAATCTCAACAGATAGATCGTGACCATACGCCATTATTTCATGCGGGTCACGCAAGTAACTACGCATCCAATCTCTATCACTGCCCCCATTCTCTTTAAGTATCAATCCTTTTTGATGTCCAGATCGTAGAGTTTCTATTACGAGAGGACTAATTTTATCATATTGATTGAAGTGAATAGTTTCATGTGCAAGCATCTTCATTACGATTTCTTTGAATGAATCAGGTCCCCATACATTCTCAAGATTTTTTGAATGCAAGATTACAGTTATTGTTTTACCATCTAGAATTGACCAATCTGCCATTGCAGAAATCCATTCATCTTTGTCCGCACGAGGCTTGTCATTTACAATAAATTCAATAGATAACTCTTCTATGTTATTGGAATTTAATATATCTGATAATTCTTCTATATCATCGACATCATCATTATTTTCAAGAAAAATTAAATACTCGATATTTGAGCGATCTATGATTTCTTCTATAGCAGCACTGAAATTAGTATCTGGTTTGATATTCATATATTATCTCAATAATTAACTTACTTACCTATTTTACAGTAAAGTATATCACTTGTCAAGTGAAATTTGATAAATACTTAAAAGCATAAATAAGTATGTACATAGTGCATAAACGGAGAATATAATGTCATCAGTAATAAACCCAGATAGTGGTTCACTACATATATTAGGTACGATAGATACCATTAGTGGAATCAGTTCAAAACTCAATATCACCAATATTTCAAACGTGAATTTAGCAACTCCGACTCTTGGAGATGCAGCACTAAATGTAACTGGTGGTGGATATATTGGTGGGCATTTATATGTAGACGGAAGTATTGTTGCAAATGGTGATATAGTCACATTGGGCAATACAGGATCAGGTGTTATTATCGATGTGAGTCCTACCGTGGCGACAACCACAATTAATGCCAATTCAAGTGTATCATATCTTAATGCAACAACAAGTTTAGCATTAGCATTGGGCAATGGTACAGAAGGACAGATAAAGGTAATTGCAGTTACAGGAACACCAACTGGGACTGTAGTTATAACCCCAACTACCTCATTGGGATATACATCATTTAACTTGACAAATATAGGTGAATCTGTTACCATAGTTTATACAATTGCGGGTTGGGCTGTGACCTCTGTAAATGGAGCAATTATAACAGTATAAATAGTAACATAGAATATAGTCGAATAAGACAAAGCAATAATACAACGATTAATAGAAACAATGTAATAGGGGTACATAAATGGCAGTAAATACCAATCATACTCAGAATAAAATAACGTCATCTGAGAACGACCTAACGTTAGACACGGTCGGCATTGAGAATAACATTAATGTATCTAATAATCGTATTACTGATCTTCTTGATCCTGTTGATAACCAAGACGCAGTTACTAAAGTATTCCTAGAAACTTCAATTGAAAATATCGAAACTTATGGTGATTCACAGACTTCTAATCTTGCTGAAGTTATTGAAAATATAAGAGTAAATACCTATGTTAAATCAGTTGATTTTTCATCCAATAATGTTTCTGGCGGTGCTGGATTAACTGCAACTCTTTCTACCACAGTTGTCGGAAATGCAAATCGATATACAATTAATTGGGGCGATGGAGTTACTACAACTGCTACTACTGATTCAACTCCGTCTCATGTATATGATAATTGGATAGGTTCTCCATTCGATGTAAATGTAACTGCATTTAATGAAAGTGGTGTTGGCGAAGGTAGTTCAGCATCAAAATTAATAGAAAATTATATAGAAATATTCACACCAGATCCTGTAGTAACATTTGCCGCATACTCACAAGCAGTAGGTGGAAATCAACTTACATATTGGGATGATGGTGATACTGTTTACTTTGAAAATACAACATCAAATACACTTGGAATGGGCGCAGTAGTTCAATATACATGGAACTGGTCTGATGGAACCCCAGATGATATCATTAATAATGAAACTTCCGCAGGTGGTGTTAATGGTAGTCGATTGGCGCATACATTTGCTATTAGTACAGAATCAGAAGTACAGCGCACTGTAACATTAACATTAGATAGTCATACTACTGCGCAACAATCAATTTTGCCACTAGATGATAATTCTTCATATTTGCTTTATGATACACATACTCCAGATACAAGTTCAAATATTGTCACAGGAATTAATGAAGAATCTATCAACGGATTATCAGTTATATTTACAAACAATACGGAATCATCTATTGGTAATTACAGTACATTTGGAACGACTTACAGATGGGATTTTGGTGATGGAACAATTACAACAGTAAATGCAGGTACTAATCAATCAGGTGATACTGGACAAACAATAACACACAAATATACATTGGCAGGAAATAATACAGCACAAGATTTTACTGGTAACTTACAAGTTATCAATAGTCATACTAGCAGTCCATTTACAAGTACAGACTTTGTAATACATGTTGAACCAGATGTCAGAGCAACAATTGCAGGTTCAGCGGATACAATTTCAAATCGCAGTGGCGATAATCAGTATGATGTATATGATGGTATAGACTATACAGGTGTTAACAGAGCATTAGTCACAGTAAGCAATACAAGTGAACATGGTGATAGTCATGTATATAATTGGAATGATAGTAGTGGTAATGATACAGAAGTAGGTTTAGATAGTGTAAATCATGACTTCACTGGTGTTGGTGCTGGAAATTATCAATTAGATTTTACAGTATCAGGCACTCCTGATATAACTACTCAGACAGATTCTGCTAATTTAACATTCCAAGTAAATGCAATTCCATCTGCACCATCTGGATTGTCTAGTAAGACAATAACACTCGCAGATCCAGCACAAGGACACAGTCCTAAATTAGCACATGGATTTACAGATAATAGTGCAACAAATCCGTTAGTAGCAGGTGCAAGTTTACAAACTTCGACTGCGAGGAGATATACAAATGGCACACTAGATACATCAATTGCATCAAATTCATTCAATGGATTAGCAGGTACAGTTACTGCAATAGTTAATGGTGTTGCAGATGGTGATAAAACTTTTACAACTGCATTAAATGAAAATGGAACTTTTTCAAGTTTAGTTATCAGTGATCAAAGAGATGCACATAATACCATAAGTACATCAACATATCCTACTGGATTTTTCCAAACGTTTGATTCAAAAATAACTAAACCTTTTTCTGAATATACAACTGGTGTCAATGATCAGCGTATTGAACATAGTACAACTGGTAACACAAACTATGTCACAGTAGTATGTGACGATCATACAAGTGTACCAAGCAATGACGTATCAAATGCTACACTAACAGAAAATGTTGCGGGAAGTTACAGATATATTTCAGGAATACCTTATTATAACACTGGTAATCCCCAATTAACATTATCGGGCGTGACAGTAAATAATTGGATAGGTCAAGCATACAAAGATACAAGTAATGTATTTGAAATTTCAAATGGTACTAATTCAGAAAGCACTTATGGTGCAACAATTAGTACTCAATATAAAACTTATTCAGATTTAGAAGATATTGTTTATTTAACCAACAATATTCCAGCAGCAAACACGTTAAATTATCAATATGCTGATCAAACAATTAATATTACATCATCAAATATAGCAGCAGTTGAAACATTAAAAGTTAGAACATATAACGTAAATGGTACAGGTAATTATGCACATCTTGTAGAAAAAATTCAAGTACATACATCTTCTCCCACTGGTATATTGGAATATGCAATTCCAGTAGCAAGTGGATTAGGAAATGGTGTCATTACAGATGGTGCGATTCGTATTGCTGACTTTCTTTCAGATAGCACCGATACGCCTACCATAAATAGTGCAACAGATTACTCAGCGACACCTTTTATTGGTGCAATAGACGTGAGTGGAACACAAGAAGCAACTGTGCGTTGGGGAAAAATAACACATAATACAGTTGACTATGGCACGGGATATTTACCATTGGGACCAGATAGAAGCGCAGACACAGGTACACAATATTTTACATTTGCATTCCGTAGAAGAGTGGTTGCCAATTTTGATGTAATCATTGCCGCTACTGGAATATCTGGTATGTGGATCGCATCTCCGGGAACCCAAGTAGATAATTCTAGTGGTGCTGGTGGTTGGTTAGATTGTTCTATTCAGTACGCTGGTGTAGGATTGCCTGGTTCTGACACAGCAGCAGGTGGAAATGGTTCAGACGGATGTGCATTAACTGGATCAGACGTAATTCAAACTGGAACAAGTATTAATTCAAGTCACACCATGACACTAGGTTCTGAAAATATGAGTAATGCAACAAACAATGTTGTGTTGGTTAGAGTAGGATTAACTAGTGGTCAACAAATAACAAATATTGCAATTGGTGAGGCCTCCTAATGGCAATTTCTGATAATCAAAAATTAGACTTTCTATTTAAGAAACTCGGTCTAGGTGCCGCCAAAACTGATACAGTTTTCAACAAGTTAGCAGCCAACGAAAGTATACCTAGTCCGTTATTAATACGTGGCGATACAATTTGGTCTTCTTCTGGTGATATTCCTAATGTACGACCATCTGTTACATCTGGTGTTGTAGAAATTCGTACAGCAATTGAATCAGTTGAAGATATCACTGCAACTGGTAATAGAACTTGGAATACTGGAATTACTGATTGGATTCCAACTGAATTTGGCTCAACTTATATCGTTAATGTTTATATACACACTGCCGGCGATGCCGCTGGTGCTGAGACTATGTCTAATAAAGTATTTACTACTGGTAGTGGTAATAACGATGAATGGTTTTTTGATTATCAAGCTGGTATACTAAACTTTATTGGTGATAATCTTCCTAATGGAAAATCTTTTACAGGTAACAGTGTTTACATATCTGGCGCTACCTATTCTGGTTCAAAGGGCGTTGCATCTGCAACAGGTCAACAAGCAGATGTTAGTTCATTACAATCCCAGATTGATAATATAGTATCAAATACTGATCCAGCAACATTAGACTCTCTTACAGAAATTGTTGCAGCATTCCAAGATGCTGATAGTACATTTGCAACATCGTCACAATTAATTGCCCAGAATGACGCTATAAGAACTGATTTAGCATTCTCAGTAAGTGAAATTAATAGTGTAGGATCATCAAATTTATCAGTAGTTGTTACTGGATTAAAATTTGATGTCGGTAGTGGTTTTGAATTAACAGATAACAGTGATGGAACTGTTACTATATCATCAACTGTAGTTGGTGGATTACTTGATCTTGGAATTACAGATGGTGCACTTGGTCAAGTATTATTAACAGACGGAAGTGGTAATTTCTCGTTTGGAGACCCCGATGATGGATTACTTGATCTTGGAATCTCCGATGGTACAAATGGACAAGTATTAGTAACGGACGGAAATGGGAATTTCTCGTTTGCTGACAATGGTATTAATTTATCACCAATTCCAGCAGCACAAGAATTTATTGGAAATGGCGTAACTGTAGCATATCCATTAACTGATACACCAGAAGATGTAGAATCAGTTGACGTGTATGTAAATGATGTTCTACAGCGCCCAAGTGTGTTTGCAATAAATGCCAATATACTGACGTTCAATGTAATCCCTGCGAATGGTGCTGAAATTTATATTAAGTATCGTTACCCGTTTGCTACGATGACATCACCTATACATAATTCTATAGAAAATCATCACTTGAATTTGACATATACTAGTAGTCAATACGCTGGCGATAATTCCACCACACAGTACACTATACAACCAGGTCATAGTGTGCACAGTGTTCTTGTTATTGTAGATGGTGCAATATTACCACCTACCTCATACTCAATTTCAAATACAGCATTGACGTTTAATGTCGCACCAGAAGCGTCATCAATTGTTGATATACGTTACCTACCCGTATAATATAACTATCAATCTCGAATTGCATAACTAGTTATACACTATACATTATATAATCACGTAGTTTAATTAATAAAATTTTTATGATAAATAACAGTGTTAACGAAATGTTTACCATTTTGTAACAAATTGTCGGCAATAGCGGACAGTTAATATATATATTGATTGGAGAAGAATTCATGGCTTTTAGACAGATTAAAGCACCAGCACTGGCGAACGCAGCAATTACGCCAACGAAAGTAGCACCATCAGCAGTATCTGGCCAAGATGCAGCATTGGCAGTGAACTCATTAGACACCGACACTTTGTTATTGCACGTAGCAAGTTCGGAAACATTATCACGTATTACAGTACGTCATTTAGTAAACTCATTAGATACTAATGACTTAGCAGAAGGTACTGGTGTAGATGCAAATTTATACTTTACAGACCAACGTGCGAAAGACGCAGTCGCAGATGATATCGCAGCAGCAGTATTAACTGAAAAGACTCGTGCAATGATTGCAGAAGGCGCAAACGCAACTAGTATTACAAACGAAACTAATCGTGCAACATTAGCAGAAGTTGCAAACGCAGACTCTATCGCAGCAGAAGTAACTCGTGCAACAGGAGCAGAAGGGTCAATAACCACTGCGTATCAATTGGCTGATACTAACTTGCAAACGCAAATAAATAATATTTTGAACAACACTGACGAAGTTGCATTAAACTCGTTGGCTGAAATTGTTACAGCATTCTCAGAAGCAGATGATGTATTTACTGTTAGTGTTCAGACAAACGCAAACAGCATTAGTACTGAAACTAGTAATCGTATAGCACAAGATAGTGTATTAAATGCTAGTATAAGTAATACTCAATCTGAATTAGATACTTCGCAAGCAGGCGCAGGATTAGCAGCATCAGGCGCATATGTAGTAGGCGCTTCAACTAACTATCTTACAGCAGCGACTTCATTGAATGATGCAGACGTTAAGTTAGATGCACAGATGAAGACTAACGCAGACGCAATTGACGCACTAGAAGCTAGTGTATCTGGTCTATCTGGTTCAAGTGCAGCAGAGATCGCAGCAAACGCAGCAGACATCGCTACTAACGTATCTGATATCGCAGCAGAAGAAACTCGTGCAACAGCAGCAGAAAGTGCATTGTCATCTTCACTAACAAACGAAACTACTGCACGTGGTCTTGCAGACACAGCAATTCGTGGCGAATTTGCAGCAGCAGACACAGCACAAACAACTGCATTACAGACTTATGCAGATACAGCAGAAGCAGACGCAGTTGCAACAGCAGCAGCAGACGCAACTACTAAAGCAGATACAGCAGAAGCAGACGCAATTGCATCAGCAGAAGCAAAAGACGTAGCTCGTGCAGTTACCTCAGACGCAGCAGACGCAGTCCTTGCTGGTCGTGCTACTACACTAGAAACTGAGATGGACGCAGCAGAAGGTCGTCTTGACGTTATTGAAGCACAATCAGGTTCAGCAACATTAGGTACTGTTGCACAAACATTGAGTGGTGCTATAAACGAATTACATACAGATACAAATGCTGTAGAAGTTCGTGTATCAACTAATGAAACAGACATCGCAACTAACGCAACAGCGATTGGAAATATTCTTACAAACACTGACGCAGTTGCATTAAACTCGTTGGCTGAATTGGTAACTGCATATGAAGCAGCAGATACAGGCCTTGCAGGACTTATTACTACAAACGCAACTGCTATTTCTGATGAAGAAGCAACACGTTTAGCAAATGATAATACATTGCAAGCAAATATTGCAGCAGAAGCAGCCATTGCACGCGCAGCAGAAGTTGCTAACGCTAACGCTATTGCAGCAGAAGCAGGCACTCGTGCAGCAGCAGATGTTACATTACAAGATAACATTGATGCTATTGCAACAGGTGCATCAGGTGATACAGATGCAATTCAAGCAGAATTAGATGATACCCAAACTGGCGCTGGTTTAGGAATTGATGGAACGTATACAGCACATGCAACTGGCGATTATATCTCAGCAGCAACTTCATTAAAAGATGCAGACATTAAGTTAGACGTACAGATGAAGGCTAACGCAGACGCTATCGCAGCAGAAGCAGTCACAGCACGCGCAGCAGAAGGTACTAACGCAACTAATATCGCTACTAACGTAACTAATATCGCTACTAACGTAACTAATATCGCTCAAGAGATTGTTGATCGTGGTATCGCAGATGTTGCATTACAAGATAACATTGATGATGTACAAGCAGAACTTGATGCAACTCAAGTTGGTTCTGGTTTAGCAGCAACAGGTGCATATACACAAACTGCATCAGCAGATTATATCTCAGCAGCGACTTCATTGAATGACGCAGACGTTAAGTTAGACGTAGCACTCAAGACTGAAGCATCTCGTGCAGCACTAGCAGAAGGAGTCAACGACGCAGCAATTACAGCAGAAGTAACTCGTGCAGAAGCAGCAGAAGCATTGATAGATACTAAGGTTGATAACGAAGTAACACGTGCAACAGCGGCAGATGCGGCTCACGCAATCGATATTGCTACTAACGCAACTGATATCGCTACTAACGCAGCATCTATTGTAACAAATAATGCAAGAGCAGTTAGTGCAGAATTAGTATTGACTAATGATTTAGCAGCAGAAGTAACTCGTGCAGAAGCAGCAGAAGTTGTTAACGCAGGCGCTATTGCAGCAGAAAAGATTCGTGCAGAAGCAGCAGAGTCGGTATTGACTACTGACGTAGCAACCAACGCAACTGCAATTGCATTCATCAACACAAACACTGATGGCGCAGCATTGGATTCATTGACTGAGATTGTGGCAGCATTTACGGCAGCAGACAGTTCAACACTTGCCACTGTTCAGTCTAATACAGCAGCAATTGCAGCAGAAGAAACTCGTGCACTAGCAGCAGAAGGTCTTAACACAACAGCAGTAGGTACAGAAAGAACTCGCGCATTATTAGCAGAAGGTGTAAATACTACCGCTATTACATCAGAAGAAACTCGCGCTCTTGCAGCAGAAAGTGCACTAGCAACACGTATGACTACAGAAGAAGGCAACGTAGATACTCTACAAGCAACTATGGGCGTAGCAGTATTGTCTACTGACGCACAAACTGTAACAGCAGCGATCAACGAACTTGACGCTTCTAGCGTATCTGGTTTAGGTAATATTCAAGCAGAACTTGATACAGCCGAAGCAGCAATTGTTACTAATGCAACAGCAATTGTAACAGAAAAAAATCGCGCAGAAGCAGCAGAATTAGTATTGACTAATGCAGTATCAGGTAATGATACACAAGTTCGTTCAGATTTTGCAGCAGCCGATCTTTTAATTCAAAATGAATTAGATGCTTCACAATCTGGAGCAGGCTTATCATCAACAGGCGCATATGTTGCTCCTACTACTTCTAATCATCATGATTCAGCAGTTTCATTAGCTGATGCAGACATGAAGCTTGATGCAGCAATTTTTGCAGAAAAGACTCGTGCAGTTGCAGCAGAACTTGTTGCAACTAATGCAATTGCAGCAGAAGCAGGCACAGCACGTGCAGCAGAAGGTGTTAACGCAACAGCAATTAGTACAGAAGTATCTCGTGCAACTGGCGTAGAGTCTGGTTTGGCAACAGATATCGCATCTAACTTGACTGAAATCACTGCCACACAGTCTGGTGCTGGTTTATCAGTAACTGGTGCATATGTTGCTCCTACTACATCAAACTATCACGATACTGCAACTTCACTTGCAAGTGCAGACATGAAACTTGATGCAGCACTAAAAGCAGAAGCAGATCGCGCTATCGCAGCAGAAGGTGTACTCACAACTGATATTTCAGATGAAGTAACTCGTGCAACAACCGCAGAAGGTGTTAACGCAACAGCAGTAGTAACCGAGAGAGATCGTGCAGTTGCAGCAGAACTTGTTCTTACTGGCAATGTGACTTCGGTTACAAATGGTTTAGCAACTGAACTTGTAGATCGTGCAGCAGCAGATTTAAACTTACAAGGACAGATTGACTTTATAACTTCAAACACTGATAATGTAGCATTGGATTCATTGACTGAATTGCTTGCAGCATTCCAATCAGCAGACAGTGGTCTAAGTACTCTTATTACTGATAATGCAAATGATATTTCAGATGAAGTAACTCGTGCAACAACCGCAGAAGGTGTTAACGCAGCAGCAGTAGTAACAGAAAGAACTCGTGCAATGGGTGTTGAATCAACCAACGCAGCAGCAGTAGTAACAGAAGAAACTCGTGCACTAGCAGCAGAAGTTGTTCTTCAATCTGACATTGATACTAAGGTTGCAAAATCTGGTTCAACAATGTCTGGTGTACTAAACATGGGTTCTAACGTCATCTCTGGCTTGGCAACTCCTAGTGCAGCAACCGATGCAGCATCTAAGTCTTACGTTGATGGTTTAATTTCATCATCTGCTATTAGTACTACTAACACTGATAGTTTAGCAGAAGGTTCAACGAACTTATACTTCACTGATGCTCGTGCACACGCAGCAATCTCAGTAGTTGACACAGAAGGAACAGGTCGCGTATCTTACGCAGATGGTGTTGTTACTGTTGATACACAGAAGTCATTCTTAGAATTATCTGACTTTGCAGGTTCAGAAGTTAATTACGATACAACTGCTAACTATATTGCAGTAGTTAATCCAGAAGGAACAGGCATGGTTCTTGTTGATCCTACTGGTCTTTTAGTGTCAGATGTACAGCGTCAAACATTGAATGGTGATGATGTAACAACTACATTCGCAGTAACTTTCGAAATCGGTACAGCAGAAGACTTAATGGTATTCGTTGGTGGTGTTATTCAAGATCCATCATCTCACTACACTGTTAACTCTGTTGCTCAAACGATTACATTCACAGCAGGTGCAATACCAACTGGTACGCAAGCAGTTCTTGTGGGTCATCAAACTGGTTATACTGTTCAAGCAGGTGCGGTTACTTCTGAGAAGTTAGCAGCAGATGTTAAGCCATTTATTCAGTCTGGTAACGTTTCAGCAACTACTGGTGGTGATGTTATTGATACATTTGATTCATCATTGTATCGTTCTGCTAAGTATGTTATCCAAGTTAGTGATAGCGTAAGTGGTGAATACGAGACTCGTGAAGCATTAGTTGTTCATGACGGATCAGCAGCATATATCACTGAATTCGCAATGGTTTACACCGGCGCTGCATTAATGGGTGATGCATCTGTAGCAATGAATGCAGGCAACGTTGAACTTACTTATACTACAAGTGCTGTTACAGCATCGGTTAAAGTAATCTCTACTTACATCAACATTTAATCGTTATAACATAGTAATTTATTACTAAGACGAATAAAGATGATAAAAAGACTCCGAAAGGGGTCTTTTTTTTGCTCTAAATAAAATACATTAACTATGCATATAATTTAAAAAAGATAAATAGTAACAGTAAATAAAATTAATATTGAGACAAATAGATGTTTCATATATCACAAATAAGGGAGAGACAACGTGGCTTTTAAAATAGGCAATCAGACAGTATTAGATATTGATGGTGTCGGAGGTACAAGAATTGATTCGGCAACTGGAACAGATGTTGTATTAGGCGCTGGTACTGGAGGTGAAATCTCTATTCCAATAGACACGTCACTAAATTTACCATCAGGCACAACATTGCAACGACCTACGGGTGAAGTAGGCATGGTAAGACATAACACTGATCTTAATCAATTCGAAGGTTACAATAATGGAGCATGGGGTCCGTTATCAGAAGGTGATTTTTTGCCCTTATCTGGTGGTACACTAACGGGAGACATCTTGCTTGGTGATAACGTCAAGGCTATTTTTGGTTTGCCAGGCAATGACTTAAAGATTTACCATGATGGAGCTGACAGTTACATTGAAGATGCTGGTACTGGCTCGTTATGGTTAGCAAGTAACGAGTTTAGAGTTTCAAATGCTGCCGCAACTGAAAATATGATAATTGGGACAGAAGATGCGGAAGTGCAATTGTATTACGACAATGCTAAGAAATTTGAAACCACATCTACAGGTGTTGACATATCAGGCATACTTGCAATAAACGGCACTGATATACCAGACTTTCATAGGGCTGTATCAATAGCAGGTGGTACTGGGTTTACAACTGATTTTAAACATGTGTTTGATGATGGTTTTATGATTCAATGTACACTGACAGGAACAAACAATGTAAACACCAGCGTAGTTCATACTTTCCCTACTGCATACTCTAATTGCATGGGTACTAGTTTATCTATTCTTGATAATGGTGATAGAGAAGGAACTGCATGTACCAAGGGTTCTGCTTCTAATACACAAGTTACAGTATTTTACCGACTAGGACATGTTAGTGGCAGTGTTGGCACAGCATATGTTATGGTCTATTCATGGGGACTAGCATAATGATTTTATATTCAACATCTAATTCAGGATTTTACGACACTGAGGTAAACAGAGTGATACCATCTGATGCGGTAGAAATATCGATAGAAGCACATACTGCTTTGATATCAGAACAAAGAAATAAATGTGGGGAAATTGTATTCCCTGCGGATGGATCTGAACCTACTTTTGTACCACAGGTAGCAGACGCAATGGAACAGTTAAGACAGTACAGAGATAGACTTATTGCTCAAACAGATTGGAGAGCAGGACAGGATGTACCTACTATGAGTCAAGAATGGGTAGATTACAGACAGGCTTTACGTGACATTACTGAGGGTGCAGACCCACAAATTGGTGATGATGGAAGTTTAATAAATGTAACTATGCCAACGAAGCCTGCATAACAATTATATATAATATTCACAAATTAAAGCGTATCTAACCAATTAGAACCATTCATTGAACTAGTTTCGTGTATGGTTCTAATTTTCTTAATTATCTCTTTATTATATAATTGTGCCTTAGTTCCTGGATGTAGAGGACGAGGCCAGTTACTTATCTTGACCCAACAAAATCCATCACTTTCGTTATTAAGTTGCGGAATAAATTCTTCAAACACAGCAACTGCAAATGTATTATACTCAAATCTATTATCAGGTGATATGAACTTATTTAGTGGGTATATCTTCTCAACATCAGGTAATAATCCAACTTCTTCTTCAAGTTCACGCAGTAAAGTTTCTAATGGTCGTTCTCCGTTTTCGCCTTTACCTCCAAAGAATCCCCAAGTACGCGGATGACTAGATTTCTCACTTCGTTGTTGCAGTAATACTCTTCCAGTGTCTATACTTAAAAATATGCACCCACTTGCATGTAACTTACTCATACTTTATACATGACCATTATGTTTGATCATATATAAAGTCGCCAGAATCCAGCGTTATATATTCCTTCATGACTATTAATCCATTCAGTGCCAGTCCATTCCAATTGATCATCTGACAAAATGTTATCTACATATTGTTGAGTAGTTACTGCACTACTATCAAATGATACTGTCCATATTGATCCGTTGTATTCAATAATGTCATTAGTATATGCATTTAATCCAGACCATTCTGGTCCGTTTGGAATATCATTAGTAATAATATATCTAGCACCGATAACCGCAGCATCTACCATTCCATCACCCGGATAATTCTGTAACGGATCTAATACTCCATTGATAGCAGTCAATGTGTTTGTTGGTAATGTACTAGTGTCAACATCTACATTAAGTGCATTTACATTAAGACTATCAAAACTAAGTCTACCAATAATATCATTATCCATATCATTCGGTGCACTTGATTTTCGTATACGAATCTGACTAATGCCTTCTCGTAATTCACCGAATGGCGTAAGGAATTTAGACCAATCAAGAAGTACACTTTCGGCATCTAAATTAGTACCAGACTCATTTAGTAAATATGCTTTGTTATTATCAAATTTAATTTTCATATCATCTAATGTAACTGTTACATATTGCAGCGATGATTTATCAAATGACTCCTTTGCATCAAATGCATCTAAATTAACATCATCTAAATTATATAATTGATTGATTACGGTATAAATCAATTTTTGCTGCTTTAATTTTGCAGGGGGATTAATAAATATCGGCATTTCAAATGTCAGTGTGCTAACATCAATAATATCATCAACACTTGCACCTACACTACGACTTGACCATTGAGAATTCTTCATTTCAACATATGCAAGACTCGACCAATCCATTGGATTGTCGGTGGTATGAATATTCAACGTAGGATTAAACAATACCATTATTTGTTCAAGCAATTGTAATTTCTGATCTGTGTTTGATGACCATATATCACAATTCATAGTTAGGTTATAAGGAACTGGCATATGTCGCTCTACTGTATACCTATTACCTACGTTACCTGTGTATTCACCTGTTGTCTCATCTATTTGTTTTTCATATACTTGTACTTTATCTATATGTTGTTGGCTCATTCTACGCTCAGGAGCCATGTCAAGTGCAGTTACATAACAAGATATGAATGGAACAGTGTTTATTACATTCTCACTATTTTCGCGAGTAATATGTGCAGCCATGCGATTTGTGTCACCGTATCTAACTGGTACAGTTTGGTATATGGGCATCTTTTGATCGTTGATTCCCATTTGTACATCAAATCCACCAAATAATCTGATGAACTGTTGTATATATCGACGAATTTGTCTATCATAAAAATATTGTGCCATAATTAAAAATCACTCTTTGGTTTGATTACATCTGATAGCGCCTGTCTTTCAGGAACTTCTTTATTGTCCACAACAGTTGTTGCTTTGTTGTCTATAAATCCACTTGCATTGAATGTCTTATCTGACCAAGTAGAATCAGTTACATTGTCGTACAATCGCTGCCATCTACTACCACGATAAACGAATAAACGATTTGGAGTGAAATCTTCTCTTATAAAATATTCACCATCGTTTGGCATTTGTGGAAATTGATCACCTTTTTCTAATACTTCACCATGATCATATTCATTATCAACAGGTGTAGCACCAAACAAATGACTAACTAATGGAATTCCTAATGGATCGTCAAGTTCAGCACTTTGTATGATAGCATTAGAAATATTGATCTCTGTTTTATATGAACTTAAATCTTGTTTCAAACTATCTGGATCATCGGCTGTTCCTAATATATCTGCATATTCTTGTGTATCGGTCAATGGTGTTACTTTTACACGCCAAATATGACTATACCATGTTTGACTATATCCTTCGCTGCCACGGTTCGCATCTTGTACTACATAAAATTTGTTAATAGCACTTCTGTCATGATTTAATAAAAGATCATCTCGTAAATGAGGTAATTCTAGTACATCACCCGGCATTAATTTTCTACCAACTTTTGATACCATATCATTTGTATGAAATGTGATAAACATTGTGTCATTAGTCAAGAATAGACCAAATTGTGTTAAGTCAAAATCATTGTCTGTTACGTTGTATACACCACGTAATTCAAAAACGTCTGGATCATATTTACGATCACGATTTTCCATAAACAACAAGTCTTGTATCTTAGTTTCATTAATAAATCCTTCGGGATTAATCTCAACGCCAAGTGTGGGATCAATTTCAAGACCAGAACCATAGTTTGGTTCAGTTGGGTCATCACTGTTGATAGTTTCTTTGGGTCCAAGATATTTATGAACATGTATGGCAGTGCCACCGATATCAAACTGTTCTCGGATGGTTCTGTCATGAAAGTTAAAGTCATTGGTTTTTGTCGCACGATAGAGACTTAAACGAGGCATAGATTACTCCTTATATATAGAGTATTTATGCAAAAAGATTTCAAAAACACTTGACAAATGTAAGGCATCTTGCTATAATAGTTAAGTAGGTTAATTAATCAAAGAGAGAAAAATTATGTCACAAGTTGCTTCTATTATTAAAAATCAAATCGGTAACAAAGCATTGTATATGATGGGTGCTAAGAATTTAGCCACTAGTGGTAATGATCTTTCTTTTCGCATTAGAGGAAGTAAGAGAGTTAACCATGTTAAGGTTGCTTTAAACTCTATGGATACATACGACATTACATTTAGTAAGATTTGGGGTGTTAAGATCGCAGAAGTTGCATCACATGATGGAATATACTGTGATATGATGCAAGATTTAATTGAAAAAGAAACTGGTTTATATTTGTCACTGTAGTACTGCATAAACAGTCGCTACAGTACGCTAAATGTCTCCTCTAAGCAATGATGGTAAGACATACAACACAAAGGGAGTATAATTATGGCATTTGCACATTCATCTGTTTATTTTGACAAGGGAGACAGTTCAATTCTAGGTTGTTTCAGAGAAAAGACAACTGACAACTTATTTGAATTTTCTAAGAACTTAGATGAATCAAAAATCCCGTATCTTGATGCATATCCTCATTTAGTATGGGTAACAGAGAGATCATCGTTTGATCATGGGTATCGTTATGCTAATGTTAAGAAAGGCGTTGCATATATTGTGGTTAATGAAGATGATGATGGTAATCCTATCGTTGAAAAGTGGAATATCAAGCAAAAACGCTTATATGAAGTCGTTCCCCTATAATATTTGACAAAAAACTATAAGTAGTGTATAGTATATTTAAATCAAACACGAAAGGAAATTATAACATGGCAATTAGCATCAAAGTACCTCGTAAGAAGCCTAGGGCAAAAATTAATCGTAAGACTGGATTCACAGATCCTGATTGGTCTTCGGCAGAAACATGGTCTGGTGATAAATTTCATAAAGAGCGTACTGCATTTGCACGATTGTATTATCAGAATGTAAAGACGGCAGATTTACGTGGATATGTGTACGAATACATGAAACAAAACAAATATAGCGCATTAGATATCAAAGCAGCAAAGGCAGTATCACATATTCCAGTTCAAGTTGGAATTTATGCAAAACTGTTAACTACTGGCATGCCTGATTTACAAGAAAATCATGCAGAAATGTGGCGCAATCTGAAAGGCACTTCATCTGAACTAAAGCCCGTTAGTGAATTCGTATCTAGTGGTATTTCTGACGTTGTTGCTGAAGGCTCGCTTATTATAGGCAACGAAGAAGTCATTGAAGATAAGAAAAAGTCAGTAACTGTTGCAGCACCAAGTATTCAAGATATTATGCGTAAAGCAGCCACTATAATGTGCGAAGGTATTGATGATGGAATTGAAGAATTTGTAATAACTCGCGATACTACATTAGTAGATAAGTTTGATCCTCATACGATATTGATTGTAGCAGAAGCAAAAGCAAATCATGCTCGTATTGTTAAAAGTTTTTACAATGATGTATATGAAGAATTATTAGAAGTAGCAGCAATACCTAAACCAGCAGCATTTAAGAAATTAAGTGAAAAAGAGCAAGATGTATGTGAGCAATTAGTAGAAGCGTATTCACATTTTAACCCAAAACAGTTAAAGACTATTATTGCGATGCATAAGAAGATAATTGATGCATGTGACATTGTTATTATTGAACAGAAAGCAACAAAGGCTCCTCGTAAGGTAAAGCAGAAGTCAGCAGATCAGTTAGTTTCAAAATTAAAATATAAATCAAATGATTCTTCATATGGTATTGCAAGTGTAGCACCAAGTGGATTAATCGGAGCAGTTGCAGCAGTGGTATTTAATTGTAAAAACCGAAAACTAGGATTATATGTAGCAATTGACGCGGATGGTTTTAAAGTCAAAGGAACTACATTATTAAACTTCAACGAAGAGGTGAGTACACAGAAGACATTGCGAAAGCCCAATGATGTGTTACCACAATTTAAGAAGATAACGAAGCCGAAAGCATTAAAGACATTTAAGTCATTGACTACTACCGATACTAAGATGAATGGTCGATTTAATGATGAAATCATCATTCTTGCGGTATTCAAGTAGAAAATCAACGTGATTGGAAATAGATTAAATATTAAGAAAAGAAAACTAAAGAAGATTGGTTGGAATATATATGAGATATGCTATTCCGATTATACAGAAGCCGCAGAATAGTGAAAACAGAATGCAACTGATTGTTGGGATGTGTCTAAGGTAAAAACTACAATAAGTTATTCGTATGTAGCATTTCAAAACGAAGGTGACGCCCTGATATATAAGTTGACACATACTATTTGATAAATATACATAATAGGGAGAATATATTTATGTCGGCACAATCTGAATTAATTAAAGAAATAGAACTGAGATTAGGTGGTCAAATGGTGGACGTGGAATTAGATCCAGAACACTATGAATTAGCGATTAAGAAAGCAGTAGAAAAATATCGTCAACGCGCAGAAAATTCCGTAGAAGAAAGTTTTGTTTCACTAGAATTATTGAAAGATGTTGCAGAATATACATTACCTAGTGAAATAGACGAAGTAACTGATATATATCGTCGTACAACTGGCGTATCATCAGGAACAGGTAATGACTTTGAACCATTTCAAGCAAATTACTTGAATACTTATCTACTGGGTTCAAGTCGAAGTGGTGGTTTAGCAAGTTTTGACTTCTTACAACAGAATAGAGAAACAATGGGTCGTTTATTCGGTGCAGAGATAACGTTCACATGGCGTAAATCAGATAATAAGTTAATTCTACATCGTATGATGAAAGCAGATGATATATGTATTCTTCATGTATATAATCATCGTCCATTAGAAATATTATTAAAAGATATACATGCAGGTCCTTGGATTAAGGATTTTTCATTATGTCATGCTAAATTAATGCTTGCACAAGCACGTGGTAAGTTCGCACAAATTGCAGGTCCACAAGGTGGCACTACAATGAACGCTGGTGAATTACAAGCATCGGCAGAAGCAGAAATTGACAAGTTGGAAACAGAATTGACATTGTTCAATGACGGAAGTAGTGGCTTAGGGTTTGTAATCGGATAACATAATAAACGAAGGTAATAATGAACAAGAAAGTGATCGGTATATGTGGATTAATCGGACATGGTAAAGACACAGCAGCAGGTTTTTTAATTGAAGAAGGATTTGAAAGAGTTAGTTTTGCAGGAGTACTAAAAGATGCTGTTGCGAATATTTTTAGTTGGGATCGAACCCTATTGGAAGGTAATACATCTGAGAGTAGAGTTTGGCGAGAGAAAGTAGATATATGGTGGTCCGATAGATTAGGTATTCCAAATTTTACACCTAGATATGCACTGCAATTTATCGGTACAGACGTAATGCGATCTCATTTTAATCCAGACATTTGGGTTGCAGCAGCCGAACGTAAGATTTTGCAGATTGATAATAATGTCGTTATCTCGGATTGTCGTTTCTTCAACGAGTTAGGTGTAATCAAGCGATTGGGCGGTACTACCACATCTGTGTGGAGACATGATTTACCAGAATGGTGGGACATTGCAGTTACCACAAATACTACGCCACCAGAAGAAGAATATCAAATATACGATCATGGTAATCATATGGAAGTAGCATTCCCAGATGTACATCCAAGTGAATTTAGTTGGGCTGGTTGGCAATTCGACCATACTATGTATAACACATCTACATTGGAAGTATTTCGACACAATACCATTAAACTATTATGTTAATGCTGTAATCAGGTCTTTTCTTTAACTTACGCTAAATACTAACAATGATATAGATTCATAACTAGTAATTACATGTAAAATAAAATAAAATAAAGGAGAACTCCACAAATGGCAAATCTTGTATCACCTGGCACTCAGGTATCAATAACAGACGAGTCGGTATACGGATCAGCAGGTGCTGGTACAGTACCAATGATTTTTATCGCCACAGGTCAAGATAAAGTTGACCCAACTGGCACAGAAGCAGATGGTATTGCAAAATATACTAAATCAGCAACAGCGGGAAGTCCGATCTTAGTAACATCACAGCGCGAACTAACTCAATACTTCGGAAATGTAGATTTTCGTACAGTAGGAAGTACAGTACAACAAGGAGATGAAACTAATGATTACGGTCTATTAGCAGCATATTCATTCTTAGGTCAAGCATCAGCAGCATATATTGTACGCGCAGATGTGGACCTAGCAGAACTTCGTCCCAAGACAGTTGAGCCAGTTGGCTTACCAGCAACTAATACTTATTGGGTAAATCCAACACTATCTAAGTTTGGTATCTTTGAATACTCAGCAAGTGGTTGGGCAGTAGCAACACCAAGCGTTGAAATTGTAGCATCAGCAGCAGCAACACCTACCGCAACAGTTGTTGATGGAAACTATCATGTTACCATCGAACAAGTAGTAACTCTTACTAATGTACGTTATTGGATTGGAGAAGGCGGATCATGGGTTGCATTAAACGCAGCATGGGGCGCAGGAACAGCATCATTTGCACCACATTACACAGCACCAGTTGGACCAACAGTAGGCGATGTATGGATTAAGACAACCACACCAGGCGTAGGAATTGATTATGATATTTCATTATTCACTACAACAGCGGGCGAATTTGTAGCACAGTCTGCAATTTATGCACAAGCAGCAGCACCTACGGGTGTAATCGGTGATACTTTCCAAGATGGTACAGCAGCGACAGCGCGTGTATTGGCAGAAGGTGACATTTGGCTTGATATAGATGATGGTTTTGTTTCTATTCATCGTTATGACTCAACTACTTCAGCATTCGTAGATATGGTTTCAACTGTACAAACAACTGCACCAGTTGGCGCAGCTACTACGGGTACTATTTGGTTTGATTCAGCAGTAAATGAATTGGCTCTTTTTGAAGTAGCACTTGATGGTGGTGTTCAAAAATGGAAGAAGGCTACTAATGTATCTTATACTTCATCTGCTCCAGTAGTTGGCGTAGATGGTGATTATTGGGTTGACACTGATGAAGATAACTATCCAGTTATCTATCGTAGCAATGGTTCAGCATGGATTGTTAAAGATAATACAGACCAAAGTACATCTGATGGTGTAGTATTTGGTGATATTTCTGACTTAGATGTTTCAGCAGGTGCATTTGTAGACGCAGCAGGCGTATTGGCAAATGGTCCTAACCCATTATTATTCGCAGTTGGTACTTCAGCAGTTAACATGTGTCGTTCAAAGAATACAGTACGTAAGTATGATTCAACATTAACAACTGATTGGAAATGGCGCAACTTTGCTGGAAATGCAGCATCAGGTGCAGGATCATTTGGTCGTAAAGCACAACGTAAAGTTGTAGCAGAGGCAATGCAAGCAAGTGCATCAGGATCGACACTACGCGAAGAAACTATTCAGTTCCGTTTGATCGCAGCACCGGGTTATCCAGAGTTGATGGACGAGATGGTTACATTAAATACAGATCGCAATCAAACAGCATTCGTTATCGCAGATAGTCCATTCCGTTTGAATCCAACTGATGCAATAAATTGGGTACAAGGAACTAGTGCAACAGAGAATGGAGAAGATGGGTTAGTAAGCAAAAATACTTATGCAGCAACTTATTATCCTAGTGTACTTACGACTGATCCAGTAACTGGTTCAAGTGTAGTTGCTCCTTCATCGCATAGTGTTCTTTACACATATGCATATAACGACAATGTTAGTTACCAATGGTTTGCACCAGCAGGATTGACACGTGGTGTTGTTCAGAATGCATCAAATGTTGGTTACATCAATTCAGAAAACGAATTTGTAGCAGTTTCATTGACACAGGGAAATCGTGATGCAATGTATTTAAATAAATTGAATCCAATTGTTAACTTCCCAGCAGAAGGTATTATTATCTTTGGTCAGAAGACATTAGCAGCATCAGCAAGTGCACTAGATCGCGTCAACGTTGCTCGTTTAGTTGCATATTTACGTGAGCGTTTTTCAGTTATCTCTCGCCCATATTTGTTTGAACCAAATGATGAATCAATTCGTGATAATGTTAAGCAAACGTTTGATGGTTTCTTATCTAATATTCAAATTAATCGTGGTGTGTATGACTACAGTATAGTATGTGATACTACCAATAATACACCAGCACGCATTGATCGCAATGAAATTTATGTTGATATTGCAATTGAACCTACGAAATCGGCAGAATTTATTTATATCCCAATTCGTATTGTAAATACAGGTGATTTAAGTTAACACATATTAAATTTAATATTCAACAAAGCCCACATTATGTGGGCTTTTTATTGTTTCAAAATAAAAACGTAAAAAGCATAAATACATTTATATATATAATAGTCTATCATTAGGATAGACTATTTAAATTCTAAGGAGAAATCAAATGGCTATTTTAAACAATTTCGGTATACCTATGGGAGATGCAACAACTGCTCAAACATTGATGCCAAAATTACAATATCGTTTCCGTGTAGTATTTACAGGATTGGGAGCAGTCGGATCGAAAGGTACGTTAGTATCACAGAATATAATTAGTGCTACAAGGCCTGAACTTACTCAAGAGCCAATTGTTATAGACACTTATAACTCAAAAATTCATATTGCTGGCAAGCACACATGGAGTGATCTCACAATGACATTGCGCGATGACGCAAACAATGATGTTATAAGAGCAATACAAGCACAAATGAATAAGCAAGTAAATCATAGTGATCAAACAAGCGCAAAGGCTGGTGAAAATTATAAATTTACTGCACGCATCGAAACACTAGATGGATCACATGCTACAGATGCGTCATCAATAATTGATCAATGGTTTATTGAGGGATGTTTCATCACACAAGCGACTTACGGTGACTTGAATTATGCAAATTCCGAGGTTGTACAGGCGTCAATAACTATCCGTTATGATAATGCAACATTATTTGCAGATCGAAACGTTGGTGAAGGTGCAAACTAATTAAGTTAGTTATACATGGTTGATTTCACACGGGATTACAACAATACAGCAGTAACGATTTACGGACAAGATCAATATGATAAGTCCGTAAATCTAGCTGTTCCTAGAAATAAGTTTCAATTTAAAGTTGTAATTCACTACAAAGATATCACTGGCAAGGATCTAAGTCTTGAGTTAAAGAAGATATCTGAGATTGGAATGCCAGGACATTCTATAAAGACACAGACATTGAATCAATATAATAAGAAGCGTACAATTCAAACTGGAATTGATTACACTCCTATATCCTTATCTGCTTATGACACTCGTGATGCAGAGATAGAGAAATTTCTAATAGGATATAATAATTATTATTATTCTGGTCCTATGTCAGATAACTATGATACTATGAGAGATGATATTATTAGTGAAAATTTTAAATTTGGGCAAAGTGACAAGGGTTTAAAATTAACCAATAATCGTTATTATATTACTAGATTAGAGATAATCAGAAAGTCTTCTAACGATGATAACAATATTATAGAAATTTATAACCCAATTATTACCAACATACAAGGTGATACCTTGAATTATTCCGAATCAGCGCCCGTACAATATCGTATAGATTTCACATATGAAGGTTATAAAACAATTACCAACGGTTTAGATTCAAATACGACATCTTAATAAACAATGGCAAAATTCCATCAAGGCTTATACACACCAAAAAACCCAGATAAATACTTAGGTAAGGGCTTACCCCGTTATCGCTCAAGTTGGGAACTGGTTGTTTTCAGAATGTGCGATAATCATCCATCTGTCTTAGGATGGGGTTCAGAAACACATCGTATTCCATATAAAAATCCCCTTACTGGAAAAAATTCTAATTATGTACCAGATTTATTGATGGTATATCAAGATGCAAATGGTAAGCAACACGCAGAGATGGTAGAAATAAAACCAGCGGGACAAACTCTTGGTGAAGCAAAAAGTCAATCACAGAAAGCAGCCGCAGTGGTAAATCACGCCAAATGGGAATCAGCAAGGCATTGGTGTAAAGCAAAGGGTTTGGGATTTCGCGTTATTACAGAGAATGAGATTTTCAATAAGCCAAAGAAGCGAACAAAAGCGCAAAGGAAAAAGAAATGACACAAAAATTAAGCGATACATTTAATTTACCTCCTATAGAAGATATATCATTAGATTTCGATGATGATAATGAAATAGAACCATCATCAGAAGAAGTGATAAAGCAACTCACCGAACAAATATCAAATAAATCAGCAACTATGGATATGTCCATGAAAGTAGATGCAGCACTGCCTATGGTTCTTGGTTTAGACGCAATCGATAAAGAGATGGACGATTATGCAACAAAAGCGATAGATGCATTTGATGATATAGTAGATTTGGCAAAGAATGTAGACGATAGAAATGCAGCAGCATTGCTTGACAGCGCAAGTAAAATGTTATCAGCAGCGATAACCGCGAAACAAACAAAGATGGATAAAAAAATCAAAATGATTGAGTTACAAATGCGCAAAGAACGTCTTGATATGGATAATCGAAAAGTAAATCATATTATCAATAAAGGCTTACCAGATGATGGACCAGAATCAATTGATGGTAGATTGATAGGAAATCGTTCAGAGATGTTAGCAGAAATTATGAAAAATATTAAAGATGATACAGCAGAATAATTAAGTCTGGTGATTTTTACAATAAAGATAAATAGTTATAATATTAGGAGAATTAAACCCATGAAGTCCTTTACAGAATATTTGACAGAATCAAAAAACACATATACTTTCCGCATTAAGTTGGCAAAGGAATTATCTGGAGATGATTTATCTCGCATTGAGAATCACTTAGCAAAGTACGATGTACAGAAAGTAAGCGCACCTACTAAGTTGATGCTACAAAGCACACCTTATGACTTTCCACAACTACGTGGATACGAGATATTTGTTGTTGAGTTTGAAACAAATTTACCAGCAAGTGCATATCAAATACAAACCGAAATCCAAGCATTACTTGGCATCAGCGACGGCTTTATGAAAGTTCGTTCAGACAAAGAACCATTGGAACAGAGAGAACAAGCATTATCAAACGAAAAATCAGATGATGAAGAAGTTTCAAGTTTATTGTCTGATAGTACATACTCAGAAGCAGATGAGATAAATGCAGAAGAATTCTTCGGTGATAAGTACAATACTTCTTTTGTTCAAGAATTGTTAAAATTGAAAAAAGAGCAGGAGAAGAAAGATGCATAAGTCAATGAGAACGTTACTAGAATCAATCAATCCTATAATGAACGAAATGGAAGTAACGAATGTCATAGTAGACGGAAATGTTACATTAGATAATATTCAACGTACAAGCGATAGTGAAGAATTTACTGCGGTAGCAAATGGATTTGGTTCATCAGTTGGATCAGAAGACTATGATATCGATGTTAATGATATTCAAGTCGATATTAAAATAGAAGCATTCGGTTCGGTACATGAAGGTGAATTCAAAATTGTCAGTGTTACTGGCGATGGTATGAATTTTGTACATGAAGATGGTGAAAATTGGGGTGATTATACTGATGCATTTGTAAACGCAATGCAAACAGAAGCAGTTGAAGAAGAAAAGAAAAATTGTGGTTGTGGAAAAGATCCTTGTGAAACATATGGTAAAACTGACGTTGAAGAAGCAATGGGACCAATGGCAAAAGTTAATGACGAAGGTCAGATAGAAATGACCAAAGCAGATTATGCTAAAATACATCGTGATTATAAGACAAAAATAGATGACACATACATGGCATTGCGTCTTGATCATAAAACAGGTGGCACAGTATTAACACCAGTAACATTTATAGACGCAGTCGCAGAAGGCGAAGAAGTGCGTTCAGAAGAAAAGGATACAAATAATATGACGAATTCAATGAACGAAGGTAAAGTTAAAGCAGCAATGATTGATGATTCGGAAACAATGTCTAAAGAAGACTTTATTAAGAAGTACGACCAAGAAAATGCTGACGACTTATACGAAGCATCTATAAAGAAAGTATGTAAAGATTGTGGTGATGAAATACACAAGCCTACTACAGATTGCAAGCATGATTGTGATGATGAAATGGGTGAAAACTGGGTAACAGAATCATCTACATTAGAGGAGTCTCCAACAATGGATACTACTCAATTAGTAAGTATGTTACATAATGCAGGTCTATCTGAAGAAGCAATAGAACGTAAGATTAACGAATGGGCTAATTCACCAGCAGATGCAAGTGAAACTGAACCTACATCGCATGGCGATCCTTATGAGTTTGCACAACCAGTAAACTTGTCATTGAAGAGTTATATGGGCGCACAGGATCTAAAAGTTAGCGTAACTGAGCATACAGTAGACACCATGAAAGCATTATATGAAGAATCTAAGAAAAAGACTATGGTCAAAGGTCCAGATGGAAAAATGGTCCCAGACTATGCAGTAGACGGCAAAGGCAAGGACGATCTTAAAAAAGATAAAGACGTTAAAGAATCTGCTTCAATGTCAGATGATCCATGTTCTAAGTGCGAAGGAGAAGGTTGTGACTATTGCGACGACACTGGAGTTAATACAGGAACCGAACTTGCTGAAGCACAGAGCGCAGCACAGAAAGCCGCTTTTGAAGATATGTTAGCTAAGAAAGAGCCTACAATGGACGATGAGCCAGAATACGATGGTGATAAGAAAGAGCCTACGATAGAAGAATCATTGGAAGAATCTAAAGAATTGGCAATCTTGCTTAGAAACGCAGGACTATAAAGAACTTAGACCTTAGGACTGTTATAATTACTGGCTTGCCCGTTTTTATTATCTAAGGAGAGAGGATGCCGTTATCCATTATATGTAATTCGCTACTATATATATAAAAAACGGCAATTATTTAAGGAACGAATTATGAACGATATGAGAAAGATAATGGAATCTATATTACTAGAAACCCCTTTGCAGGTTGGTGATATTGTTGGATATAAAAATAAATCGTATGAAGTAGTAGGTATTAATCCTAATGATTGGGATCAAGTATTGATTAAGTCACTAACTAGTGATGCAGAAGGATGGGTAGATGACAGTAAATTATCAAGAAATCCTCCAGTTGCAGAAACAGTAGAAGAGATTGAAGAAGTTGTTGAATCAGATGATATTGACATTGATGCCTTTTTAGAAAATTTAGAGATTTCAATAAAAAATATCATATCAAAATAGACAAGATCCTTGTCTATCACGAGTTGTTAGATTGACAAACAGAGATAAATACATACATGTCAGCAGATACGAAGTTAGTAAAAACTCCTCACCAACAAGAAAATTATACACCAGATCAACTAATAGAGTTAGCAAAATGTGCTAACGACCCAAAATATTTCATGAGAACTCATTGTTGGATTCAACATCCGACTAAGGGTAGAATGAAGTTTGAATTATTTGACTTTCAAGAAGAATTAGTTGATGTATATCATAATTATAGAAACTCGGTAGCATTGATTTCTCGACAAATGGGAAAATCAACATGCGCTGCTGGCTATCTATTATGGTATGCTATGTTCGTGCCAGATCAGACAATATTGATTGCAGCCCACAAATATAGTGGTGCACAAGAGATTATGCAGCGTATTCGATTTGCATATGAGACATTACCTGATTACTTGAGAGCGGGCGCAACATCATATAACAAAGGTTCATTAGAATTTGATAATGGTAGTCGTATTATTGCACAAGCTACCACTGATAACACTGGACGTGGTATGTCTATATCACTAGCATACTTGGACGAGTTTGCATTTGTACGTCCAAACATTGCAAGAGATTTTTGGACTGCATTATCGCCTACATTAGCAACTGGTGGTAAATGTATTATAACATCTACACCAAACCAAGACGATGATCAGTTTGCTCAGATTTGGAGAGATTCACAAAAGAAGACAGATGAGTATGGTAACGAAACTGATTTAGGTATTAATAGTTTTGCCTCTTATGATGCAATATGGAATAGACATCCAGACAGAGATGAAGAGTGGGCAAGAATAGAACAAGGTAAGATTGGTGAAGAAAAATTCAGACGTGAACATAAAAATGAATTTATTGCATTCGATGAGACATTGGTGAGTAGTTTGAAATTAGCCATGATGGAAGCAAAAGAAGCATGGGCAATGCAAGGACAAGTGCGTTGGTATAAGCCGTTGAAAACAGGTAATTTATATCTTATTGCATTAGATCCTAGTTTAGGAACTGGTGGAGATAATGCAGCGATACAAGTGTACGAATTGCCTGGCATGAACCAAGTCGCTGAATGGCAACATAATAAAACGACTATACAACAGCAAGTAAGAATATTACAAAAGATAGCAATATACATAGATGATGAGACAAAGCAACAATCTGAAATATATTATAGTCTAGAAAACAATTCAATGGGCGAAGCAGGATTGGTATGCGTTGAGGAGATAGGCGAAGAATACTTCCCAGGGACATTCTTGAGTGAACGTAAGAAGCATGGTAATACAAAGGCATATCGTAAAGGATTTACTACTACACATAAATCAAAGATAGCAGCATGTGCTAAATTAAAGCATTGGGTAGAGACTGATAAGTTAGAAATAGCAAGTAAGAATCTATTACGTGAACTGAAGGTATTTATTTCTCGTGGCAATAGTTATGGTGCAAAAGAAGGTGAAAATGATGATTTAGTCATGGCGCTCGTATTAATCATAAGAATGGCACAAGAAGTAACCAATTATGAAGATACCGCATATGAGTATTTGATGGAAGAAGGGTTAGATAATGACTACGATGACCCAATGCCATTGTCATTTTTATAGACGAAAAAGATAAATACATATATAATTAAAAAGGAATTACCCCGATGAATGATATTTCAACAGAACTATTTAACATACTAAAAGGCGCAGGCTACAAGATGCGTTTATACACTATTGATGGTGTAGAGACATTGAATGTAGAAGAAGCAACGCGACTATACGCTGTTGATCAAAATTTGATTGTCACAATCAAACAAGAAGATAACAACTTTGAAGTGATTGTTAAGATCGGGGAAAGTTACGACATACAGAGAAATAAAGATATTTTAGATGCAATCAAAGCAATTGCACATGGAAAATTAGGTGAATTCACAATGAGAAAATTTGACAAACAAATCCAACCAAAAACAGATGCACAAGTGACAGAAGGGTTCACAAAGGCGGGCGGTTCAACAAAGACAAGTTATATTAAATTGCCAGAAGCAACGCTTATCATAAAGCACAACAAAAGTGTTAATGAAGAAATGCGTGGTTCTCGTAGTAGAAATATTCATAGTTTGTTTATTGAAAATGCATCGGGTGAAAAGTTTGCATTCCCACATAAGTACATGGCAGGCGCTAGAGCAATGACTATGCACGTTAATGAGCATGGAAATCCTTATGATGTTAAGGGACAAGCAATTTTGGCAATGTGTGAAGAGATTTCAGATTTAAACAAGTTCACAAAATATACAAAGCAAAACAAATTAGTTAACGAAGACAATCAAGAAATCGTAGAGACTATTAAATCAAAGATTGCTCAACTAAAAGAGTCAGTTAAGCGTTTGTCTACCAAGCGTGGTTACGATAATTTTAAAGTTGAAGTAAATGAAGATTTAATTGAAGAAACCCTTGACATCTCTGAGAAATTCAAGTATAATGCATTATCTACTGAGAGTATGCAACAAGCACTCGCTACAGTAAATCGTGTAGTATCTGAAACTAAATTGAAAGAGGCGAAAACCGTGAGCGCAATTGAAAACTTAGAAAAATTGATCAACATTGTTAAATCTGGTATTAAGATTCCTGTTGATTCAACTGATCCAGAGCATCCTGAAAACGCAATGACTGATTTCTCAGGCGAAGGTGGTGACATCTCTGCACTGGGTCACAAGGCATCATACATCGGTATGAAGGCTATTCAAGTAAAACAATTTGAATTGTCAAATTTACTTGATATGTTGAGCGTAGATGTTCATAAAATGAATAAGACATTCCGCACAGCACTTGATCAGTTACTTGATAAAGTAACAGAAGAAGTAGTACCAGAAGTAACTCAAGAATCACCTTCAATGGATGGTGAAGCAGTTACTAATTTACGTAAGATGGTGGGATAATATGATTAATTGGATGAAAGGTCGCTTAACAGAACGTACATCATTAGATGGTGCAGTATTAATTGGTACTGCACTAGCAATTCTATTAGCAGCTCCTTTGCTAAACGTAGCAGCATGGATTGCCCTTGTATATGGCATCTGGTCTATTATCAAAGAAGAATAAATATAAATGAAGCAGCGCCAGTTGAGAGCCTGCATTAACAACGTAATATCTTCAATAAAAGAAGCAGCGCCAGTTGAGAGCCTGCATTAACAACGTAATATCTTCACTAAATATTAAATCAAATTAAAACGAAAAAGTGCTTGACAGTAGGCATGAAAAGAAGTATACTGTATAGGCTAAGTAAGAAAACAAAGGCAAACTTGTATTAGTGGAATAATCCATTTAATACCTAAAACAAAACTAAGGCATTAGGAGAATTAAATAATGGCATCTTTAGCAGAAATCCGAGCAAAATTGCTTGAACAAGAAACTCGTTCATCTGGAACGAAATCAAATACCAAATCAGACAATACTGTCTTCCCTCACTGGAGTATTCCAGACAACACATCAGCATCACTACGATTTTTACCTGACGGCGATACAAACAACCCATTCTTTTGGTTGAAGCGCGAAATGATTCGTTTAGAATTCGCAGGCGTAAAAGGTGGTGACGAATCAAGACCTGTTACCATTCAAGTACCTTGTATTGAAATGTATGATGATGAAACTACCACATGTCCTATTCACGCAGAACTGCGTCAATGGTTCAAAGATCCTTCATTAGAAGACGTTGCTCGTAAATATTGGAAGAAAAAGTCTTACTTATTTCAAGGCTTTGTCACTGAAAGTGATCTAGTAGAAGAAGCACCTACTAACCCAATTCGTCGTTTCATGATTTCACCTCAAATCTTTAAGGTAATCAGTGCAGCGTTAATGGACGTTGATTTCACATCTTTACCCACCGATTATAACGAAGGTACAGATTTCAGAGTAGTCAAAGGTCAGAATGGTAAGTGGGCAGACTATAGTACTTCTAACTGGGCTCGTCGTGAGCGTAGTTTAAATCAAGATGAACTAGACGCAATCGAAACAAATGGATTATTTAATCTATCTGACTTCCTACCTAAGAAGCCTGATCAAGCGCATTTAGATGCGATGGTCGAGATGTTTGAAGCATCTGTCGATGGTCAGTTATACGATAATGAGAAGTGGGGTAATTACTACCGCCCATGGGGTGTTGATGCACCATCAAAACCAATGGCATCTGTAGTTCAATCAGCGCCTGTTGCTGAAAAGGAGATTACGTCAGACGATGTCCCTTTTAAAGCAGATCCTGTTCCTGTAGCAGCAGCACCTGTAGCAGCAGCACCGACAACAGGATCAGAAGACGCAAAACCTACTGCGCAAGATATTCTTGCAGCAATTCGCAATCGTAAAGCAGAAGCATAAGTAACCAATAGGGAGCAAGTTCTTTGCTCCCATTTTCAAGGAGAATAATATGGCACGACCATTTGATGTGTCTAAGTTCCGTCGTAGTATTACTAAGGCGGTTCCTGGTCTAAGCACTGGATTTAACGATCCTGATACTTGGATTTCAACAGGTAATTTTACATTAAACAAACTTATTAGCGGAGACTTTGAAAAAGGTATTCCACTAGGTAAAGTAACAGTATTAGCAGGCGAATCTGGAGCAGGGAAATCATATATTGCTTCGGGAAACATAATTCGTCATGCACAAGAGCAAGATATTTATGTTGTTCTAATCGACTCGGAAAATGCACTAGACGAAGCATGGTTACATGCACTAGGTGTAGATACGAGTGAAGATAAATTGATGAAGTTGAACGTAGCAATGATTGATGATGTTGCGAAAATTATCTCTGACTTGATGAAAGATTACAAGACTGAGCATGGTGATAAAGAGCCAGAAGATCGTCCTAAAATCTTATTTGTAGTAGACAGTCTAGGTATGTTGTTAACACCCACTGACGTTAAGCAGTTTGAAGCAGGAGATATGAAAGGCGACTTGGGTCGTAAACCTAAAGCACTTACTTCACTTGTTCGTAACACTGTGAATATGTTAGGTGAATACAACGTAGGTTTACTTGCTACGAATCACACTTATGCATCGCAAGATATGTTCGATCCCGATGATAAAATCTCTGGTGGTCAAGGATTCATTTACGCAAGTTCAATCGTAATCGCAATGCGTAAACTAAAGTTAAAAGTTGATGAAGATGGTAATAAGACGACTACTGTAAATGGCATTCGTGCAGCGTGTAAGATCATGAAGACACGTTATGCTAAACCATTTGAGAGTGTACAAGTAGAAATTCCATATGATACTGGTATGAGTCCTTACAGTGGATTAACTGAATTCTTTGAAGCGAAGGGCGCATTGAAAAAGTCAGGTAATAGCCTTGAGTATATTAGTCCCGTAACTGGTGAAATCATTAAGAAATTCCGTAAAGCATGGTCTAAGAATACTGATGATTGTCTAGATATCATGATGCGCGAGTGGGAACAACAACCCGAAGCAATTCTAGATTCTGCTGGAGATGATTCAGTGATTGAGGAGATGGTCAATGAGTCTTAGTGATAATGATTTAGAATTTATCATTGCTATATATGATGCTGCTAGGTCTAGTGTTGTAGAAAAAGAACGTAGTAATTTTGCAGAACATTTTCTACAAGTATTAGATCAGTATGGATTTGACATTGCAGGTAATGCGGAACAGATCAGTGAGCATGATAAATATCTCCAAATTAGTGTTGATGAATATATTGAACACGAAGAAGAAGACGACACAGACGAAGAAGAGTGGGATTAAATGAGTAAATGGTATCGTAAAGTCACTGGAAACATGGCAGAGATAGTTAATGCTATTTCACACTATGAAATACAAGTTTCAGAGGCTAAGTTTGAATGTAGTATGAAAGGTAGTTTGGAAAAGCACAGTCGTGATATTCCGGGCATCGTTGAACATCGTTTTAACCAACTACAAGAGACAGAAGCGATACTTGAATATTTACATACTGAAATGCGAAAATTGCGCAGTCAGAAGTTCAGACACTTTACTGAGCATTATCAACGTGCATTAACATCAGCAGATGCGAAAGCATTTGTCGATGGTGAGCCTGATGTAGTAGATTTACAATATCTTATTGTTGAATTTTCAATGGTTAGAAATAAGTTTATGGGAGTTATCAAGGCACTTGAAGTAAAGCAATGGCAACTCACTAACGTAATTAAGTTACGATGTGCAGGATTGGAAGACGCAACACTTTAATAATAATAAAATAAAAAACCCACCAAGTGTGGGTTTTTTTGCGGCTATAATATAATATATGTGTTTAAATTAAAAATACAAAATCATAAATAGTACAGTTAACTAAAGGAGAAGCTTAATTATGGCTCAAAAACGTTTTAATATGGAAGGTGGTTTTATAACCAATGGCGATTCACAGGTAGAAGGTAATCTATCCGTTACTGGATCACCTACTCTTATCGACCACGTAACTACCAAAGTCTACGTAGATACCGCAATAGCAGGCGTAGCAGGAAATCAACAAGGAATATCGGGTAATGGCGATCTATTCATGTCAGGTCACATTATCCCAACAATAGATTCAGACGGAACAACAGGTTATGATCTTGGATCACCAGCGATGAAATGGAGAGATTTGTATCTTTCTGAAGGTTCGCTATATATCGATGGTCAAAAGGTTATTGAATCAAACAGTGGAACTATTGTTGTTCAAGCAGATCCGAATCAATCACTCACAACAAAAGTTACAGGTACGGGAGTATTAACACTCGATTCTGATACTACTATAAACATGGCAGCAACATTGCAAATGGCGACAGGTATGAAAATTACCGACCAAGGTGGCAATGCAGTTGTATTTGGCGACAAAGTCGATCTAGATAATAATCAAATTATTAATGTTGGATCACCAACTTCGGCAGGCCATGTAACTACAAAAGGTTACGTAGATCAAGAAATATCAAATATTATTAATGGTGCGCCAGGCGCACTAGATACGTTGAATGAATTAGCAAATGCACTTGGTGATGATGCTAATTTCGCAAGTACAATGACAAATGAGTTAGCATTGAAAGCAACTATCGCTTACGTAGATGCTCAAATTAGCGGAGTCAACGCAGGCTCAACAGGCGCAACAGGCGCAACAGGTGCAACAGGACCAGCGGGACCACAAGGACCAGCGGGATCTGGTGCAACAGGACCACAGGGAATCCAAGGTATACAAGGCGAAGATGGACCTGCTGGCGCAGATGGTGTAGCAGGACCTGCTGGTGCAGATGGTGCAGATGGTGCAGATGGCGCAGCAGGCGCAGATGGCGCAGATGGTGCAGATGGTGCAGGTGCAAGTTTTGATAATGTGTATATGCAAGAATCTGAACCTGCTGCATCTACTATTGATCTTGCTTGGTTTAAACCATCCACCTTCGAATGGAAAAAGACGGTAGCCGCAGTTGGATCAGAGCAGCTTACTGCTTCTCATGTTGCATCAGTGTCTTCGGGTGTTACAATCAACGCTACTGGTGAGACAAATAATATATTCGTAGTATATAATACTTCTGGTCCGAAAACAATAACATTTGTTTCACCAGTTACTATTTCAAATTGGTTCTCTGATTGGACACAGCATAATATTGGATTGACGAGAATAGACTATGATAATGGCAATTATGCATTGGTACAAGGTACAAGTGCTGCACTTAGGGGAAAATTTAATATATATGATCAGAATAATAATACATTAATTTCTAATATATCAACTAATGCTGGTATGCAGATACCCGGCACGAGTCTCTTATTTACACATGGTCAAGCATCTTCTCTTGAATTCATAACCTACGCAAGCGGCTCTCACAGTGCATTTTACATGGAAATATCAGCCGCACCAACTTGGAATGCAACGATTCCAATGGAATCTGAAATTGATGCTAAAATATTAGCAGCAGCAGGAACTGGCGCAACAGGTCCAGCAGGACCACAAGGTACAGCAGGACCAGCAGGACCAGCAGGTGCAGATGGTGCAACTGGTGGTGGTTCAAGTTCCACAATTAGTCTTGAACTTGCTACAAATATAGATGCTCGTGATGCAGTTATAATGAATGCATCGGGAAAGATTGAAACGCCATATCTGAATCCGGGTCAAACTGCTTCGATACTAGAAGGAATAGCATATCCAAATACTGGAACACACAGTCATGCTATACCTTCTAATAATAATAATTATTATGTTTCGGTAGATCCGTTTAATCCTAACAGATTTATGGTTTCTGCTGGTGACTCAACACCACAACATAACGTTGGTTTGGTTGCAGCAGACGGATCAGTAACTTGGGGACCAAGCCTGCGTGCTGGTCTTGCAACTGGTACTGCGCAATCAGCTTCTGGTCTTGACTCTCAGTTTGATCCAGTCAATGAAGGTATTGTTTGGTTTCGCTCAGGTCCAAATAGTGTGACCTTGCGATTCAGTATAGACGCAAGTACATTAGCGTTAACTGATCTAGGCGGTTTTCATACTTTCGGTGGATCTTATAGTTATGGATCGTTTTCGTTGCATCCTACCGTATCTGGCAGATTTATTCAGACTAGTAGACAACACGGAAGGGTTGAGTTATGTCAACTGACAAGTGATACTACGTTTAACGTGTTAGCTACGTATTCTCCTGGCATGCAAACTTCTAACTCAGATTATTGTAGATTCTTCCCAGATGATGGGAACAAGATGCTATTGGCTTTTGGTAAGACTTCTGGTGGTTCGTGCGTACAGGTTGTTGATATTGTTGGCGATACCTTTTCTCCCAATGATACGGTGTCCATTGGTGATCACGCAACGTCTTATTTCAGAGGAAAGAGTTTTGCATGGGAACCTAATTTTGATTCAAGTACAGGTGGACGATTTGCATTAGTAGTTAAATCACTAACTGGTCCTTCATCTCATGCTCAAACAGATATTGTTATAGGTACTGTATTCAATGAAGGTAGTGGCTCGGTCACAGTAGGAACAGCAAGGGACCTTGGAGATGTCATCTTGTCTACAGGTTCAACAATGGGTAATATGGCTGATCAAGAAACGGCACAGAATGTTTGTTTCAATCCGCATGATGATACTGAAATTATGATTGGAACTGACTACCTTATCAAGTGTACGATATCTAACGTTACTGACAGTCAGGTAGTAACGCCGGATGCAAACGAGATTACTATTGTAACTACTGATCCTGTAAGCACAACAATTAATGCATCTTCTGCTCATGGAGCAGCATTAAACCAACAGACAGCAGCACATGGTAAATATAGTATGCATGTTAACTTGGGTAACACTGGTAGATATATATCATGTATGGAAATGACAGGTGCAGCCATAGTAAACCAGCACAGCTCACCCGATGTAAGTAATCTTTCTGCTGATAGATTGATAGGCATCTCATCTGAGGATGGTTTAACAGGTAATAGTGTATCTGTTCAGACTGATGGACAGATGACTGGATTTACTGGGTTGACTGCTGGATCGATTTACTATGCTCAAAAAGAAGGCGGTATCAGTACTGTTACTGGTGAAGATGCAGTTAAAATTGGAATGGCACTTACTGACACAACAATGTTAATCAAGATAGCATAAGATATATCGATGTTGTTATTGAAAATACAATAATATCAACTAGATAATAAAAGCCCACATAATGTGGGCTTTTTTGTGGCTATAATGTATGTGAGTTTAATTGACTATAGTTTTTCCATAAATAGTACAGTTAACTAAAGGAGAAGCTTAATCATGAGTCAAAAACGTTTTAATATGGAAGGTGGTTTTATAACCAATGGCGATTCGCAGATTGGTGGTAATTTATCCATCACTGGTTCACCTACCCAGACAGATCATGCAGCAACAAAAGTCTACGTAGATACCGCAATAGCAGGCGTAGCAGGAAATAACCAAGGAATATCGGGTAATGGCGATCTATTCATGTCAGGTCACATTATCCCAACAATAGATTCAGACGGAACAACAGGTTACGATCTTGGATCACCAACTATGAAATGGAGAGATTTATATCTATCCGAAGGTTCGCTATATATCGATGGTCAAAAGGTTATTGAATCAAACAGTGGAACTATCGTTGTTCAAGCAGATGCAAACCAATCACTCACAACAAAAGTGTCAGGTACAGGCGTTTTAACACTTGATTCTGATACTACTATAAACATGGCAGCAACATTGCAAATGGCGACAGGTATGAAAATTACCGACCAAGGTGGCAATGCAGTTGTATTTGGTGACAAAATTGATTTAGACAACAATCAAATTATTAATGTTGGATCACCGACAGCAGCAGGTCATGTAACTACAAAAGGTTATGTAGATCAAGAAATATCAAATATTATCAATGGCGCGCCAGGTGCATTGGATACGTTGAATGAATTAGCAAATGCGCTAGGTGATGATGCTAATTTCGTAAGCACAATGACAAATGCATTGGCACTAAAAGCGACTATCGCTTATGTAGATGCTCAAATTAGCGGAGTCAACGCAGGCGCAACAGGCGCAACTGGCGCAACAGGTGCAACGGGACCTGCGGGACCACAAGGACCAGCGGGATCTGGTGCAACAGGACCACAAGGAATTCAAGGAATCCAAGGTATACAAGGCGAAGATGGACCTGCTGGCGCAGATAGCACAGTGGCGGGACCTATGGGTCCACAAGGAATTTCTGGTGCAGATGGTGTAGATGGTGCAACTGGTGCAACAGGACCAGCAGGACCAGCAGGAGCAGATGGTGCAGATGGTGTAGATGGTGCAGATGGTGCACAAGGAATTCAAGGTATACAAGGAATTCAAGGTACTAGTATAGTTGGCGAAGATGGACCCGCGGGACCAGCGGGACCTGCGGGACCTGCTGGTACTGGTGGATCTAGCGGTTCTAGAGACTTTGTAGCAACAGGTACGTTACCTAATGGTCAAGCTGTAATACTTAAAACTGACGGTACTGTTGAAGCTGTAACAAACGCATTAGCAGAGTCGATACCCGCAGGTAGTTCGTATCAAATAAGTACATCAAATTCAAATCCAGTTGAAGGATTTAAAACTGCTCTTGATCCTAATAACTCTAATCAATTTCTTCTAACTTACAACACTGGTGCTGGTTATGGGGTTATTACTGTTGCTACTATTTCAGGTACAACTATTACCTTTGGTACAGGAGTTGTGTTTAATAGTGAGGCTACTTATCACAGGCATGTAGAGTTTGCTCCTAATACTTCTGGTAAGTTTATTTTAAGTTACAGGAAAGCTAATTACAGTGGCGTAGTAATCGTAGGTACATTGTCAGGATCAACCATAACTCTTGGCTCTGAAAATCAATACACAGCTGGAACAAGTGTTGTTGCTAATTGCGCGTTTGATCCTGTGGATAACAATACATTTGTAGTTCAATATACATATTGGCCTGCTGGCGGTCATGCGCGTTGTAGAGTAGGAACAATATCAGGCACAAGTATATCGTATGGTACAGAAGTCACTATAAGTACAATTGATTGCAACTATGGTCAGTTAAGTTTTATTTCAAATGGGAAGTTTGTAAGCGCATATAACAAAGGTGGTGCTGGTGCTTTTGCAAGAGTTGGTACTGTGTCAGGTACATCTATTACGCTTGGCACTGAAGCTACACTTTCTACTGGTTCTTATAGCGGTGAGTTTATACAACTTGCTGTTGATCCTCTAAACACAGGGTCTTTTATTATAATACACAGAGGCCATACAACAAACTCAGGAATATCTGAACCAACTAATAAATATTATGGTGGCGCAAGAGCTGGAACTGTATCAGGAACAACAATAACATTTGGAGCAGAAAATAGATTTCAAGCTGCCACTAATACTGGAGCAAAAGGGCTTTCAGTAAAATTTAATCCTTCAACTAGTGGCGCTTTTGTTATTCAGTACACTGACGATATAACTAATACAGGCTATGTTCGTTCAGGTTCAGTTACTAATAACACTGTTTCTTTTAACAGTGCTATTTCAATAGCTAGTTCTGATATTGTCTCATCAGGGATTATGTTCCAATTGAATGGAAAGTTTGTAGGTGTTATAAAAACGGGTACCTATCCACAGGCATACATAGGACAGATGGCAGGCACTGGAGCTAGTACCTTATCGTCTTCAAGTTACGTTGGACTTTCATCAGCAACTTATACAGATGGTCAAACTGCATCTATTATTCTTAAAGGTAGTATTAGCGAGAATCAATCTGGACTTACCACGGGAACTCATTACTACATACAAGGTGACGGAACGCTAGGTACTTCTGAAGCAACGCCCTCTGTTGAAGCAGGTATTGCATTATCTACTACATCATTGTTATTAACTGGTGCAGCAGGAGAAGATGGTGCAACAGGTGCAACAGGTGCAACAGGTGCAACAGGTGCAACAGGCGCAACGGGCGCAGATGGTGTTGGTGGTTCTAGAGACTTTGTAGCAACAGGTACGTTACCTAATGGTCAAGCAGTTGAATTGATGGCTGATGGTACAGTACAGGCAGTTTCTGCACCAGTAATCCCAAGAAATATACCTCCTGCTAGTAATGCAGCCGTATTTGAAAATATTACTACTACCCATACTTGGCAAGGGTTTGACGTTAAAATAGACTCAACTAATCCAGATCGGTTTATTGTTGCTTACAGAACTGGTGGGACTGTAGGAGTGTGTGTTCTTGGAACAGTCTCAGGAACAACTATTACCTTTGGCACGGAAGTTGTTTTCAACGCTGAAGCTACAACTAATAGACAAATAAGTTTTGCACCAAACTCTTCAGGTAAATTTGCTATAAGCTATAGGAAAGCTGATTTAACTGCTGGCATAAAAATAGGTACGATTTCAGGAACATCAATAACTTTTGGTACAGAAGTTGTGGTTTCTTCAGCATCAACGAGTTATCATAGTTGTGCCTTTGATCTCGTTGATAATAATAAATTAGTATCTATGTACCAAAACAGTGGCACGTACATTAAAGTAGGCACAGTTTCAGGAACAAGTGTTTCATTTGGCTCTGCTATTTCAGTTGGTGCATTAGGATACAGTGTTGGTCTTGTAAAAGCCGTTGGAACAAGTAAATTTATATTACTTGTTGATGGAACTGTAAAAATTGGCACAATATCTGGTTCTAGCATGACTGTAGGTACTGCTGTGAATCTTCCTTGGGACAGCATCGAATATCCAGCCATGGCTGTTAATCCAATTGATCTTACTAGTTTTATAGTACAGTACAAAGGTAAGAATAATAGCGTCAATCGACGTAATGGAACAATAGTAGCTGGTACTATTTCAGGAACATCAATTACGTTAGGTTCTTACATAGAATTTTTCCCCCAAAACGGCACTGGAGCAAGGGATCACGCTATAGAGTTTAGTCCACATAGTAGTGGTAAATTTGCGTATATGTATTCAGAAGACGTTACAAATGATGCAGTAGTAAACACAGGTTCAGTTTCAGGAACAACGATTACTCTTGATACTATAACTGAAATAAACACTGAAAGTGATCATACAGCATCAGCTCTTGCATTTATGTCAGGTGGTAAATTTGTTTATGTAACTAAGATAGGAAATCAAAATAATTTCACTGGTGGCGGAAACCCTCTTGGCAGTGCCCATGTTGGTCAAATGCAAGCAACAGGAGATAGCACTTTAAATTCTTTAAGTTACGTTGGACTTTCATCAGCATCTTACACAGATGGTCAAACAGCATCTATCATTCTTAAAGGTGGTGTTAGCGAGAATCAATCTGGTCTTACCGCAGGAACTCGTTATTACATACAAGGTGATGGAACGCTAGGTACTTCAGAAGCAACGCCCTCTGTTGAAGCAGGTATTGCATTATCTGCTACATCATTGTTATTAACTGGCGCAGCAGGAGCAGATGGAGCAACAGGTGCAACAGGTGCAACAGGCGCAGCAGGCGCAGCGGGCGCAGATGGAGCAGCGGGTTCAACAGGAGCAGCAGGCGCAGCAGGTTCAACTGGTATTCAAGGCATACAGGGCATTCAAGGTGCTGCTGGTTTAGGTATCAATTTCTTGGGTCAAGTGGCAACTATCGGTGATCTTCCAACAGGAAGTAATACACAAGGTGATGCATATATAGTACAAGCAGATGACAGTTTGCATGTATGGGATGGTACTTCTGCATGGGTAAGTGGTGGATCAATACAAGGACCACAAGGAATTCAAGGTGTACAAGGTAATGTTGGTTCAGCAGGAGCAGATGGTTCAACTGGTGCAGATTTTGTCGCATTGGGTGAGTTACCAGACGGAACTCCGCTTGTATTAAATGAAGATGGTACAGTTAGTGCAGTAAAGATTGTATCTTCTGTTGAAAACTTCCCATTTGGTGAAACAGTGTTTGCATCGTCACAGGCCACTAATGGTCGAGTTAAAATGGACCCACATAATGCAGGTAGGTTTGTTGTTGCGTATTATGATGCTAGTGATTCATACAAAGGTAAAGTACAGATAGGTCAAATTACTGGTAATTCTGTTACATTTGGAACTCCTGGAGTGTTTAATACGGGAAGTACCACGACAGCCACCCACATGCACAATGTGGCATGGGATCCTACTACTCCAAATTCACTTGTTGTGATACACCAAAAGCAAGGCGGACTTGGTATACTGAACATAGGTACTGTTGCTGGTAATACGGCTACATTTGGTGCAGACCAGCAGTTTACTAATAATATGAATGGTATTGGCGAGGTTGCATATAATCCAAGTGTTTCAAGTCAGTTGCTAATCCATTATCCCTTCACTGGTGTTATGAAGGTAAGAGTAGCAACAATATCAGGAGCAAGTATTTCATTTGGAACTGAAGTAAATAGTGGTGGTAGCAGCGCATCCTTCCTTGACATTGCGTTTGATCCGTTCACACCGAATAAGGCTGCCATTTCAAATCTTGGCACTATTAAGATAGTTACTATCTCTGGTACTAATGTTACAGTAGGATCTTCAAATGGTGGGGCATGGCCCTTAACGGGTCCAATAGCATGGGATCAAACTGTGCCAAATCGCTTATACCACTTCATCAAAACAAACAACAAACCCACAATACAAGCAATGAATGTCAGTGGTAGTACGTTTACTGATATTGTCATGAACCAAGTTCTTGGTGGGGTTACTACACTTGGAGTATCTGTAGGTCAAATGGAGGGTAACGCAGCCGCAACTGGATATGGATTCGCATTTAATCCATTTAACCCAGGAGAGTTTATTGCTCAGTTCTCATCGACCAATCCATACAGTTGCTTCTTTGTAAAGGGTACTATAACAGAGGTTGGAGGTGTGCCGCAAATTACATCTGAAACTCCAGTACAATTCCAAGCAGGAGGTTCGAATTCACTAGATGGTCCACATTTCGATTATGTTAAACCTGGTCAGTGGACATCTGCATATCACACTAATGGTAATTCTCAGTATGGTACTGTGTGCGTTGGACAACTCTATATTCCGCCAGTTGAAAATTTGACTTCTTCTAATTTTATTGGTATGTCAAATGGGTTATATGTAGATGGTGCAACCTCTTCTGTTACGCTTAAAGGAGGAGTATCAACTAACCAAACTGGTTTAACAGTTGGATCTACTTATTATGTACAGCCTGACGGAACTATTGCTTCGTCTGCTGGGACACCTAGTGTCGAAGCAGGCCTTGCAATATCATCTACTTCTTTATTATTGACAAGTGAAGCGGGTGCAACAGGTGCAACAGGTGCAACAGGTGCAACAGGTGCAACTGGTGCAGCAGGAGCAGATGGTGTAGATGCAGTAGCAGGTTCTATGACGCATTTCCACAGTGCAATACAAGATGTTACAAATGCATCAACATTAACCTATACATTCAGTGAACTAACTAATGCAATACATTACCAAGTTTTCTTGAATAGATTAGTACTTCGTCCAACAGAATATTCAGTATCAGGAACTACAGTAACTTTAGTTGCTGGAACTCATGATATTGCGGATGAATTAGAAGTTACAGGCTTTAGTTTAGCCTAACATTGAACTAGACAAAAGTAGGGAGTAAGACAACTCCCTACCTAGTCTCTCTATATGAGAGACATTGAAAAATACAGAGTATTTTTTTCGTGCTAGTTAAAATCTTAAAGGAGATTTAAAATGTCAAGAAGTTATAAAAAGGATGGTGTGGAAGTCAATACACCATTAGATAAATCAAAAAAATACAAATATAATAAATCTGGTGATTTAGTTGAATCAACTGGTACTCCAGGTACAAATGAAATTGTAATGTCAGGTTCAAAGTCGTCACTTAGACGTATGGCTGATATGGAACGTAATATTACAATTCTTGCTACTACATTGACAACAGACGATGGTCTTGTAGATGATGGTCATAACGCATCATATGATTCTAATATTGCCAAAACGACTAGATTCAAACAAACAGTTCGTATGGATTCTTCGTTAGATATGCAAGCGACAATCGACATGAATGGTGATAAAATCACTAGCGTAGGTACTCCTACAGTAGACACAGATGCAGCGAACAAGACATATGTAGATACAGCGATAAGT
>Ga0209092_10000036_pt1 | contig 105144 bp, 86 predicted proteins | sample FraStrMetagenome_FD_187446 | JGI IMG/M metagenome (GOLD analysis project Ga0209092, IMG submission 187446) | Marine eukaryotic phytoplankton communities from Arctic Ocean - Fram Strait ARC3M Metagenome (SPAdes) (version 2) | ecosystem: Environmental > Aquatic > Marine > Oceanic | place: Fram... | reverse complement strand
TTACCCTATGAACACACACGTTTCTTTATGCGGATCATTGGCTTTACTCGCCTCTGCTGCATCGGTACTTGCCGCACTTGACGCGCCTTCAAATGTTACTGCGATCACTGCTGGGCCTGCGACCATCGCCTTGTCTTGGGACGACAATGAGTCTGCGGAGCAGAGCTACATCGTGCAACGTAATGATGGCGGCTGGGCAACTATTGCCACACTGTCCGCGGGTAGTACACATCATTACGACCGTGGCTTAGCACTTGGTTCGTCGTATAACTACCGTGTATATGCGAGTAACGACGCTGATATTTCGGTCGCAGTCGAATCGGGCGCCGCCACCACTTTAGACTATCAGCCTAATATCATTTTCTTTCTCGCTGACGATATGGGCTACAAGGATCTCGTCGGTTTACGTGACCAAGCAATTGATGGCCCGTCGATTTACGAAACTCCAGCGCTGGACAGCTTTATTGAGACATCCGCACTTTCTATCAACAATGCGTACTGCTCGGGCCCACGTTGCGTGGTCGCGCGGCGTTCGATTCAAACCGGCAAGTATGATTGGCGCCCAGAAGTGGTGCCAAATAATGATTATTATGTCGACGATACGGGTAATCCAATCGGCAGTGGGCTGTGGGCAGGGGGGACGACGGTTGCTGGTTCCGAGTCGGGCGCGGGTGTTACCATTCCGTTTGACAACAAAACCTACGCAGAAGCGCTGCAAGATGCAGGCTACCGAACTTGTTTTATTGGTAAATATCACCTGGGCGAGTCACCTTCGGGAACCCCTGTTACCGGCTATTCATTTGGTGACCAACCCGCTCGTGGCCCTGACGCGCAAGGTTATGATGTGAGTATCGCAGCGGGTCATGCAGGCGCGCCGCCTGCTTCTTATTTCTCAGTCGAGAATATGCATGCCACCGGCACTTATACGTTTGAATTGCCTGATATGGACGATGCCAACTATGGCAGCGCTGCCCCAGTTGCGGGTGAATACATCACCGATCGCATGACGGATAAGGCAATTGGTTTTATTGCGGATGCGATGACGAACCATACGACCGAACCTTTTGCGCTTACGCTGGCGCATTATGCGGTGCATACCCCAGTCGAGGCGAAGTTGAGCGACATTAATTATTTCAAAGATAAAAAGGTGTCTATGGCTGCCGAGTTTGCCGCGCATCCCGCGGGTGCGAGCGGACTCATTACAGACTACGGCTCAAAGACTCGCGTCTGGCAGGATAACGTTGTGTATGCTGCGATGATGAGAAGCTACGATGATAGCTTTGCAGAGTTACGCAGCTACTTGGGCGAGACCAATGATCCGCGCAACCTAGGCAAGACGCTTGCTGAAACCACTATTATTGTAGTCTCCTCGGATCACGGCGGCAAATCCACCACGCCACTTGATGATAATAAGATGCTTGAAGACGATGCCACCGATGAGGTGAACGCTGCGCCTTCTTACGATCCAGCCAAAGGGGCCTACAAATCTGGCACGCCGAATGCATACAACTCGTATCCAACTTCTAACTACCCATATCGCCAAGGTAAGACTTGGGTATATGAAGGTGGACTGAAGGTGCCGCTCTTGGTTTACATTCCAGGGATTACCGTAGGGGGCAGTCGTTCCGATGCCTTTGTGCATCATGCCGATCTCTTTGCGACTTTTGTTGATATGGCTGGTGGTTCGCAGTCTGCCGAAAGCTCCGATTCAATAAGCTTTATGCTCACTGCTGTGAAGCCGACAGCGAGCGCCCGCGATGAAATGCACCACTTCTTTACTAATGCGAGTTCGGGCACAGGTAATCCAGCGCTCGGTGCATACCGCCAGGGCGATTACAAATTACTCTACTTTATGGTGCAGCGCCGCGTCGAACTCTACAATCTTGCTGCCGATCCTTATGAAAGAAATGACCTCGCTGTGAGTCGTCCTGAGATGGCTGCTGAGATGCTGCATGAAGTCTATCAGCAAGCGCTTTCAACTGGTATCAATATGCCCAAGCCTGGCCCGTATACCTGGGCCAACGAACAAGCGGTTCTGGTTGATAATGGTCTGATTGGGGCATTGCCAGCTGTACCAGATGCCGACCCCTCAGGACTAACGTTGACGGAACTATCGCCAACTGCCATTGAGCTGAACTGGATTGTGAATGCCAGTAACGCAACGCATTCGGTGGTCTACCGCTATTCTCCAACTGAAAGCAATTTCCGCGAACATGCCTATGTGCCTGTCGGCACGACGACCTTTCGCGATCTCAATCTTATGCCTGGTGGACTGTATCGCTACCGTGTCGAATCCGAAAACCTTGGCGGTTGGTCAGCTGGTAATACTGGCAACAAGACGCTTACATTGTCTACTACTGGCAACCCTTTGGCGATCAATGCAGTCGATGATATCGTTACGACTGTGCCAGGTGAAGTGCGTCGCTTCAACCCCTTACTTAATGACCAAGGGGAGGGTGCAATTGAAATTACTGGAATTACGCAACCGAGCGTAGGGTCAGCAGTCATCGATGGTAATTGGATTAGCTATCAAGCACCTGATGGCTTCGCCGGCAGTGCAACGATGACTTACACGATTGAAGATGCAACGCAACAAACCGACACCGCATCGGTGATCTTCACTTTGCCCATTGCGTCTTCGAGTATCTTAAGTGAAGGATGGGAGTTTTCTGAAGCCATTAATACTGATCTCAATGACTTGATTAACGCCGGTATATTCGGCAGTCTATGGCGTTTTAATTCTATCGATAAAACCAATGGTTTAGGGCAGTTTGTGTTGGCGGGAGACAGTGGCTCACAAACACGAAAGCTACCTGCTAGAAATACCGCAAATGCACTGGTGGGTGATGATATATATGCCACTCCACTGTCGACTGGTAAATATCGGCTAGAGGTTAAATTCACATCGTGGGATGTTAATACAGCGAGTGCAGGAGATGTTTGGAGGTTTAAATTAAACAACACCTCCGCAAGTCAGATCGTAGCGCTAAATGTCGAGATTGGCGCAAGCAGTATGGATATTCGCTTTGCAGCAGCAGGCGCCAGCGACGAGGTACAGACGTTTAATTTGGTGGAATCAGGTCCCAACACTTTTGCGGTTGAATTCGATTTCGATACCGATGAGGTCGATTTTATACTCAATGATACTGTCCTTCAATCGTATCCCTTTACAGGTGAGAACCTAGGCCAGCTAATTTATGCGAAGACTGGCGCATGGAGCACTGCCGCCACGTCGCTCAGTATCGACCACATAAAACTGATAGAGCTTCTAGCGGGTGGCACACTTTATGATGCGTATGCCTCGGCTTATCCATGGATGGGTGTTCTTGAGCGTGGCGAATTAGAGGATCCAGATCGTGATGGTCTAAATAATTTCTATGAGTTTGCGTTTGGTCTTGATCCGATGGTTTCAAGCAAGGCGAGTCCTGTGTCAATTGACTTAAGTGGGGCTGATCCAGCACTGGAGTTTACGCCGGCTCGCGATACGTCTATTATCAATTATGCGATACAATTAGCGACTGATCTGAGCGACTGGGAAACGATCGCTGAAGTACCCGTGAACACTCCAGCTGGGCAGGCCGTGAAGGAGGACTTGCCCTTGAGCGGTAAAGGTTTCGGGCGAGTCGTAGTCCGACCATAGTGAACGAGCTCTAATGGCGGTGCACTTAATCAATAAGTACTGTGCATTTTTGATTGTATAAGTGACTCGTTAAAGGTCGGGCGATCAAACAACATCCCAATTACACAATACCTTTTTATTTTTAAAACCTAGTTATTACTTATGAAGTATGGTTACTTTGACGACGCAAATCGCGAATATGTGATTACCGACCCACGCACACCTGCAAAGTGGATAAATTATATCGGAACCCTGGCGTTTGGGGGAATTGTGGATCATACTGGTGGCTCATTAATTTGTAAGCAAGACCCTGCGTTGAATCGTATTATAAAGTACGTGCCGCAATTGCCTGACTCAGATTTCAAGGGTGAGTCACTTTTTATTCGTATCAAACGCCCCGATGGCTCTTATCAAGTATTTTCACCATTCTATACGCCGACGCTTGATGCGATGGATTTGTATGAATGTCGTGTAGGACTTTCGTACCAAAAGATTACATCCGAAGTTTACGGTGTGCGCACTGAAGTCACCATATTTGTGCCACTTGGCGCGGATGTTGTGGTACGAGATATACGGGTCAGCAATGTCGGAGACCAAGCTTTAGAATTGGACGTCATTCCAGTGGTTGAGTTTAGCCACTTCGATGCTTTGAAGCAGCTGGTGAATGCTGACTGGGTGCCACAAACGATGCAAGTCGATGCAGAGCATCAAGAGGGCGGTCATGTCGTTTTACGGCAAGCGGCCTTCATGAAGAAGGATGCTCAAGCTAATTTCTTCACCTCGAATCATGCAGTTGATTCGTTTCAAACCGATCGCGAAAAACTACTCGGTAATATGGGCTACGGTAGTTGGCGCTGGCCAGAGGAATTACAAAATAAGCAACTCTCAAACTATCAAGCACGCCGCGGTAACAACATCGCAGCTTTGCTCCATAAATTAAACATTTTGCAACCCGGCGAATCTCGTCGAATCATTACACAATTAGGACAGGGGGCACCATCCGCTATTGGGGATATGATGGTGCAATATCGTTCAGAGGTTGAAGTGAATAAGGCTTTCGCTGGGTTGCATTCTTTTTGGGATGACTATCTCAACGCCTTCCAGTGTGAGACTCCGGACGCTGCGTTTAACTCGATGGTCAACATACACAATCCGCGCCAGTGCCATACGACGCTTAACTGGTCGCGTTACCTTTCATTGTATCAACTTGGTTATGGTGCTCGGGGTATCGGTTTTCGTGATTCGTCACAGGATGTGATGGGGGTGCTTGCCAGTGCTCCAAATGAAGCCAAGGCACTTTTGCGCAAGCTGTTGAGCGTGCAAAACCAGGACGGCTCCGCGATGCACCAGTTCTTTCCGCTTACAATGGAAGCAAATGAGGGAGACTCGCGCGAAGAGGGTAATAAGCGTGTGTATGGTGACGACCACCTCTGGGGTGTGCTCGCTGTTTGCGCTTATCTCAAGGAGACTGGCGACTACGACTTCCTCGAGGAGAAGATCACCTTTTATAATAAGGCGCTGCCCCTTTTAGAACGTGAAGAAGGAAGTGTGCTCGAGCACCTGCGCCGTGCAGTGGCCTACACCAAGGCGAATGTCGGGCGACACGGACTTCCGCTTCTTGGCTTTGCAGACTGGAATGACACGGTCAATCTTCACGGCGACGCCGAAAGCCTGTTCATCGCTAACATGTATGGTGTCGCGCTTTGTGAAATAATTGACCTTTTGGAGCATCTTGGGGTAGCGGAAGAGGTCGCTTCACTCCACAAGGACTGGAATGAAATGTGTGCTGCGGTCAATACGCACGGCTGGGACGGCGAATGGTATGTTCGCTATTTTGAGGAAAATGGGACTGCTATCGGATCGAAGCATAATCTCGAGGGAAAAATCTTCACCAACGGCCAGTCATGGCCAGTGATTTCCGGATTTGCCTCGGAGGACCGCGCGCAGACTGCGCTCGATTCCGTCCATGACCATCTCAATACCGAAAATGGCATTAAGCTAAGCGGCCCTGGGTATACAGGCTATGATCCTGAGAAGGGAGGGGTCACCACTTACCCCCCCGGCGCAAAAGAAAACGGCGGCATCTTTTTGCATTCGAATCCTTGGGTGATGATTGCGGAGACTAAGCTCGGCCGTGGCGACCGTGCGTTTAAGTATTACTCGCAGATGAACCCAGCCTCGAAGAATGATTCGATTGAAAGCTACGAGGTCGAGCCATATTGCTACGCGCAGAATATTCTTGGAGATGAGCACCCACAATTTGGCCTTGGCCGCAATAGCTGGCTTTCCGGTACGGCTTCTTGGACTTATCAAGCCGCATCGCAATACATTCTTGGTGTGCGTCCGTCGCACAAGGGATTGATAGTCGATCCTTGTATTCCAAAGGCGTGGGATGGATTTTCTGTGGTTCGGAAATTCCGTGGTGTGACTTACAAGATACAGATTAAAAATCCAGATCACGTCTGCAAGGGCGTGGCGCAACTGATCGTCGATGGTTTGCCAATCGAAGGTGATACAGTTCCGTTTGCAGAATCTGGAACTGTAGTCAGCGTTGAGCTGATCATGGGTGAGCTCGTGGCGGTGCTCTCTTAATCAGATTGCAGTTTGAGCCCGAATATTTCCCTTAGCGTTGTTAAAATACTTTGGGATTCGTTAGCATCGCCGACTTATATTTGAGCACATGGAGTGAGGATTCGATGCGCTCAAGTTACTGTCAAAAAGCTATTACGTGCTTAAAGGGTAGGTTGCAGGTACCAATAGCGTTTTCTTTAGAACTGGACGCCAGCTTTCAGGCTGATGGTTCTGTTTTCGGTGTAGAATGCAGTGCTACCTCGATTGACCAAGTCGATCGCGTCAAAAAGATTATCTACGGTAACCTGAAAGTTATAGACTGGCGCGGTGCGACTCTTATTGAAGAGCTTGCCACGCCAACCAACAAATACCGAGGTTTCCAAGTGATCAGAGAGGTAAACCTTATGCTTCTTTGGCTGCACGACTTCACCGGTTACACCATCAGTGACCGGTAGGATGTCGGATCTACCATCGCGAAAGTCAATTCTGTTACGCTCTGGAAATTTAGGATTTGTGTAGGCAATGTCTTCGTAGAAGTTCCCTAAGAAAGACTTCGATCGATATTTTTCACTGAGGCCACAATACCAGCCTTTTAATGCACCGTCTTTAAAGCTGTAACGTGCTGTGAAGGTTGCACTGTGACGCGAGGTGCCAGGCACAATACTTCCGTCGTTGATACCTAGCGGTGATTCTGTGATTTCAGTGTCCAAATAGGCATAGCCGAGGAAGAGCGAGAGGCTGGATGTGGGGTTGTAGTAGATGTCCGCCTCATACCCTTTGCTTTCTACGTTGGTGCCCGCAACGTTCGCTCCGGCCTTCGAGAAGTTGCCAGCATCGTCTACTAGATCTGGATAGATCTCACGAAGCACAATATCACTGAGTCGTGCAGTGTCATTTTCTTTTTCGACCAGAAAGCCCAAGATTTGTCCGTTGAGCTTGCCGTTTAACAAATCGAATTTGAAGCCGTATTCGAAGCCTTTGCCGGTTTGCGGAGGTACGATGTCTCCCTCTGGATCAATGCTAAATCCAGTGGGCGATTCAATAGACTCTGCATAATTAGCAAAGATAGCCCAGCCTGGTTTGATCCAGAACAGTGCGCCGATAGAAGGGCTGGCTTGCGTGTAATCCTCATTCCTTTTACTCGGGTTCGGAGCCCCGCCGACGCTGCCTGTCTTGATGTCAGAAAAACTAGACTGCACAGTCATCGTATCAAAGCGCAAGCCGGCAAGTGTATGAAGTCGACTGTTCAGGTAGCTACCTTGTGCGGCCATCCAAATCGCTTTTGTCTCAACAGTTGCTGATTCCTCGCGCTCTGGAAGGAAGGTAGCGATGCCATTTGCTATAAATTGGTTTGAAGGAGTTGGATTTCCAGTGAGGTTACTGGTGGTCGTTGTGTCAAAATAGTTATACTCGCCTGTCGAGAGTTGATAATAATCTCTTGCAACTTGATTGCCTGGGAACGAACCGTCTGGATTAGCTGCCCCATCGTTAACTAGTGTCTCCAGCTTGCTTGAACCATCGCGTCGGTCATAATCGATGCCGAATAGAATCTGTTGCTTGGATTCTGCGATTTCCGTATTCCATGAGAGCGTACTGCGTAGTGCACTGGTCTCATCACGACTTTCTTTTTGTTGCCAGGCTGGCTTGATGAAGAGGCGATCGCTATTCTCTGCATCTTCGCCTCCCACTTCCTGTGCTTCAGGCTTTACTCCTGCGAATTGAAGTGAACCGTAGATATTCGCTCGGTCAGTGTTTTGAAGTAAATCAGTATTTTGCTCTTCGCGCATGACCGCGAATTTTAACTGCAGGTCATCGGTGAACGCATGAGTGATGTCGCCGATAAAGAAGAATCCATCCGTAAGACGTTCTTCATCGGGTGAACTCAGAGTTCCGGAATTTTCAGGAGTAATATCACTATAGAAATCTTTAATGTCCTGCTCGGAATCCAGTTGGATGAGGATCGGGCGGGGGGAGTTGGTGTTCAAATCAGGCCGAGAATGATAGTCAATTGCACCAGCCTCGAAAATGCTGCTAAGAAGCGCATCGGGCAGGAAGTCAACGATGTCTGAGGTGGCGGGTAGGCCTTCGGGGATTCCGCTCATGCCATGTAGGCCAGTTTTATCGATATATGTGCCAGCAGGGCTGTTGCGGCGTTCATCAATTCCCTCCAAGTGGAGTCTGATTTGAGTTTTTTCGGTGGGCCGATAGGTAGCGTCTATTGTTAGACCGTTAAATTCTTTTTCTTTAAAATCTTGATTGAACTCACGCTCTTCATGGACGCCCATCACGCGCACAGCTAATTTATCATTGATCACCTGATTGTGGTCAAAGGAGACGCGGAAGAGATCTTTATCGCTTACGCTGGTCTCGAACGAAGTTTTATCTTTATCAAATCGTGCCGTTTTAGCTAAAAAGTTAATTTTGCCGCCTGGTGCGGCTTGTCCGTAGATGAGACTGTTTGCACCGCGCACCACGTCAGCTCGATCAATGTTGTATCCATTCTGTGAAATCTGACGTGGCATGAATTCGAACAGTTGGAAATTAGAACGAAATCCACGAAAGCGAACTGCGCGATTAGTGAAGCCATCTTCCTCAGTCTCGGCACTTGCGATCAGACCTGCGATGTCATCAATGCCATAAAGATTCAAATCTTCGATCAGATCTTTATTCACCACCGAAATTGTCATCGGAGTATTTTTGATCAACTGATTTGTTCGGGTGCCTGCGAGGGAGTTCGCAGAATAATAGCCGCGGTCGCGTTCGGAAGAGACGACGAATTCGGGGAGTGTGTAGTAATCCTCATCTTCAGATTCGCCGTCTGCAAAAACTTGGTCAGCCATGTCAGATGCATCGGAGGAGCTGTCTACCGAGTCGCTCTCTGCGTCGGGGATGGTGAAGGCTGCGGTGCCGTCTTCGCTGACCTCTGCGATGCCTGCGGATTCAGCGATTGTGTCCGTTTCTGTATCGGGCAACTGAAAGAGCGGGGCTGATTCAACGGCAGTCGAGTCTGATTCGTCTACTGCGTGTGAGGTGACGAGACCAGTGCAGAGAATCAGTGTTGAACTGACGGCGAGGTATTTAGTAAACATGGTATTTGTTTGGGGTGCTGTTGAGGAGGTATGTAAGTGGCAATTACGCGTCATTGTTGCAGATGCGCCTAATGGGGAACTTACCAGAAATAAATAGGCATCGTATACGTTATTACGCTTAAGAGACCTACTTACAGCTAAGAGTAAAGGGGATGACTCATCAATTACGTAAAACCATGATCTTTATCAGTGTATCGCTGTAATTGTGCACTTTCGTTCCGGGGGTGGGGTCGCACTGTCGCGTTAAGGTCGATAATGTCAGCGAATGCGACGAAGCTGTTGCAAGCCGAGAGACTGCACAGCATGCATGGACGCATCCTAAGTTGCCTGCTTCATTTTGTGATCTAAATGAGGCTTAGTGCCGCCACTTTCGGATGGCTTATTCGCTCTCGTCGCTGCCGATTTCAGCGAAGCGCATGACTTCTTCAAGGGTGGTGGTGCCTCTTTTGATGTGCTCCCAACCGCTTTGTTGCAGCGAGCGCATGCCTTGTTGGATTGCGGTCTCGCGGATCGTGCGCGATGACTCGCGCTTTACAATATGCTCGTGGATCTCTTCGGACATGCGGAGGATTTCGAAGATCGCGACACGGCCACGGAAACCGAGCTTGCGGCAGCGCTCGCAGCCGACCGCTGCTTTGGCTTGGTTGCGGAACTGCGCCTCGTTGCGATCAATGCGCATCGTGGTGAGGCAGCTCTCAATGTGGTGCTGCTCGTAGTTGGCTGGTTGCGCACAGTTGGGGCACAGGCGGCGTACGAGTCGTTGCGCGATGATCATCTCCACGGAGGAAGCGATCAGGAAGGGCTCGATGTCCATATCGGTCAGACGGGTGAGTGCGCCGGGTGCATCGTTGGTGTGCAGTGTACTGAGCACGAGGTGACCTGTCAGTGAAGCGCGGATCGCGATGTCGGCGGTCTCGCGGTCACGAATTTCACCGACCATAATAACGTCGGGGTCTTGGCGTAGCACGGCGCGTAATGAATGAGCAAAGGTAAGACCGATATCGGCATGCACTTGCGTTTGATTGACGCCGGGCACTTCATACTCGACCGGATCTTCGACGGTGATGATGCGGCGCTCCGGGCGGTTGATCAGGCGAATGAAGGCTGTGAGCGAGGTGGATTTACCAGAACCGGTGGGGCCAGTGACGAGCACGATACCGTGCGGAGCGGCAAGGGTGCGGGTGACTTTTTCTTCTTCCTCTTCGGTCAAGCCGAGCTCGCGCATCGAGAGTGGCTTCGATTTCTGGTTTAGGAGACGTAAACTGACGCTCTCGCCATACATGGTCGGGAAAGTTGAGATACGAATGTCCAGCTCGGTATCGCCTGCACCAAATGAGATGCGGCCATCCTGTGGGCGACGTTTCTCGGAAATATTGAGTTTCGCCATGATCTTGAGACGCGAAATGATCGCGTCTTGGAAGCGGATCAAATTATCTGGCACGCGAATCGCAACCAGCTCGCCGTCAATACGGTAGCGAATTTGCAGGGCATCACGGTGTGGCTCGAAATGAATGTCAGTCGCGCGATCGCTGACCGCTTTTTGCACGACTTCGTTGACGAAGCGAATGACGGCGGCGTCCTCGTCTTCGTCCTCCTCTTGCTCAGCCTCATTGGTAGCGATATCGGATTCATCGAGGCTGCCGGCGCCTACGCCGAAACGCTGTGTAATCGTATTGATGACTTGCTCGGGATCGCCGAGGTGCCACTCGGGCTTACGGCCACAGGCTGCAAAAATCCAGCGATCCATTTGGTCGTTAGGGGGCCACAGGGTGACAAGCGGGATTGGCGAATTTGCGGTGACAGGTGTGTCGTCGAATTCGTCGTCTTGTGACGCCTTGCGCACCGGCACACACTGATACTCATGGATGAGACGCAGGGGCAGGGTGGCCGTGGGGTTATCGATTAGCTCGATTTCGTTGAGTACTGGGAGGTTGGCCATCGCCGCGATTTGAGCGACGAGCTCACGCGTGGAACGATTTTGCAGGGTTGCAATCTGAACGAGACGTTCGGAGCGAGGGAGAGCTTCGATCTCTTCGCGTGCGTCTTCGCTAAGGTCGCTGTAGAGTGGGGAGAAGTCCATTTTTTTTGAAAAGTGGGAAGGTGGAAAGAACCAGCGGAGCCGGTGTATAAAGGTATGAAGGTGGGACGAAGCGCGAGGAGTGGGGAGATGGTGAATCGATATAGAGCAGAGGAAGTTACCGACAGTATCGACTATCAATCTTCAATCAGCAACTCATCCTTTTCCCAATAATCTTCGCCATAGTCGAAGGAAATCTCTTCGCCGGACTCAATCACGCGGAGCGCTTCGAAGCGAGCGCTCTTCCATCTGGAAGAGACTGTTAGGAAGGCATTCGGTACGTCGCTATGATTGATGAAGCGCGTGTAGTTGGCCTTTGGGCCTTCGCCAACGATGATGTGAGAATGACACACCCATAATACATAGGCAGAGAAGGGGCGGTCAGGGTGATGGAATTCGTCCGAGTTAATCACCTCGCCGGTATAATAGCCGATGGTATCTTCCGGTTCGAGGCGGACCTTGGCAAATAAACCTTGTCCAGCGCCTTCGATGCTGGAGGCTTTTACTTCAAAGTCGGCTGCGGTCCATTTTTTCGGTTTAGGCATAAACGATGTACGTTGTTGTGAGTGCGAAAGCACGACAAGGACGGATTTGACAATGTAAAAGGCCGGACCACCGTAGGTGAAAGTCCCGTGGTAGAATCGCAGTAAAGCACATAAAAAAACCGAGCAATTAAGCTCGGTTTTAAAAGTGGTGGTCGAAGGGGGACTTGAACCCCCACGCCCGAAGGCACGAGTCCCTTAAACTCGCGTGTCTGCCAATTCCACCATTCGACCGAATTTACTGCGCTTGCACGCGGTGAAGTTGGAAGGTGATAGGTGAGATTTTTGAGAGATCAACCAAATTTTTCAAAAAATAGAAATTAGTTTAAAAAAGACTGCCCGCGAGCTTGAATGTTGAGGTTCTTTCCCTTACCACAATAGCTCACTTAACTAACTAGATCCACGTGGCCGTTTTTTTCGGCTCGTTTTACAAATAACGCTATGGCTGAAAAACCAGCAGATAAACCTCAAGAGTCCTCTAAAAAGGCACTCGATCTTAATACACTTTCCGGTCTCGATTTCGGTCCTTCATGGGCAGACGAGAACGCGAAGCGCCCATCTTTAAAGCAGTTTGACTCTCGTGGAGATTCGCGCGGCAAGGGTAAGCGCTCTGGCGGTGGTGGTTCGCGCGATCGTCGTGGCCCCAGTGGCGGTGGCCGTCCGAACGGCCCTAGTGCTGGAGGTCGTCCTCAAGGTGGCGGCCCAGGACGCCCGCAGGGTGAAGGTCGCCCACAGGGTGGCGGTGAAGGTCGCCGTCGAGATGATCGTCGTGGTGGAGGTCGTCCAGAGCATGCGGTGTTTAACCCGACAGTGAAGGTAGACATCTATCCGCAAGACGAAGCCTTCGAGGCATTGGTCAAGCGCCTGCGTTCAACCGTCCGCACCTATCAACTTTTCGAGATCGCACATCTCTTGCTTGAAAAACCAGAGCGCTACGTCGTGGTGGTCGAGAACAAAGCGAAAGCTGGCGAGAAGCCTGCACCGCTGTTCTTTGCCGTCCCTGGGCATTTGCCTTTCGAGACCGAAGAAGCTGCGATTAATCATGTATTGGGCAACCATCTCGATTTATTCTTCGACATTGAAGAGATTGAGATCGATGCGCCGAAGGGCAATTTTCAGATGGTCAATCGCTGCTCCGTGACAGGTGACTTGCTCGGGCCGCCGAATTATCACCTCTACCAAGAAGCGTTGAAGCGCCATTACGCTGCGAAGATCACTGGTATGTCCTTTGATCGTTTTGTCTCGAAAGTTGAGACAGTGAAGGACCAAGAGTCGATTGATGCATGGGTGGATTCGATGAAGAAGGGTTCGCGCTACACTCTGAAGGATCGTCAAGAAGGTGAGCCGGAGTCGTTTGAATCACTCGAATCGGTGCGTTTTTTCCTGTTGCAGAATCGTAAAGATAAGATCGTCAGCTCTGGCGAAACCATCCGTTTTGCTGGACGCGACATTGAGCACCTGCCAAAGGGCGATATTCGTCGTTCGGTCGAAGCGTATGTCGAGCAGCAGCTTCATTTTCCGCTTGATTCGGCAAACAATATCCGCGGCCGCCTGCGTCGTCATAAGTTTGCCGTCTATAAAAAGGGCTCTAAAGGCGTATCCTTTGTCTGTGCGGTGAAACGCAAATTCCGCGATAGCAAGACGGTCTTCACGCCTTCGATTCAAGGCCTGATTGAATTTGTAGAGAAGCATCCAAACACACCGGCCTCTAAGTTGCCTAAACTGTATATCGATATCGATACCGAGAAGCAGCAACCCGCTAAGCTCGAAATGACCGAGGCCGAAGTCGCAGCTGCGGCTGCCGCGGTTGAAGCTGCCAAGCTTGCTGCGGCTGAAGCTGCGCAGGCAATTGCTGCCAGTGGCGAAGCAACTGAAGCAACTGAGACCGCAGCAGTTGTCGAGGTGCCTGCGCCTGCGCCTGCGCCAGATGCGTCTGCTTCGACCGAAGCGATGCCAAAGGTTGAACTCAGTGAGGACGAGCAGAAGCGCTTGAACCAACTTATGCTTGATTTGCGTTGGTTGATCGTCGAAGGCTACGTTACCGAGTATGGTGATGGCCGATTGTTTGCCGCACCGCCGATGCCGGAAGCAAAGCCGAAGGCAGTGAAGAAGCTTGCTCCGAAAAAAGCGGCCACTGAAGCCGTGAAAACTGAGGCGAAGGCCGAAGTCGAAGCAGCGCCTGAAACTCCAGTCGTAACCGAAGCCGTAGCTGAGGTTGAGGCTGAGCCAAAGGTTGAGCCAAAGGTTGAAGTGGCCGCAGAGGAAGCTCCGGTGATGGAACAAGCGCAGGCAGTTGAGCCAGTTGCTGAAGCTACACCCGAAGTTGCATCTGAAGCTGCATCTGAAGCTACACTCGAAGCTGAAGCTACACCTGAAGCAGCATCTAAAGCTGAAGTTGTCGAAGTCGAAGCCCCTGAAAAAGAGGCAACGGACGATGCTGAGCCAACAGCTTAGTCGCTCTTAAATTTGCGGGCATTCGGTGGGCATTATAGCTCTGCCGGATGCCCGTTTTTTGTGTGTTTGAATGTGCTGCGATCGTGACGCTCGTCTCACAAAATTCAGTAATTACACAAATTGTATTTTTCTCCGTGGAAGCGACACTCTTGTCGCTTAAATGACCGCAGCTTGGCACCGAGCAGAGCGACAGGAGTGTCGCTGCCACGTTTTTTGAGACAGTGCTCCAAGCACAGCCCCTACGTTTGGCAGTGCTGCCTTACGCCCCGTCGCGCTCAGCGATGGATCGGACGTAGAGTTCGCGGCTGATCCATGCGTCGGTGGCTGCGTAGCGGACTTGCTTTAGGTCGAGCTCGGGGCGTGCCCAGTTGGAGACTTGAGCGGCTTTACTGATGCGGCCTTGCATGAGTAGGCCGGCGAGGGCGCGTAGGCCGCGGTTTTCGTAGCCTAGTTTGAGAGTGATGTCGGCAATCTCGACAAAACCTCCAGCTTGGAAGTCTTGCATTTTACGCAGCTCTTTGACGTCGTCTTTGATCGCGACGCCGGTCTTGAGGATCGATTCTGACTCCAAAATTGGCAGGAGTGGGGCGAGCGTCTTTGTTGCGCTGATGCGAAATAGATAAACGCAGTCTGGCGTGCCAAGCTGGATGAGTGCGGGGGGATAGTAATCGCCCTTTTTAAAGGTGGGGCGTGTCTCGGTGTCGAAGCCGAGAATTGTCTCTTCCTTTAGCTTTTCGACAGCTGCGGCCATCTCCTCTATGGTATTGAGGATCTCGATACGACCTTGCCAATTAATGAGTGGGAGCTCGTTAATTTCGGCTTTAGAGATCTTGCGTGGCTCTGGTTGCGAGGGGGTGTTATTTTCAGACATGTGTATAATGGGAGTCTGGTGACTCATCTGGGCGAGGTGGCTGCTTTCGTCCTCTAGGTTTCGACCACTAAGCCATCGTAGGCAATGGCGATGTCGTTTGGGAAAAGGGCCTGGTCTTTTGGGTTGAATTTTTGGTTGTAGCTGCGGCGGTATTCAAGGGTGCCTTGGTGAATTTTTTCGATGTCGCGATCGGCATTGGCAGGCTCGTGGTGAAAGATCACCAACTGCTTGACCTTTGCGCGGGCTGCCAGTTCGACGGCGGTGATGTAATTGGAGTGGCCCCAGTTGCGCTTGGCTGTCGTGGCTTCCTGGAAGGTGTATTGTCCGTCGAAGATGAGCACGTCGGCATCTCGGAAGAAATCGACGAATGGGTAATCGGGCTCCTTGGCCTCTGGGCCATGCTCGGAGTCGGACGAGTAGATCACGGATTTGCCGTTTTGTTCGAAGCGGTAGCCCCAGGAATCGCCGGGGTGCTGTTGCATGATGGCGGTGATGGCGACGTCGCCAATTTGAAACGAGTCACCAGACTCGCGGATGTCAAACTCGATGTCTGCTTGCATTGTCTCGAATGGCACGGGGAAGCACGGAGCTGCCATCTGTGCGCGCAGCACTGCTTCGGTTTCAGAGTGGAAGCCGTGAAAGATGATTCGATTGCCGGGGATGTAGGCTGGAGTAAAAAAGGGGAAGCCTTGAATGTGATCCCAATGCAGGTGGGAAATGAAGATATGGAATGTCTTTGGCTGCGTATCGGTTGGTAGTGAGAGTACGTAATCGCGGATACCAGTGCCGGCATCACAAAGAATGACGTCTTCGCTGCCGGCTTCGATTTGCACGCAGGAGGTATTAGCCTTGAAGGTGCCCCGCATGTGGTGCGGCAGGGAGTCGAGGAATGTATCGACCTCTATTTCGGAAGTGAATGTTTGGTCGCGAGCGGCCCACAGGGCGGCTTTGACCTTGCCTCGAATAGTCGCCGAGGATGCGGGAGATGGGAGGGAGCCACAAGAGCCCCAAATGATTGCCTTAATACTCACGGTTACGATTTTTCAAGCACTATGGCGCTCTCTGGCTCCGAGTCAAAGCAAAGGGAGGGGCTCTGTGAGAGGTAGATGTCTGCCTCGGCGTTGCCAGCGGCAAGCATTGCGTAATTCTAAATTAGAATCCAAATACCGACATGCCGGTAAAGGCTAGCCAGACGAGGCCTATGGTGACGAGTCGTGTGACGAACGTAATTCGAAGCGCGATCGGCCATTCATGCGCCTCGGTGATGAGTCGTATCAGCAACAGCATGACCAAAGAACTCAGAGCGATCTGCATTGGATTCAACAGGCTAATGCCGAAGGTGATGTGCATAAATACTCCGACGGCTGCGACAGCTAGGCTGATTGGCAGCACCTGAGACAGGTAGTAGCGTAATTCACCCATCAGAAAGGTGATTTTCAGGACTATCAGTGTAATGACGACCTCGATGACGAAGCCAATAAGGATCTCGAGCAGCGGATGTCTTTTCTGGGACCGTTTGCTGATGCTGAATCCCGCGGTATCATCTTCGAGTGTGATAGCAAACTCTTGTATTCTTTTGCCGTAATTGACGTCAAAGTCTTCGATGTCGACTGATGAGCCCTGGGCGCTTTCGGTGATCGTGAGTTGATCCCGCATCAAGGGAAGCTCCAATGTGTTTCCGATGTAGGGAGTGGCGCCTGCGTCGGCAGATGGATCCACTTCGCCGGTCGCAGTTGGCTCTGTCAGGCTCGCTGCAACATGACTGGAGAACTTATCTTGTTGGTCTTTAACCGCAGAGGTATGACTCGCCTGGGTTTGGGCGCCGACTTGCAGTAGTAGACTAAGCAATGCGAGGATCGCGTAAGAGAGGGCTTTCATGATAATGGTAACACAGGGGTAGACGTACATTGAAGGTATTACGTCGGGGTAAGCGCATATCGAAGGTACTACGCGGGGCGAGGTCAACCTTGTAGACGCTGAATGTGGGATTACAGCGAGGCGGATATTACCAGCTACTGGAGAGGCCGAATGCGGCGTTTACTCTGCACGCATTGTGTCTTTCCCATTTGCTTGCTCATAATCAGAAGTCAGGTGAGCAGTGATTAACGACGAGTCCCCGGTGAAATCACTAGTATCGGTCGCTCAAAGCGGTTCTGTTATCAGTTGCACGGCGATGATTCCTCCGCACTCACATCAATACAGTGAAGCCGAGTCAATATGAGCCCTTTGCGCCAGTGCATGATCCTCTCCCTCTGTGCGAGTTCAAGCCACTATCATCCGCCCGTATCCTACTGACTGGCGGCTTCTTCGCGGGCGGCTTTGGTCATGCGGACCACATTGCGGACGGAATTTTTCGTGATAACGTTGCCTCCAGTACCACGGCCGCGGACTGCTAAATCGCGGAAGAGGACTTCTTCTTCGCTCTTACGCAGCCGTGGAGCGGGCTTGAGATTGACCTTTACGGCGTCGGCTTCGCCGCCTTCGGTCGGATAGCAGGAGATATAAAGCACGCGTGAGCCTGGCTTGCCTTTGGTGAGGTCGTATTCCTTATCGCGTGTCACGCCGCCGATGGTGAAGTGCTTGGCAATTGTCGGTCCGGTGCGGCCATCGCGATACACCATGCAATAGGTCAGGGCGTTGGGCTCGGTGCGGTTGTAGATGTCGATATGCAGGATGTTCTTACCGAAGAAGGCTTTGTCGCTGACTTTGGAGACGATGAGCTTGCCTTCCTGATTGATCGATAGGAGGTCGCTGAGGTCGGAGCATTTGCAGACGGCTTCGTCCTTCTTCATGCTGGTGCCGGCGAAGCCTTCCTTGCGGTCGACGTAGAGCGTTTCGTTGGCGATCACGACTTCGTGTGCGAGGACTTTTTTGAAGGAGGCGAGCTCAGTCTTACGCTCACGGCCTTTGCCGTATTTTCTGATCAACTCTTTGAACCAACGGATGGTGTATTTGGTGAGTTGCTTGAGGTGGCGCTGCGTTTCTTCGATGGCTTCTTCGAGGCCTTTGATCAGTTCGTCGGCGCGGATAGCGTCGAACTTCGAAATGCGCTTAATTTTGATTTCGAGTAGGCGTAGAATGTCGTCGCGTGTGACTTCGCGCTTAAAGATTTTTTTGTAAGGCTTAAGGCCGACATCGACTGTTTCGATCACGGCTTCCCAAGTCTCTTCTTCTTCGATGCGGCGGTAGATGCGCTTTTCGATAAAGATTTTCTCGAGTGAGGAGAAGTGCCACTTCTCTTCGAGTTCGGCGAGTTCGATTTCGAGCTCCAGTTTGAGTAGCTCACGGGTCTTTTCGGTGGCGAGGTAGAGGAGGTCGAGTGCGGAGTAGAAGTTGGGCTTGTCGTTCTCGATCACACAGATGTTAGTCGAGACGGAGACTTCGCAATCGGTAAAAGCATACAGCGCCTGCTCGGCGGTCTCGTAGTCGACACCGGTGGGCAAATACACGAGGATCTCGACCACGTCGGCGGTGTTGTCCTCGACGCGCTGAATCTTGATCTTACCCTTTTCGTTGGCCGAGATGATCGAGTCGATCAGCGAGGTGGTCGTCTTGCTAAATGGTAGCTCGGTGATGGCGAGTAAGTTCTTCTTGCGCGCTTCGATGCGGGCGCGGCACTTGACGCGGCCACCGCGTTTGCCGTTGTTGTATTCGGAGACGTCGGCGATGCCACCTGTCGGGAAGTCGGGGACGATTTCGGGCGTCTCTTTGCGTAAAAATGCGATGCAGCCTTCGAGTAGCTCGATGAAATTGTGCGGCAGGATCTTGCAGGAGAGGCCGACCGCGATGCCTTCGGCGCCCTGTGCCAGTAGTAGCGGGAATTTGACTGGCTGAGTTTCGGGTTCTTTGTTGCGTCCGTCGTAGGAGGAGAGCCAGTTGGTGGTCTTTGGGTTGAAGACCACTTCGAGGGCGAATTTGGACAGGCGCGCTTCGATGTAACGAGCGGCTGCGGCGGAGTCGCCGGTGAGGGTGTTGCCCCAGTTGCCCTGCATGTCGATCAGTAGCTCCTTCTGGCCGAGTTGTACCATGGCGTCGCCGATCGAAGCATCACCATGCGGATGATATTTCATCGTGTTGCCGATGACGTTGGCAACCTTGTTGTAGCGGCCGTCTTCCAGCTCGCGCATTGAGTGGAGGATGCGGCGCTGCACCGGCTTGAGGCCGTCGTTGGCGTGCGGCACGGCGCGTTCAAGGATCACGTAGCTGGCGTAATCGAGGAACCACTCGCTGAACATGTCGTCGATGTGGCCGGAATCCGGTTTGTCCTCGAAGACCTCTTCGTGCTCGGTGACGTCGTTCATCGGCTCGTTGCTGTTGTCCTCAGCAGGTACATCGAGCGGGAATTCTAGGTTGTCGTCGTCTGCGGGGTTTTTGTTACGAGGCATGTTGGGAAAGCTGAAAGTGGAGTCTGTCGAGGAGTTGGGCTTCGATCAATTCATCAATTCATCGTTTCAGAGATGAAGACAGATGGGCGTGGATCAAGAGTGAAGTGTCAGTTTGTTGCTTTTGAGGTTATTTTTTAGAGGAATTTACCCAAGATTAGTCGGTATTGACCTATCATCGGGTGTGTTTGCCGAGAATAGTATTTTTTTTAACAGCAAGGAAGTCTGGCGGCGCCCAGCACGAGCGCGCGTCACTGTGGTTGAAAAAAGTGTGATATTCCTGTCACTTTTAGCTTATCATATGCATGAATTTAGCTACGTTATTAATATGCCTAAAAATGATACTCCAAAGACGACGCATAAGGCCCTGTTAAAGTGGACTGAAAAAATGATATCGCTTTGCGAACCAGCCGCCGTTCATTGGTGTGATGGTTCGCAAGACGAAGCCGACAGTCTCTTCGAGGAGATGCTCGAAAAGGGAATATGCGTGAAGCTTAATGAGCAGAAGCGCCCCAATAGTTACCTGTTCCGCTCGGATCCAAACGATGTAGCACGTGTTGAATCGAAGACCTTTATTTGTTCGCAGAACAAGGACGGCGCAGGCCCGACCAATAATTGGCAAGATCCGCGTAAGATGCGCCGTAAGATGAAGCAGCTCTTTAAAGGCTGTATGCACGGGCGCACGCTGTATGTTATCCCCTTTAGTATGGGCCCAGTCGGTGGACCGATATCGAAGATCGGTGTCGAAATTACCGATTCGCCCTATGTCGTGGTAAATATGCGGATCATGGCGCGGATTGGCGACCCTGTCCTCGACGCGTTGGGCAAAGACGGCTTCTTCGTACCTTGCTTGCACTCAGTCGGTTGCCCGCTCGATGCAGGCGTGGCGGATGTGACTTGGCCTTGTAATCCTAAGGATACCCATATTGTGCATTTTCCCGAAGAACGCACGATCGTCTCATACGGTTCTGGCTATGGCGGTAATGCCTTGCTGGGCAAAAAGTGCCTGGCGCTGCGTATCGCTTCGACCTTGGCCCGCGATGAGGGCTGGATGGCTGAGCACATGCTGATTCTCGGCGTCGAAGAGCCGGATGGGCGTAAGACCTATGTCACCGCCGCATTTCCGAGTGCCTGTGGTAAGACCAACTTTGCGATGATCATTCCGCCCGCAGAAATGGAGGGTTATAAAGTGACCTGCGTGGGTGATGATATTGCTTGGATTAAACCAGGACCCGGTGGGTTTCTCCATGCGATCAATCCCGAAGCTGGTTTCTTTGGCGTGGCACCGGGCACTTCGTATGCGACTAATCCGAGCGCAATGGATTCTTGCTCCAAGGACTCGATTTTCACCAATGTGGCGCTGACTGATGAGGGTGATGTTTGGTGGGAAGGCATGACGAAAGAGGCGCCGGCACATTTGATTGACTGGAAGGGCAATGATTGGACGCCAGACAGTGACTCGCCGTCCTCACACCCGAATAGTCGTTTCACGGCACCCGCGGTGAATTGCCCTGTGATCGATTCCGATTGGGAAAAGCCAGAAGGGGTGCGAATTCATGCGATGGTTTTTGGCGGTCGCCGGATGAGCGATGTGCCGCTCGTCACGCAAGCGTTTAACTGGGGGCACGGCGTTTATCTGGGCGCCACCACGGGCTCCGAAATGACTGCGGCCGCCGAAGGCACGATGGGTTCACTGCGTCGCGATCCGATGGCGATGCTACCTTTTTGCGGCTATCATATGGGGGATTACTTCCGCCACTGGTTCAAGATGCAGCGCGGCCTAACGGAGACGCCACTAGTGTTTAACGTCAATTGGTTCCGCAAAGATGCCGCGGGCAACTGGCTCTGGCCTGGGTTTGGGGAAAATATGCGCCCGCTGCGCTGGATTGTCGAACGGGCAACGGGCCGCACTGGCGGCAAAGAGACACCGATTGGCTGGATGCCGCGTTACCAGGATCTTGATTGGCGCGGCATGGATGACTTTAGCGAGACGGACTTCGACAAGCTGATGCATATCGATCGCGACCGCTTGAAGATGCAGACGCTGCAGCATGAAGAGTTATTTCTCAAACTCTTCGAGCACCTGCCGAAAGAGATGATCTTCGAGCGTGAGTTGCTGATCTCACGATTATAGCAATTGACTGACTTGACGTATCGCGCTTGCGCAAGGCATACCGCAGGCGGTGGTGCACGCACAAACGCGCAACACAATCGTAGCGACTGATAGCGTCATTTATTAGTCAACGAAATGCCTTGGCACGGTCGCGGCGTACTCGTTTGATCAAGCGCATTATGCGATCTCTATTCTGCCTTTTGGCGCTCCTACTGCTAGTTGCTTGCAGCAGTACTTCATTGACATCGATCAATAGCGGATCTGATCCGACATGGGTGGGCGAAGAACAGTATGAGGTATTGGTGGCGATACGTTTATACAACCCTGAGATGCGGGTGATGTTTGAAAAAAAAATGGTCGAAGCATTAAAGAAAAAAGGGGTCAATGCAGTGCCTTCGTTTTCAGTTTTACCACAGTTGTCGTCTCTGAATGCACAGACCTTTGCTCGGTTTCTTGATGCGAGTCCGAAGTTAGCCGTTCTCTTTGCTCAGGCGACGACGGTTAACAAGCAGCAGACCAATTCGAATCAGCAGGAAAACTCTTTGTTTGCCGACTTACTCGGCGGTGGCGAGTGGGATACGACATTCATTGCTCGCATGGAGAGTGCGCTCTACGTGCATGGCCAAATCGACGCGGTTTGGTGGAATCGGGTCAGTTTGGAGGCGCAGGAGACGAAGGTGCAGGATGTCGCTGAGCGCTATATTCGTAACGAAATCAAAGCGATGCAGCAAGGTGGCGCGATTGAGCGCTTGAAATAGTTCGCGATCGCCAGCTTCGGGGCCACTTCCGGTTTTATAAGTAGGATCTGCCGTCTCTGCGTGTTTTTACGCGGCGGAGACGACGGACGAGTAGGATGGCGACACTGGCAATGATCAGAATTAGGCTAAGGCCGAAGAAATTGCTTGTAGTCTCTTCGTGGGCGGCCGTCTCGGCTAAGTCGTGCTGTGGTAGCGTCGAGAACAGACCAGCCGTATCGGCTGAGTACGATTCGATGGGACCAACCATTATGGACGAATCTCCTAAATGGGCATTCTGTGTGTTGTAGTTTTTGGGCATCGGTAGTTGGGGTAAGTTACATATCAGCGGGGTGAGTTTTCAGTCACGAATCGCAGTTTTTAAAACTAATGAATCCATCCTCGACTATTCGAGAATCGGCGCAACGCCTTTCTTGAGCAGAATATTGCCGTATTTGGCAGTTTCTCCGGTCATTACCACAGCAAAGGCAGTTTCGGCACGTGCGTAGAATTCGAAACGATCGATGCGTGCGATCGCGGGGGCCGCCGCGGCGTGTTTGTCGATCGCTGCGCGGTAGGTGCTCTCAACGGTCGGATCGAGTGTGTCGCCGTCGACGGCTGCCATCATCACCAGTGGATCAGGCACATAGGCGTCGAGCTCCAGCAACGGCAGGATCGCTTCCAGCAGAGCGTCGATCTTTAGACCATCCGCGCGGATGACGTTGTCATTCAAGGAATCCGCAGGAAAGTGTGCATCGGCCAGAATAATTTCGTCGCCGTGGCCCATGGTTGCCAGTGTGGCGAGTAGTTCAGGTGAGATCAGTGGTGAGATTCCTTTGAGCATAATGAGAGCGGAGAGAGACCTGAGAGGGGAGACCTGAGAGGGGAGACTTGAGAGGGGAGACTTGAGAGGGGTTATTTTAGATAAAAAACTCCCGTGCTGTTTCAGCAACACGGGAGTTGGAATAAAAACGCTTATTTGTACAGCGGGCCGTACGACTCACAGGCGCGGAAGTCAGCGCCTTCCAGATCGGCGGTGCCAAACGCGCGCCATGCGCTCGGACGGAACACGCGCGCTTCCTCCACATTGTGCATGTAGACCGGAATACGCAGCATCGCCGCGAGCGTGATGTAGAGGTTACCGACGTGGCCAGCAGTCATCACACAGTGATTGGCACCCCAGTTGTTCATTACTTCATAAGTCGAGCTGAATGCGCCCTTGCCTGTCAGGCGCGGTGCGAACCATGTGGTCGGCCAGCTTGGGTTGGTGCGCTCATCCAGTGCGTCGTGCACGTTTTCAGGCAGCTCGACTGTCCAACCTTCCGCGATTTGTAGGCAAGGGCCCAGGCCAGCTGCGAGGTTGAGGCGAATCATGGTCGCCTTCATGCCGCCCTTGGTCTTGAAGCGTGTGCTCATGCCGCCGCCTGGAAAGTATTCCGTAATGGAAGGGTGCCAAGTGGTGTTCTTGAGACTGGCATCGGCTTCCTCGTCGGTGATTTCCCAAAAGGGCTTCATCGTTGGATTGCCATCGGCATCTGACTGGTCGCCGGTGCCATCCAGCGCCGCAGGGCCAGAGTTAATTAAGTGGAGTAGGCCGTCGGCTCCGTGGCCTTCCAGCTTGTAGCCGTCTGCGACACGTGCCACTGCGTCTGGGCTCCAGTAGGTACGCAGGTCAGCAAAGATCTGTGCACTGTTGGTCAAGAGTTGACCGAAGAGCATGCCAGCGCCGTTGAGCGCGTCGTTCTCGGTGGCGAGGATATAAGGCGGGCGTTTGCCGTTCCAATCAAAGGATGTGTTTAGGATCGCTTCCATGAAGTCGCCGTTCGGGAAGTGGTCGGTCCATTGGCGCTGACCTTGGAAGCCTGCGGCGATGGCATTGTGACCTTGCGCTTGTTCGCCGTAGCCGACTTTAGCGAGCTCGTCATTGCCGACCATCAAGTCGCGGGCGATGAGTGCCATTTTGACCGAATCGCTCCATTCAGAGTCGAGCTGCTCACGGCTACGTTGCGTCTCTTCACTGTTGTAATCTTTGCCTTCTGGGCAGTTGTCTTTGACCCATGTGAGGGCCTTATCAAATTCAGCTTGGTCGTAGATGCCTTTGCGCATGCGACCGACAAACTCAGTCATGTCGATCGCTTCGACACGCATGCCAAGTGTGCGCTCCCAGAATGACGAGTCGACTACCGAGCCAGCGATTCCCATCGATGTGCCACCCATCGAGAGATAAGATTTGCCGCGCATGAAGCCAACTGCGAGACCTGCACGTGCGAAATTAAGTAGTTTTTCAACGACGTCTTCCGGCATTGTTTCGTCGCCCGCTTCTTGCACGTCTTTACCGTAAATGCCGAAGGCAGGAATGCCTTTTTGCGTGTGTCCAGCGAGTGCCGCTGCGAGGTAAACTGCGCCAGGGCGCTCGGTGCCGTTAAAGCCCCAGATCGCTTTCGGGCGATGCGGATCCATGTCCATCGTCTCAGAACCATAGCACCAGCAAGGTGTGACAGTCAGGCTCAGGCCGACGCCTTCGCGTTGGAATTTTGCTTCACAGGCAGCTGCTTCGCGCACGCCGCCAATGTTGCTATCCGCGATCACGCACTCGACTGGGCTGCCGTCTGGATTGCGGAGCTCCTTAGTGTAGAGCGCTGCCACACGTTTAGCCATATTCATGGTGATCTCGTCGAGCGACTCACGCACGCCACCGAGGCGACCATCAATTGTCGGGCGAATACCAATTTTGGGAAAAGTGAAGGGATAATTATTCATAAGCTCCATCATAGCTTATATCGCGCTTGCTTGTTAGAGATATTCCTGACTCGACATGGATATTATTGAACGGTTAATTGCTAGTCAACCCACATGAAAACATTTCCTTTAGAGTTATCGCCGCTAGTTCGGCAGGGCCGTTATGCAAACTTTTCTAGGATGGCGGACGCTGCTGGGCAGGTTTTTATGGCAGGCTATGAGGAGTGCACACCGGATTACTTTATTGAACGAAGTGATTTTCCTTTTTGGACTTTGGAAGTGGTCGTCGGCGGGCACGGATTCTTTCGAGAGGGGCGGCAACTGCGGCGCTTGCGGCATGGTTCGGTGTTCACCCATGGACCCGGCGTGGTGCAGCATTTCGGCAATGAAGCCGAGCGGCCGTTTCGTAAGTATTTTTTTGTGCGCGGGGGTGGCAGCTTCCCACAGGCATGGCATGCCGTCGGACTTCGACCTGGAGGTGTGTTGCAGCTTGGAGATGTGGCGTCGCTGGTTGGAGTATTAGATAAGATCGTCGATGAAGGTCAGCACAGTGATGCGCAGACTGGGCAGGTAGTGGATGGGCTGGAAGCGGTGTTATTGGCGCTGATTGCCCGGCACCAAGGTTCGGCTAGTGGCGAGAAATCGGCTTCGCGGGTGGTTTATGATTTAGCGATGGAGATTCTACTGCGTGAATATAGGAACTTGCATGCGCTATCGGATCTGGCCCAACGGTCCGGCTATAGCAGTGAATATCTCTGTCGGATCTTTAAAAAATATCATGGGGAGTCGCCGTATCAAGTGCTCTTGCACCGTAAGATGAGCGCCGCGTGGCTGTTGCTGCGCGACGGCCAACTTCAAGTTGGCGCGGTCGGGCGTGAGCTCGGTTACGAAGATCCGCTGCATTTCTCACGAGTGTTTCGGAAGATCATGGGCTGCGCACCTAGTTCAGTCGGCGCGCGTGGGTAGTGACTTGCATTCAAAAAATGCTGATGTTAATTCGTCAGTGAAGGCATCATCGCTGGATTGACTGCAGTGACCAAATCGAACAGTTTGTTCAACTCAAGTATCACACTTTTTCATGTCACATGATGAGTGACGTGTGCCACGGCCAGAGCGCTTCTGCTAGTGGAGCTTATAAATTAAGAGATCCAATTGCCTGCTCATATGACAACAAACACTGAAGAGCTTTATTTTGCTGGCGGCTGCTTGTGGGGCGTCCAGGAGTTTTTGCGGTATGTACCGGGGGTGGTGTCAACCGAAGCAGGTCGTGCCAACGGTGCGACTAATCAGAGGCATGGCGACTACGATGGTTATGCCGAATGTGTGCGCACCCAGTTCGATCCAGAGCAGGTATCGGTTGAGCAATTAATCGAGGCTTTGTTTGAAATTATTGATCCTTACAGCCTGAATCAACAGGGCGCCGATGTCGGAGCGAAGTACCGGACTGGGGTGTACAGTAAGGATTCATCCCATCTACGCAGAGCGAAAGAGTGGATCTTTTCGAGGGCAGACGCGTCGCGGGTCGTGGTCGAAGTGATGCCTCTAACAAACTACGTTAAAAGCGCTGCCGCGCATCAGGATCGACTAACGCGGCGCCCTGGTGACTACTGTCATATCCCTAAACAGTTGTTGTACCGGTATCGAAAACCAGCATCTGATGAAAATAAGCGCTAGCGCCACAGGTCCAGTTGAGGCCTCTGTAGCGCGAGCGGATAGCAAGGCACTCGCGCTTTAATTGGTGCGCTGCGAAAACCCTCACCAAGATTTTTCGCCTTTTATGCGTCACTGCAGCTAAGCTAATTCTGTGGATTGGAGCAGTGCTAATCGTTCTCCGGCAAGATCGATGTCTGTGCTGACTTTTTTACGTCCATCGCCGATTAATGAGACAGTTTCGATTGAAATGACAGACCCTTCATCTCAGAGGTAACGGATACCTGATTAGGTCGTGGGGTGGGGTGTTTGAGCTCATAGTGTTAGGTGCAATAATTGGTTAGATTTTTTAATAAATTCTCTGCCTCATTTATTTTTTGATTTGTTTCTTCTCTATTTAAATCAGACTTAACTTCGATTTTAACAGATTTAAATGTAACTGTGGCGAAGGGGAGCGGATATAGGAATTTATCCCATAAAAGTTTTATTCGTATACCCTTATAGTTCGGACTTAAGAGGTAAAGTGGGACATTTGCTTTTTTAGCCAAGATAACCGCTCCAGCTTTCATTTTATGGCGAGGTCCCCTAGAGCCATCTGGAGTTAGAATGACAATCTTCCCGTTCTTGATCTCTTGTATCAGCTCCACTAGAGCCGTTTTGCCTCTTGAACCAGACGAGCCATAGACAATTTTATATCCCCATGAACTCAGAACTTTAGCTAGAGAAGAACCAACGTGATTTTTTGATGTAAGAATCACTGAGTTGCTGTGTTTCATGAAATCTAAAACGGGTAACATTTCATCATGAAACACAGCGATTACGCAAGGGCTGCTAACATTAATCGAGTTGTTATAACGCAATGTCTTTTTTATATAAAATAGCATCCGTATTGTGAATGAGAGGATTCCTCTTAATAACAATCTGGAAAATCTGGTTTCTTGCCGCATGGTTTATCTCGAAACTAACAGTGAGATAAGTCAATGTAATCTAATTAGGGGCAGGCTCTAGCAAAGATCCTCAGCGAAATTAAAAACCTCAAAATTAATCTCCCAAAGATCAATATCGACCAGGAAAAGTGGTCCGCGCGCAGGCCTATCCTCGCATGTTGCAGTCGGCAAGGGCTCTCAGTGATCGGCATGGAGGCACAAAAAAAGCCCTGATTGCTCAGGGCCTTAAATGGTGGAGGTGGCGGGAGTCGAACCCGCGTCCCTCGTGCTTTCTTACGTGGCATCTACATGCTTAGCGTTCAATTTATTGTCGTTGCTGAATCGCCTAAATGCGAGCTATCCAGTTTCCAGGCTTCCTAAATACAACTGATAAGCGGAAGCCAGATTATCAGTTATGCCTGCTAGTCGACGCCTCACTCCCTTAGCAGGTGTCTAGGGTGAAACGTTGCCGCTTTAAGCAGCAAGAGCGAATTGTTCTTCGCCAATTATTATTTGTAATGGATTGATACGGAGCCTCCATTATCTCCGACATGCAGCCTCGTATTACGACACAAGGTCGAATCCGTGACACCCCCTGAAATTGATGACTAATGATTGATCGCTAATGGCAAATCAGAACTGTTAGTGTTGGGAAATTACGGAAAGAACTTGGTCCGCTTTTGCGGAGGTTCTCTCAAAGAACGATCTAAACGATCACGCAGCTTGTACTAAATAGCAAGTCTGGCTTTATGGATTTTGTGCCAGCGGCCTGAGGCCTTATGGGCAGTGGCCTTATGGGGTGTACTTAAATAGGTGTATCAAACCTGATCCATTCAAGGCCATGCGTATCTTGCCTGAGCCAATATTACCATCGTCAATGATGGAATCGATGCGGATTGCTTGCTCTGGGGTGAAGCCCAGGTTGTAAACGTAAACGTAAATTAAATTGCTGGTATTTACGTAAAACCAATTGTAAGTCCCGTCTTTCCAAGTGCTTGGAAGGTAATCTCCGATAGAGTCTGGCATCTCTTGGTAGGTCATCTGCGGCGGATAACCACCCTCACTCGTACTGTAAAATTCGATGGCATTGGTGAAGACGCGAATGTCGTTCGCAGCCGCGGTTGCTTCGGCTCTTTGTGCGGCGGCGGTGACACCCGGCACGGCGAGTAGCGCCAGTATTCCAATGACTGTGGTGACAACCATTAGTTCGACGAGTGAAAATCCTTTGGGGTGTTTAGCCTGCATTTAATTAAGGTTGATGCCTCTGAATCAATTAATCGTCTTCTTTTTTTGATAATTTGTCAAAGCAGGAGGTGGATACGGGGTGGCGTGAGTGTTGAACGGGTCGGTCGCTCAAATAGTATCGCGTGGCCTAAAAGACCGTTAAATCCTCAAAGTAGGCTTTGTTTGTTTTTGGATCGTACACCGCAGTGGCGGAACTTTCAGCGGGGTTCTGTGCGACTAGGCCATCTTGGATGCGGATACTGATCGCAGCTTGCCATGTTTGGAATTGCTCTACGGAGACGTAGCCGTCGGGCGCTATCGGTTGGTTTTGCTGCTCTTGGTCTGCCGGTAGATAGGCTTTATAGCGGCTGAGGTTTGTTTGTGTGCTTAGCCGCTGCACCTGCATGCCGTTGCTTACAGCCCAAGCTTTAAAATTTTCTAGGCTAACTTGAAACTCGTAGACTTGAACTTGTTTGGAGCGATAGTAAGAGATATTGGATGTGTAGTCGGGGAGCCACTTGACCTGATCGACGTTTACGCCGTATTCGGGGGCGTTGTTAAGGAAAAAGAAGATGGCAAACGGTAGGGCAACGATCAGGCCGAATAAAGCGTAGAGGGCTCGCAGGTCTCGACGGGTCTTTGGTTTGAAGGATTCGAGTGCGTCTTCGTAAAAGCGCAGCATGAGATTAGCGCGTGCTTTTTCAACACCTTCGTGGGCGATGAGGTCTTCGTATGAGCTGAGGCGCCAGCGTTTCTGTAGTTTTGCGTAGCGTTCGAGTGCTTCTTTTTCGAGTGCTTTCTGGCTATTGAAGTCGGTGTTAATTTGAAGGACGCTGACGTAGCCTTCTTGGGTAACCACTGTCCAGGATTCACCTTCAGTCTTGAAGTAGCCCGCGAGTTGAAAGCGATTCATGTTCCAGCGCCGGTGCCCCGCATAGATCACTTTTGTCGCTTCATCGAAGGGACCATTGTGAAAATCCAAGCGTACTTGGTTACTCTTAAGCCCAGCAGCAGATTGATAGGCGCTTTGCTGTTCTTTGCTGGTGAATGCACCCAATGCATGCAAGGAGCCATCGTCTTCGACGCGGATCAATATGTGCAGATAGGGAATCATAGAAGAGGTTGTTCGAGCTGAGAAGTGAGGCGAGGCTTCAGGGTGGTCTCTCGAGAAACAAAGTTTTCGTGAATCTTTGTTTATGAGTCAATACTTTGCCGCGTGTATTGGAAATCGAACGACTGTGCTCTAATGCGTGGTAATGCTATGGGCCAAGCCAAAAAAGCCCGACGTACTGAGGGACGTCGGGCTTTGTTTTAAAACGATTAAAGTTCAGGATCTAAATCAGGTCTTTGACGGCCTCACGCTCGTCTCCGAGCTCTTGCACAGTGGCGTCGATTTTAGCGCGGCTGAATTCGTTGATCTCGATGCCTTGGACGACTTCGATCTTGCGACCGTCGGAACGCACAGGGAGGGACGTGATCAAGCCTGGTGTAGTACCGTAGCTACCGTCGGAGCAGATGCACATACTGATGCTGTCGCCTGCAGGTGTTGGTGTGACGATCTTGCGAACCGCGTCAACGATGCCGTTGGCTGCAGATGCAGCAGATGACGAGCCACGTGCTGCGATGATTGCTGCACCGCGCTTCTGCACGTTGGGAATGAATTCGTCCTTGAGCCAAGCTTCGTCGTTGATGACTTCGGCTGCGGATTTGCCGCCGATTTGTGCAGAGTAAAAGTCAGGATACTGTGTGGCGGAGTGATTGCCCCAGATCGTCATGTTAGTGACTTCGGTCACGTCGACGCCTGCCTTTTGAGCGAGCTGCGTCTTCGCGCGGTTTTCATCGAGCATGGTCATTGCGAACCAACGATCATTCGGGATACCTTCTGCGTTGTTCATTGCGATCAGACAGTTGGTGTTGCAAGGATTGCCGACGACGAGGATGCGAACATCTGCAGCAGCGTTGCGCGCGATTGCTTTGCCTTGTCCAGTAAAGACTTTACCATTGATACTGAGTAGGTCGGCGCGTTCCATGCCAGCCTTACGTGGGACGGAGCCGACCAGGCAGGCCCAGTTGACATCTTTAAAGCCTTCGTCGAGATCAGTTGTTGCAACGACGTCTTTAAGAAGTGGGAAAGCGCAGTCATCAAGTTCCATGACGACGCCCTTAAGTGCGTCGAGTGCTGGTGGTATTTCGATTAGGTTGAGTGCGACGGGTTGGTCTGGGCCAAACATAGCGCCGGAAGCGATACGGAAGAGAAGGGCATAGCCAATGTTTCCGGCTGCTCCGGTGACTGCGACGCGAATAGGTTGTTTACTCATGATTTTTTTTCGATTTCGGATGATTACGAGAATTCTTGAAGCTAAGTGATGAAGTTTAGCTGATAAAGAAAAACTCCTTGGTGCGCTGAATCAAAACAGTTGGTCTAAGTGGTCTGTTAAGCTTCGAAGGTCGGTGCGAGTGCCTGGTAGGCTTGTTTGATCATCGCCTCGGTGGTGTCCCAATCGATGCAGCCATCAGTAATGGAGACGCCGTATTGGAGGTCTTCGATCGGTTGAGGGAAGGACTGTGCGCCGTGGTTGATGTTACTTTCGACCATGGCGCCTATGATGCTTGGATCAGTGAGGCTTTGCTGAATCAGCTCTTTGAAGACGGCTGGCTGACGGGCAGGATCTTTGGCGCTGTTCGCGTGGCTGCAATCTGTCATGATCGCTGGAGTCAGTTTCGCTGCTTTTAGCTGATTGCTGGTTTCCTTGACGTCTGCGGCGCTGTAGTTCGGCCCTTTGGAGCCGCCGCGTAGGACGATGTGGCAGTTTGGATTGCCGTTGGTAGTGAGCGCATTGGCCTTACCTTCGTTGTCGATGCCGAGAAATGTTTGTGGCTGGCTGGCTGCTTTGATCGCGTTGAGTGCGACGGTGAGTCCGCCGTCGGTGCCGTTTTTGAAGCCGAGGGGCATCGAGAGTCCGGAAGCCATTTGACGGTGCGTTTGGCTTTCAGTGGTGCGTGCGCCGATCGCTGACCAGCAGATGAGGTCGGCAATGTATTGCGGTGTGATCGGGTCTAGCAGCTCGGTGGCTGTCGGCATCCCGAGGTCGATAACCTCTTTGAGGAAGCGGCGCGCGATGCGCAAGCCTTCGGGGATGTCGCTAGTGCCGTCGAGATTCGGGTCCATGATGAGCCCCTTCCAGCCGACAGTGGTGCGAGGCTTCTCGAAGTAGACGCGCATCACGAGCAGCATACGGTCTTTGACCTCTTCAGCGAGAGCGGCAAGCTTGTGTGCATACTCGCGGCCTGCTTCCAGGTCGTGGATCGAGCAGGGGCCAACGACGATGAGTAGTCGACGGTCGTCGCCAAAGATAATTTTGTTAATGGCTTCGCGACTCTCGGCGACGAATTTGCCTGCGGCTTCCGTTTTTTCGATCTCCTCACACAGGGCGAGAGGCGATGGTAGGAGCGTTTTGGAAGAGATGTTGATATCGGTGACTTTTTTCACAAGCGGGGAGATGTAACTGACCTTGCGTGTTGGAACAAGCCATAATTCTAGTCTGGGCGTGAAACTCGAATTCTCCGATTGAAAAATGATGCAATGCGAGGCAAGTTGCCGCAATGAAGTCTATTTTTGGATATGAGTATAAGCCTGCGGCGCACCTGCTGGTGACGGATGAGGATGCGGCCGATTTTTTGCAGAGTCAGTTTTCAAATGAGCTGCGGCCGTTTGATGCGGGGCGGTGCACTTATGGCGTATGGTTAAATGTCAAAGGCAAGGTGATCGCCGATAGTGTGGTTTTCTGTGAGGGGGATGAGCGTTTTCGTATTTTGAGTGAGTATTCTGCTGCGGCTGAGGTCGCGCAGAAGCTAGAGCAGCATATCATTGCTGATGATGTAGTGATCGAGGCGCAGCCGACTGGTGCGGCGCTGGCTTTAATTGGAGAGGGTACGGTCGAAGTGCTTGAGGCTCTAGGCTTTCCCGTACCGGCGGTCGGATCATTTGCGACGGCGTCTGGGGTGACGATTTTTCGGGGGCGTCGTGCGCTAGAACTGAGCTTTGAACTATGGTCTGGCTGTGCGGTGACGATTGCCGAGCTGAAGGCAGGTCTGATCGAGCTAGGCGTGGATTTTATCCCTAGCGAGCGGGTACAATTGATTCGCATCGCTGCGGGAGTGCCGAGTGTGCCGAGTGAGATCGGTCCGGGGGATCTACCTGGTGAGGGCGCATTGGTGGGAGATGGTGTTTCGCTGACAAAGGGCTGCTACCTTGGTCAAGAGGTGGTTTCGCGGATGCATAACGTGGGACGACCGCAACGTGGATTGTTCCGGATTTCAGGCTCAGAAAGCACGCCGAATCATCCGATTGCATTATATAATAGGGAGTCGAAGAAAGTCGGGGAGTTGCGCAGCGCCTTTTCGACCGAAAATGGCTGGCAGGGCGTAGCGTTATTGAAGTTCCGTTATGCGGTGGTTGGCGAGTCGCTCAACCATGAGGCTGGCAGCGTGAAAATCGAAGGACTGTTTCAGTCAATTAAGGGAGGGGCAGAATAATGGCAGCCGAGCCAGACCAATTGATCTTAATAAAATCGTTATTTTTGCAGATGGGGGCGCCCGAAGGACAGGCTGAAAAGATGGCTTCTCAACTTCTAAAACGTGCCGCACAAATTGCGTTAGATCGAGATATTGCAATTGTTGAGGCGGTTGAAATCCTCTTAAGACAGGTGGTTGAGGCGCAGCAGGGAAGCTGATCTGGCTCTGAGAGTAGCGAATCGCATGGCTGTCGGCTAGAAACGTGAAAAAATAGCCTATTCAACGTGATTTACTGTTGACGGTTATGAATTCAAAGCGTGTTTTCTTGTACGGTCATTAGGCCAATTAACCTCAAACAAATAATACACGTATATGAACAAAGCAGAACTTGTTGCAGAAGTGCAAAAAACACTAGGCGCAGATACATCCAAAGCATCCGCAGAGCGCGCGATCCAAGCCGTTCTTGAAGGTATCAAAAAGGGCATTAAGAAGGACAAAAATGTCCAACTGATCGGTTTCGGTACATACTCCGTAACTAAGCGTGCAGCTCGTGATGGTATCAACCCACAAACTGGTGAAAAGATCCGCATCAAAGCTTCCAAAGCAGTTAAGTTTAAAGCAGGAGCTGGCCTCAAGGCTGTCCTCTAGTTTTTACCCCAAAATTAAGCTTGTTAAAAACCCGCAGCCTAGGCTGCGGGTTTTTTTGTCGATTTAGATAGGAGTGTGGGCGACCCGGCCACATCTGTGTCAGCAGCAGCGGCCGTGCAGAGTCATTCGTTCATGAATCCGTGGGCGAGTCGCCCACGCTCCATAGCTTGCTTAATGCCCACGTGCCTTGGTTCTGTGCTGTGAATGATCAAAATCTGTCTTTGCGGTTGCCAGACTCCATAAAGGACTCCTTATTGAGACGCTTTTGAGATTAACCCTCCTGATGAGGACACTATTATGAGCAAAAGCTTATTTGAAAAAGTATGGGATGCGCACGCCGTTCGCCAGTTGGCAAACGGACAGACGCAATTATTGATTGGCACACACCTCATTCACGAGGTGACGAGTCCGCAGGCATTTGGCATGCTTCGTGACAAAGGCCTACAGGTGCAATACCCGCACCGCACATTCGCGACGGTCGACCACATCGTGCCGACCAATGAATCGGTCGAGCCTTACAGCGATCCGCTCGCTCAGGGGATGATCGAGGAGCTGCGCAATAATTGTGTGGAGAACAACGTCACTTTCTTTGACACTAACACTGGTAAACAGGGTGTGGTGCATATCGTCGGTCCCGAGCAGGGCATCACGCAGCCAGGCACGACCATCGCTTGTGGCGATTCGCACACTGCGACCCACGGCGCTTTCGGTGCGATTGCGTTCGGTATCGGCACCAGTCAGGTGCGCGACGTGCTCGCAACGCAGACGATTGCGTTGAACGAGTTGAAGGTTCGCCGTATCAATGTGAACGGTGATTTGGCTCCAGGTGTTTACGCTAAGGATGTGATTTTGCACATTATCCGTCAGCTTGGCACTCAAGGTGGCACGGGCTACGCATATGAGTATGCCGGTTCGACTGTTGACGGCTTCACCATGGAAGAGCGCATGACGGTGTGCAACATGTCGATCGAGGGCGGTGCACGTGTCGGTTACGTTAATCCAGACGAAGTCACTTTCGAATACCTCAAGGGCCGTCCATACTCACCTAAGGGTGACGCATGGGACGCTGCAGTTAAGGAATGGCAGTCGTTCGCTTCTGATGAAGGCTGCTCGTTTGACGATGTGGTCGATATCAATGCCGCTGATATTCAACCAACTGTTACATGGGGGATCACTCCAGCGCAAGGTGTTGGCATCAACGAAAACATCCCAGCCATTGCTGAAGGTGTCACCGAATCTGACCGCGCTTCGATCACTGAAGCCCTCGAATACATGAAGTTCGAAGGTGGCAGCCCAATGAAGGGCAAGAAGATCGACGTCGCATTCATCGGTTCCTGCACCAACGGCCGTCTGTCTGACTTCAAAGAAGTCGCGAAATACGTCAAGGGCCACAAGGTCGCTGACGGCGTGACGGCAATCATTGTTCCAGGTTCACAGGTCGTCGCGAAGATCGCTGAAGGGCTTGGCCTCGATAAGATCTTCATCGAAGCTGGCTTCGAATGGCGCGCCGCGGGTTGCTCCATGTGCTTGGCGATGAATCCTGACAAGTTGATCGGCGATCAGCTTTGCGCGAGTTCTTCGAATCGTAACTTCAAGGGCCGCCAAGGTAGCCCGACTGGACGCACGATGCTCATGAGCCCGCTGATGGTAGCCGCTGCAGCCATTACTGGTGAGGTGTCCGACGCACGTGACGTATTCACTGTCGCTGGCTAATCGCATTTTCGTTCATACATTTTAATTGTTCCTTCAACGCCCTAAAGGGCACCCGTTTTAGTCACCCCTTCGGGGCAAACCGCAGACGGTTCACCATCTCCGCGCTATTCGCGCTAGGTCAAAAATTTTAAAAAAATCATGGCATCCACTCCGATCAAACAAGTTACCGGTAAGGGCGTATTCGTCCCTGGCGACGATATCGATACAGACCGTATTATTCCTGCTCGCTTCATGAAGTGCATCACTTTCGATGGCCTCGGTGAGTATCTCTTTCACGATGTTCGCAAGACTGAGTCTGGCGAAACTAAGCAGCATAATCTCAACGATCCTCGTTTTGCGAATGCGTCGATCATTCTGAGCGGCAACAACTTCGGTTGCGGCAGTTCACGTGAGCACGCACCACAGTCGATCCTCCGCGCTGGCTACAATGCGGTCATCGCAGGCAGCTTCGCCGAAATCTTCTTTGGCAATTCGACTAACCTCGGTGTGATCTGCGTGATCGCAAGCGATGCGGATCGTCAGGTCCTTGCAGACGCGATCGAGCGTAATCCTGACCTTGAGATCACCATCGATATTGAAGATCATAAGGTTCATTTTGGTGACGAGTTCATCAAGTGCGAGATTAAGGCAGGCGCTCGTGAGAGCTTGCTCAATGGCACCTATGATCCACTCGATGAGCTACTTCAAGGTGCCGCAGATGTCACTAAGGTGACGGATGCATTGCCTTACATGCAGCAGTCTTAAGCTCTGGGACTTTGATTCTTATTGGATGACAAAAGGCGCAACCTATACGGTTGCGCCTTTTTTATCTAACCTACACTTTTCCTCCTTATGGATTTACTGACAAACTCCGGCATCTTTCTTTACCCCTTAGCTCTGTGCTCCTTTATTGCGGTTTTTATCACGGTTGAGCGATTGATTGCGCTGCGTAGCTCCAGTGTCATCCCGCAACGGTTGGTGGATGCGTTTGTGGAAGGGGATTTGGATCAGGTGGAGTCGGATCTCGGCTCGGTCACTGGGCGTATTATTAGTTTTTATCGCGACCGTCACCCGGATCCCGAAGCGCTCAAGGCCTTTGCCCGTTTAGAGGTCAGCCGAATGGAGCGTGGCTTATTTCTACTCGAAGTCGTGATTGGTGCCGCGCCGCTGTTGGGCTTGTTGGGCACGGTGACCGGTTTAACCCGGGTGTTTGGTAATTTCTTTGCCGACAGTGGACTGGTTGATCCGAGTGCTTTTATCGGTGGCATCGCGTTGGCCTTGAATACGACGATTCTTGGACTCGCTATTGCGATTCCAGCTCTAGCGGCACATGCGTATTTGTTGCGTCGTGTTGAGCTGCTCGCTGCACGCATTAGCGTCGGTGTCGAGTGTTTGACTGAACTCGCACGTAAACGCCCGCAGGCGTAGAAACTTTTTGTACACGTTCACATAACAGCCGATGAGCAGCCTAGTGTCACATAGACGTCGCAACCCTTCGATCAACATCGTGCCTTTGGTCGATGTGCTTACCGTATTGCTTTTCTTCTTCATGGTGACGATGCAATTCAAGCAGATCAGTTCGCTCAACATCACCGTGCCCGAAATCAAAACGGCAGGTAAGAATGAAGTGAAGGAGCAGATCACGATCGCATTGAGTCCGACAGGCGAGATCTATCTCAATAATCAATTGATCGAGATGCCTCAGTTCGAGGAGGCGATCAAGCTGGCAGGCAAATTGACACCCGACCTACCAATTTTGCTAGTCGCTGACGAGGAGGTGCCGCTCAAGCACGTCACTTCAGTTATGGATGTGTGCCGCAGTAATCAGCTGAACAAGATTCGTTTACAGTCTCGTTAGCGCCTTCGGCGAGTGATGAAGTGAGAGTGACGCCTTTGGCGAGTGGTCGTGTGAAGGAGAGCAATGCCTATTGCAGCATCCCTAAGTCAGGCGACGGATGCGGTGGCGATATTTCTTTGTCCTGCCCTCGTTATGCTCTGCGCCAACGTCGGCATTTGGCTGACCTAAGTTGCGGGAGTGCCGCCGCTTGCGATGAGTTGTTCGATGGTTTTAACCGAAAGTAGATCGATAACGAAGCCATTAAATTTAGAGATCGAGGAGCTTCATGCCGATTGCGATCCAGAGTGGAATCGTCAGAAAGCTAATAATGGTGGTGCCGAGCACGACTTTGAGTGCCACTTCGGGTGAGCCGTCGAAGTGGCGGGCGAGCACGATGGGGAAGACGCCGCAAGGCATCGCAGCTTGCACGGCGATCACGCATTTGAGCTCGGTTGAAAGTGGCAATATGAATGCGATAAACAGAAAGGCTGCAGGAAGGATGCCGAGTCGCAGTACCGATGCTGTGATTGGGATGTTTAGACGGCTGGTGATCTTCGTCTCTTTTGCCAGGTCCATGAAGGTTGCGCCGATTAGGATCAGGCCGAGCGGGATTGCGCATTGGCCGAGCAGGTTGATCGTCTCGAGGGCGGAGTTCGGGAGATGTTGATCAACTTTAAAATAGTTCATTGGCACCGCGACGAGAATCGCAATCACGGGCCCGCTGAAGACGCGCTTCCAAATCGATTTTGGATCGCTAGGTGAGAGGATGAAGCCGACGCCAAGCACCCACATCGCCACTTCGACGCCAAGATTGTGTACGAGAAGAACGCCGGTCGTTTCACGGTCGAATAGCAGTGCAATGATTGGCACGGGGAAGTAGCCGTAGTTATAAATGCCGGTGGTAAAGGCAAAGGTGCGGCACTCCTTCTGGTCGCCGATCTTAAACTTGCGAGCGACTAGCATCGCCAGTCCGAAGCCACCGACGACGGTAGTCAGACCAACGAGTGGTGGCAGTATCAAATTCGAGGGTTGGCGCAGTGCATCGTTGCCTAAGATGATACTAAAGATGAGCGCAGGGTAGAGTAGGTTGACGACCACGGTCATCAAGCTGCGGTCGGCTTCGGTGTCGAGCCAACCGAGTCGGCGTGCCAACGCGCCTGCTCCAATGACGAAGAAGATGGGCAGAACTGCTGAGAAAACGAGTTGTGTGGTATCCATTCAGAGCGATGTGCTTAACCGATAATGCGCGCCAGCGTCGCGTCGGATACGCGCTCATATGCGCGGTAGGCGTGTTTGGCTGAGTCGAGCACTTGAGTAAATTGATCGTGCTGATCAGTGCTGTCAAATTCGAAGCCGAGTAGCGCGCGACCGACACGCTCACCTGAATAGACGTAGTCGAAGTAGCACAAGTTTGCGTGCGGGCTGACAGCGCGGAGGAAGTCTCCTAATGCACCTCGGCGCTCGTGAAATTCGAGCGTGATGAAGTAGGGCGTGCGTAGGAGCCTCGATTCATAGTGTATCAGGCGGAATGCCACATCGGCCTCGCAGGTGACTTCTGTGAATGCAAAATCAGCGTCGCGCAGTGACTTTTTTAATACGTCGAATTGCATCGGATCGACATCGAATCCGATGACGGGAGTCGCACCCTCGGCATCGGTTTTGCCATATTGAAAATCGACGATATTAACGGTGTCAGGCAGCGCTTTGAGAAGTCCAGACATCGCGCCGGATGTTTCCTTGATCTCAATTCGCAGGAAGCGGCGGCGAGCTGCGCCGACTGCTGAGCGGCGTGCGATACTAGCGAGTTGCTCAAAGTCCATGTTCGCGCCGCACAGTACGCTGAGCACACGTTGACCTGCGAGGGATTCGCGACGTTTTAGGATGCCAGCCATACCCATCGCACCTGAAGGTTCTGGGATGCAGCGCAGCTGTTCCCATAAAAATTGAATCGCAGCGGACACCTCATCGTTACTGACAGTCATCCATTCATCTACCATCTCGGCGCAGACTTGATGGGTGAGTTTTCCGACCTTACGAACCGCAGTGCCATCGCAAAAAATATCGACCTTATCTAGCGCTACGGGGTGACCTGCTTTGATCGCCGCTGCCATGGACGCTTGTTCGACGCCTTCGACACCGACGATGTGAATATCAGGAAAACTCATTTTCAACCATGTCGCAGTGGCCGCAGCCATACCACCGCCGCCGACCTGCAGGAAGGCGACGTCGAAGGGGCCTTTGCCAGACATTACGATTTCGTCGGCCAGTGTGCCTTGTCCGGCCATAACCGCAAGGTCGTCGTAGGCGTGGATGTAGCTCAGGTTTTGCTCTTTGGCGTAGGCATGCGCTGCGTTGCTAGCAGCGTCGTAGCTGTCGCCGGTTAAGCGGATTTCGACATTCTCCCCACCGTGTTTTTTGACTGCGACTCGTTTCATGCGAGGAGTGGCCAGTGGCATAAAAATAGTCGCTTGAGTGTCGAGCTTCTTGGCGGCGAGTGCGACGCCTTGCGCGTGGTTGCCCGCAGAGGCGGTGACGACACCAGCCTTGAGTTCGTCGGCGCTGAGTTGCGCCATGCGATTGTAGGCGCCGCGCCATTTGTAGGCATGGATCGGCGAGAGATCCTCGCGCTTGACGAAGATGGAGAGGTCCTCGAACTCAATCGATTCGAGTGGCGTCGCTTGGCCAACTTCGTAGATACGGCGGCGGGCAGATAGTATTTCTTGACGCAAGGCGCGTGTGAGCGATTCCGATTCCATGCGCAGAGTTGAATACCTTTTCGCAAAGTGTGCAAGTGAGGTTTGTACCCAGATGAATGTGGCGAGCGGATTTATCTGGTAATGGTAGCATAGGATAAAACGTTTCGCTGGAATGCACAGTTAACGGAGTGTGGGCGACTCGCCCAGGTCAATCAACCACGAGGGCGGGTCGCCCTCGCTCCATTACATAGCGAATGGATTAGAACTTCTGATTCTGAGGTGCGAATTACTTTGTCGGAATGGTGGTTTTGCTATGAATGCTAGTATGCCTAAAGATTGGAATGCCGCCTATGAAAGTGATGATACCCCGTGGGACAAAGGAGTAGCTGCGCCGCAGCTGCGGGCGTTTTTAGCGACACATCCGTTTCGTGGGCGGGTGTTAGTGCCTGGCTGTGGATTGGGGCATGATGTACGCTTGCTCGCGGAGCAGGGTGCTTCGGTGGTCGGTCTGGATATTGTGCCGAAGGCGGTGCGAAAGGCGCAAGCCATTGAAGCAGTCGGAGACGAGCGCTTCGAGGTGGCTGACTTTTTGAACCTAGCAGAGATCTACCATGGGCAATTCGATGCAGTGGTGGAGCACACCTGCCTGTGTGCGTTGGATCCTGCACAACGCGTGGCGTATGTCAGAGCGGTGCTGCAGGCGCTCAAGCCGGGCGGGCATTATCTCGCGGTGTTTTTTCGTGAGGTTTCTGACTATGATGGCGCTGGCCCGCCGCATCCAATTGCGGCCGAAGAAATCGCAACGTTGTTTGGAGAGGCGTTTGAAACGATCGAGCGCTTGGTGCCACAGGATTGCTACCCAGGTCGGCCTGTCGGCAGTGAGGAAGTTTGTCTGATGCGTAAGCGATCAGGAAGCGAGCCATTGTAGCGTAGTGTTCTTTATGGGGTATGCCGGATGAAGACGGAGTGCGGCGCTGTATGACTAGATCGGCCAGCATATCGTTCCGACCTCGGGATCCAATATTACCTGCTTAAAAACTCTGGATTCTTTAATTCACCAAAAAGTGTCCCAAGCATAATGGGTGTTAGGTCTACCGTTCGATGGACTCCACACTCAAATTTTAGTTCTAGAATTCCGCTAGAAATGACCTTAAGGCTCAAGTTTTTTTGGAATTCATGTTTCATTTTCCACCTTTTAAAAAAGCTGCATTTGATCGTCGTTTTGTGGGGTGGTGGCGACGATTAGGCGGCTGTCTTTATTTTGCACGTTGTTGACTCGGCTGGAGACCATGTGTTTTTCGAAACGTATCTTTTGGGAGAATGCGAGGACTTCGTCTTTCGGCAGTTCGTTGGTCAACCAGTCGGCATGCACGCTTTTGGGAAGTGTGACGGGCATACGTTGGTGGACGCTATGGATCGAGCTGTGCGCCTCTGTCGTGAGTAGCACGCAATGCGCGGGTTCGTTTGGAGCTGCGGAAGGGAACCAGAGTCCTGCGAAGTAGAGTAGCTCGTCGCTGAGCGGGTAGATGTAGTAGGGTTGTTTGCTGATACCGTCTTCATACCATTCGTAGAATCCGTTGGCGGGGATTAGGCAGCGCTGCTCGGCCCAACTGTCGCGGAAGCGTGGCGTGGTATCAGCGGTTTCTAAACGCGCGTTGATATGGAAGTTTTGTGGAGTGCGTAGTCCCCAGTGCATCATACCGGCGGTTGCGGGGTGTGCGGCGCCTTTCGCGATCGCGAGTATGTCGCTGCCTGGGCCGATGTTATAGCTCGGCTCGAACTGTTCCGGGATGGCTTGGGCCATTGCCTCAGCGAGTTTCTTCTTATTGGAATGGAGTGAGAATCGGCCGCACATTATAGTGACGCGCTTTGCGCGGAGTGAACCATGCTGCGCATGGAGTGAGAGTGAGAGTGAACCATGCTGCGCATGGAGTGAAAGTGGACCATGCTGCGCATGGAGTGATTGTGAAAGTGACGCGCTTTGCGCGGAGTGAGAGAGTGAGAGAGGGAGTGACGGGGAAGTGGTTACTTTGCTCTGAGTGTTTTGATGGTGGCACTTAGAATCCTGATAATCTCGTCGCAGAGTTGCTGCCTTGCGAGAATATCTTTCTCGGGAAGCCAGTGTTTCATTCGACCGTAGCGGCCTCGGTTTTCTTGAGCGGAGCCTCGCGAGTAGACCAGAAAATGAGCGTATTCTTTACTGCTACTTCGGCCAAAGCCTTCTTCTATATTGGCTGCAATGGAATCTACTGAAGCGATTTGTTGATCGATCAAGCGTTTACAACCCATGTGTGTCTGTAGTTTTTGCATGTCGTTGGCGACATGGTCGAAGAGTGCGTTGGCTTTGATCAGTGCTCCGAAGTCTTCGAGTTTCATGATTTAATCCGGTTCTGGTTTCACTACCACTACCACTACCACTACCACTACCACTACTCTCACTCGCCGAAGGCGTTTCACTCAGCGCGAAGCGCGGTCTCACTCAGCGCGAAGCGCTGCTGGCCCAGATGCGCATCGATTTTAGAAAGAACATTTCGAGGGCGGCGCTTTGATTGAAGTTCACTTCGAGAAGCCCGGCACTGTGTTCGAGGGTTTCTGTGGCGCGGTTGAGCGCGGCGACGGGGAGTTGGCCGGGGTTATTGATCTCGATTTCACGGGCAAAGCTGGCGGTGGCTTTCTCGATTTCGCCAAACAGTTGTTTGCGATAGCCGCGACTCATGCCTGCTTCCATCGCGTCTTTTTCCTCGGCGGTGACGTGGTCAGGGAGTTCTGCTTTCTGCGTTTTCCACGCGCTGCTGGTCATTTCGGCGAGGATTGCTTGAAAGCGCACATTTAGACCGTAGCTGCCGAGCATGATATGCGGGATCGTCTGCTTATTTGCACCAATCAGAAGACTACTGAGCCATGCATGATAATCTTTGGTCCACGTTGGCCAGTCGGGGTGGGCGATTGTTTCGATCCCCGCGGGGATGCGGAAGTTAAGGCAGCGACTTCGAATCGTATCGAGTAGGTCGTAGGGGCGGCTGGTCAGCAGAAAAAGGGTGGTGCCAGCGGGTGGCTCCTCGAGAGTTTTGAGGAAGGCGTTGGCCGATTGTACATTCATGCGGTCGGCTTCAAACACGATGCCGACTTTGCGTCCGCCTTGGTTGGCGGTCTTTTGGATGTCGATCACGAGTCGGCGCATCGAGTTTTTCGGCCATTCCCCGCCGGAGCGGTCGCTTTCGGAACCGATCTTGATCATCCGTGCCTTGCCTTGAGGGCGGAGGATAAAGCAGTCGGGATGCTCGAACGGATCGCGCTCAGTTTCTAGCAGGGTGGCTGCGATGGCTCGCACGATCTCCTCCAAGTAGTCCGAACTCTCTCCATGTAGCAAGATCCCATGGCCGAGGCGGTTCTGCGCGAGGGAACGTTCCAGCACCTCTACGGCGCGGCTATCGCGGAGTGCTTCGGGTAATGCTTGACTGAGTTGCATGTGTAGTGAGCTGAAAGGAGAGAGCTGAGGGGAGAGAGCTGAGGGCTGAGGGCTGAGAGCTGAGGGGAGAGAGCTGAGGGCTGAGACTTGAACGTGTCGATGTTTGCGCGTTTTGAAAATGATTAAATCGACAACGGTGCTATACGAGCTCGTCAAAGATGTCTTCGAGTGGGTAGCTCCAGATTTCCGAGAGAGTCGGGTGATACCAGTGTACTTTCAATAGATCGCGCACGTTGGCTTTGAGTGTCACGGCGACTGCCATAGCATGGATTAGCTCGCCAGCATCTTTGCCGACGCATTCTGCACCGAGCACCACGCCGCTGCGATCGGCGAAGACTTTGACGTAGCCGTATTTAGCTTGCATGAGGATAGACTTGCCGTGGTCGTCGAAGGGGTAGTCGGCGACCAAATAATCGATGCCTCGTTGCTTGAGTTGACTCTCACTCAGTCCTACCGCGCCAATTTGTGGATCGGTAAAGACGACGCCGCAAAGGCTGTCGTAATCGACTCGTTCCGCGGCACGACCTGTAGCGTGTTTCGCGGCGGTTTCACCCTGCATAATCGCGACATGTACGATCTCGTGCGGACCCGCAACATCGCCACTGGCATAGACGCGGGGATTGCTGGTCTGCTGCATGGCGTTGCAGTTGATGTGGCCACTGGGAAGTGTACTAATGCCAGCAGCGGTCAGTCCGAGGCCGTCGGTTGCGGGACGGCGACCGAGGGCATTCAGCAGATGCGCTGCGTTGACGGTGACCAGAGTGCCTTCGTGCTCGAAGCTCACGCTGAAGGTGCCATCGCGGTATTGCACGGATTTGAGCTTCGTCCCGGTATAGAGCTGGATGCCTTCATCGCGGAATTTCTGCTCGATCACCGTGGCCGCTGACGACGAAACTTCTTTTAATATGTGCGGGCTACGTTGAATTTGGATCACTTCGCTGCCGATGCGGCGCATGAACTGCGCAAGCTCGCAGGCGACAATTCCGCCGCCGAGGACAATGACTTTTTCGGGTTTAAAATCTAGATCGAGTACATCGTCACTTGTCCAGCAAGGAGCATTGTCGAGTCCCGGTATCGGCGGCACGGACACGACAGAACCAGTAGCGACCATAAAGTGATCGGCGCTGAGGCGCGTACCGTCATCCAGCTGAATGGTGCGGGAGTTGATGAAACGTGCGCGGTTGCGAAAGAGGGAGAAGCGGTCGCCTTGAAGCTGCTCCTGCCGATAATCAGAAAACTCTTTAATGATGTTTAACTTGCGCTGGTGCAGCGCGGCCATATCGACGGTGGCTTGTGGAATATTGAGACCGAAGGCCTTATCCTGTTGCGCGAGGTGTAGCACTTCCGCTGAGTAGATGAGGGTCTTGGAGGGCATACAACCGCGTAGTATGCAGAGGCCGCCGAGTGATTCGGCATTGTCGATGATGGCGACTCGGTTGAGCGTTTCGCGGGCGGTGCGTGCTGCGGCATAGCCGCCGCTGCCGCCGCCAATTACAATGTAGTCAAAGTGTTGTATTTTCATATGGAAGAGTGGCTTACTTAAACTTTTCGTCATATTTCTCGGTATGAAAGGGCACAGAACGAAGGTTTTCGTGTGCGATTAACTCCGGCTTGGTATCAACCTCATCGACTCGATTGCGACTGAGATTAGCCCAGCGTAGCGCGCTGAAGAAGATGATGAAAAAACTTAAGAATACCGCAGGTGACATAAATGGCGCATCGAAGCAGGCGCAGATGATGCATCCCACGCATCCGAGCAGCATATGATTTGTCAGGTGGATGTCGTGTTGGCCCCTGAAATAGCGAATAGTCAAGTAGGCTATTAGGACGCAAATAGGGAGGCAGCCGAGAATGCCGACTTCGGCTAAGGTCTGCAGTATGTCAGATGTGGCTCTGTCATGGCGGCTGCCCAACAGGGTGTCGTCGGCGTAGAATGGCAGGAGTTGCGTGAAGCTATCCATACCCCAGCCGAACAGCGGGCGGTCACGAAACATCTCGATTGCGGCGCGGCGTAGTGAGCTAGCTGACTGTGCATAGTCGTCGATTTGAAAGGCGCGGAAGATCCCGCCCGCAAAGGTGATGATACTGACGAGCGCGCTACATAGCGCGATGCTTGTGCGGTTTGGATCTTTCGAGCCAGCTAGAAAGTGGATGGAGAGCATCAGTAGCATGCTCGAGAACGTGATCAGTAAGATCGCTGCGGGCCAGCGAGCTTGTACGAGAAAGCCAGTCGCTCCCAGAATTGTAGCACCTGTGAGGTACCACGAGCCGACGGATTTGACGAAGTCGGTACCATCTTCGTAGCGAGTCGTGAGTAGTGCCATCGCGATGCAAGTCGAACTCCAGAGAAGTGCAAAGGCTGCCCAGTGCCCATCATATGGAAAGAAGGCGAAGAAATCGGACTGGCCAGTGCCTGCGGTGAACAGCGGGCTTTTGAGGTCGAGTGCTTTTTGCAAGTATCCCAGCATGGCAGCCAGTACCGCATTGAGGCAGAGCCAAGGTAGGATACGTTCAAAGAAGGAGCGCGACTTAGGCACGATGAACAGGTTCATCGATACGATATAAATGGCTCCGATACCGAGTACTGAAATCCATGTCGAGCTAGTGGTCGCTGAAACTGGCAGCCAGTGGTTCACTTCCGTGATGGTTAAATATAGTTGGTTCTCGATTTCAAATTGGCTAAAAGGATCTTGCAGCACACCTGCAGTAAACTGCAATGCAATGAGCCAAGCAGGTGCCGAAAGTAGCCAGAATCGAGTCCATAGGCCGTCGATAAAAAACGGGTGCGTGCACTCGTGCATTTTAACGATGCCTATGCTGCTGCAGCCGGCAATGATGAAGCACCCTAGCACCCAAAACGAGCGAGGATCGGCAAACCAAGTGGAGGTCACTGCGGTGAGGAGGATCGTGCAGAAGAGCAGCCCCTCAGCTGGGGTGAATGTGTCGCGCAGTAATTGGTCGCGCGGTCTGAGTTGTATTTCTTCTTCTTCCACTGGTGGTTTAAAATATGTGATTGAATAAAAGTTAGCTAGCTAAGCAGATAGACGCGGCGATCGTATCTGCAGTAACTTGATCGGTTAATTGACTGACCAGTTGCAATGCAAATTGATTTGCCGTGCCAGCTCCGCGCGAAGTGATGATGTTGCCGTCTTGTACGACAGTCGCATCGATCGCTTCAGCGAGTTGATCTGCGACGGAGGGGTGACAAGTGTAGCGTAGGCCGGCAGTTAAGCTAGCATCGAGTAAAAGTAATGGCGCGGCACAGATACAGCCGATCAATCGATTGGCGGCTTGCTGATGCTGGAATAGTTGGCAAATTAGAGGGTGTTTGCGGATCTGCATGATGCCCGGGCCGCCTGGTAGTATGATCGCGTCGAAGATGTCCTCGGCAACATCGACTAGACGGTGCGTCGCTTGCAGGCTGATGCCACTACGGCCTGTTACGAATCGAGAGTCGTCGAGGGCTGCTTGCACGACTTCGACGCCTGCTCGAGAGAGTAGGTCGATCGGCGTGACCGCTTCGATTTCTTCAAAGCCGGGGTGGAGTATAATGAGTGCGCGTGTGCTCATTGCTTCATGGAGTGCACTTCCTTGATAAAAGGCAAAACTGTATCCCAATAAATCGGTCCAGCGATCTGGATCAAATTTTGGTGCCCAGCACCTTCGACCCAAAGCTTGTGCTTTTCGCCCTGCAATGCGGCCCAATTTTGCTTGGCATGACTGATGGGCACGGTCGTGTCATCGGTGCCGTGGATGACGAGCGTCGGGCAAGTGATCGTCGTGCGCAGGCGCGTCAGATTGTCGAACTTGTCCCAAGGCAGGACTGTAATACCCGTCATCACGCGGAAGGTGGAGCTAAAGGCGCCATCCAGTATCAGCCGGTCGATTGGGTAGCGCTCAGCCAGCCAGCACGATGGGCCACTGCCGAGCGAGCGCCCATAGAGCGTGATTTGCTCTGGGTCAAAATTGAGTGTTTGAGTGGCATAGGTATAGACGGCATCGGCTGCGGCATAAGTCCCGGCTTCGCTCGCTTTGCCTGAGCTTGTGCCATACCCAGGGTAGTCATAGGCGAGCGCAGAGATACCTGCGGCTTGAAAGGCTTCGAGGTAATGGCGCAGCATGCCGATATCCACGCCATTACCATGGCTGTAGAGGATCAGGTGTTGCGATGCGGGCGCTTCCAAATACGTAGCGGTGATGAAAGTGCCGTCGCTGGCCTTGATTTTAAAGGTCTCTGGGCCATCCACGTAGCTGCTGGGCACCTGTGGAAAGATCATTCGATCTGCAAAGCTCGCAGCATAGATGACTGCACTGAGGTAGATGAGCCCGAGAGCGGCGAGTAGCAGCAGTGCAATGTTGATGATCATTGGTTTCGTTTGACTACACAAAAGAGGCATTTCAGCACTGTTAAAAACACGGTTCTGCAGCGGGATCAAATGCAATTCGGCTGAAAACGACCCGTGCGTCTCTCAATCAATGGTGCGCTCAGCGAATCGCTGTTTGCAGCGGGCAGGACTCGACATCGATTCGAGTGCCTGCTCGGTAGCTCTGGAGGAGTCGTTCCGATTCTTTGGCCAGCATGCGACGCACTTCGCGGCGAGCGCCTTTTTCTCTGGGTATATGCATATTGTCGTAGGCAGTCGTTTGGTGGCGTAGCCATGCGATGGTTGCGGCTTGCGCACGTTGCTCGATCGGGATGCGCTTGGTGCGTGCCACGGTGCCACTGCCCACTGGGGTTGCGTGTGCACTAATTAAGGCGGCGATACGATCTGCGAGAAGGCGGTAGCGCGGATGGAAGTTAAGAGTGACGCGTAGCGCAGCGGTGAAGTCTTCGGTGTAGGCGACTTGCTGTTGAGCGCGACGGGTGCGACCGGCTTCGAGCTTTTGTGTGTAAGCAGGATCCGCACGCTCACACACTAGTATCATCCGTAGAGCTTCAATTCGCTCTGCTGGGGCCCAAATCCCACGCGAGAATTCTTTGCGGCCTTTTTTCTCTTTCACCGTCCAAGTGGGGCCGTCTTGTTTGATCCGCCGACTCAATGCCGCATCGCCGGGCGGTAACAGTGCCCAACCGACTGGCACAGGCAGCAGTTCGGCTTGTGTGGAAAATACGTGACGCGATTTGGGGGCGGGGCGGACGATGAGAGATTCGGGCATGGGACTAAAAAATGAGCAGTTGAAAGATGGATTTTATAAAGGAGCGAGTAGGCAGAAGTTCGTGGCTAAGAACAGAATCAGTTATGAATGGTTAAGCGCCGCGGGGTAATCGCTGATTTTTTGAATTGTTTGAGAGTGTGTTGCGTGCGGCTCCTTTGCCAAACCTTGGTATCAAAAAAATAATCTGGCTTGATGATGAAGTGGCAGTAGCGGTTGTAGGCTAAATGAAGCGGGAGGGACTTCTCTGTCCTAAGTATTGTCGTCATCGTTCGAAGATGTTGTTTATTTATGTGGCTGCGACCGTGTCGCAGATGATCCATAACCCATTGCAAAGCCTAGGGTGCTGGGTCTCCTGTCATTATTACGGAGCTGTTTGAGCCTGATCAATTACCTGCCGCGATTGCACTTGCGCTGGGGAATACTCTCAGTAAACGTAAATTGCATCTTTCAAAGATGCACCGAAATATACCACAATAATGTGCATTTAATATCATTTTAGAGTATAACTTTATGAACAATTTAGACTTCATTTTGGTCGTTAGTGGCCCAGAAGTATCTGCAAATACCCCAGGAACTTTAGAGATTGTAGGTGTTGGTTTTATTTTCGTTATGGTGGTGCTTGCACTGCTTGCGATGGTGACTTCGGCGATCGGCGCGATTTTCATTCGTTTCGATGCCAAAGCGGCGGCGAAGTCAGCGACAGCAGCAGCAGCAGCGTTGGCGCCGACTCCTACTTTGCCTGAAGCGCTAGACGATGAACCAGACCCAGCATTGATTGCGGTGATCACTGCTGCGGTGCACAGCGTGATCGGTGATCGAGCGCATCGTATCGTTTCGATTCGTCCAGGTGGCTCCGGCGCGGCTCAAAAAGGCTGATCCTGATTATCTCTTGGCGCCGTGTGCACGAAATTTTATTTTAAAACAAACAACAATTTAACAAAGCTATAATTAACATGAAACGTTTACGTATAAGTGTAGAAGGAAAATCCTATGATGTAGAAGTGGAGCTCTTGGATCAGGGTTCGACCACGCCAGCGCCAGCGGCGAGTGCTCCCGTCGCGGTGAAAGCGGCTCCGGTGGCTCCAGCGGCTACTGGAGGCGCTAGTGTAACGAGCCCATTGGCGGCTATGGTTGTCTCGATCGATGTGGCAATTGGCGATGTTGTCGAAGCAGGACAAACTGTTATTACGCTCGAAGCGATGAAGATGAATACAATCGTCTCCGCACCAAATGCTGGCACTGTCTCGGCGATTCACGTTAGCGCAAGCGACGCAGTTGAAGAAGGCCAAGCAATGGTCACTCTAGCATAAGTATTTAACGTTTACTCAAAGACTTACACATATGATCGATCTATTCCATCGTCTTTACGGCAGCACAGGCTTTGCCTTTCTTGACTGGCGTATGCTAGTGATGTGGGCGGTGGTCGCCGTGCTGCTTTACCTTGCTGTTTATAAAAAATTCGAACCCTTGCTGCTCGTGCCGATTGCATTTGGCGCGATGCTTGCGAACTTGCCGACTCAGGGCATCATCAACAAACCGGCAAGCGTGATCCGTGCGCCGGTATCCGGGGAGGTCCTGCTGGTCAGCGCGAGCGAAGGCCAGTCTGTCAAACTGAATGCCGTCGAGAAGGTCCAACCTAAGACGGTTGGCGAGCTTGGCGCAGAGGCCATCACAGCCTTAATTGCTGGCGAGCATGTCGAGCACTATGGGTCCAATTCCTTGCTCTATGTGATGCGTGATACTTCTATGGCAGTTGCTGAAGACGAAGTCATCATGGTTGGTGAACTTGCGCTGATGGCTTCGGATGTATTGGTTTGGGCAGATGCGAGCGGTCGTGTGGTCACTGCTGAGACTCGAGCGGGCGATCGCTTGATCGAAGGTGCCGAACTTGCGGAATTACACAGCTCACATACGGGTGGCTTGTTTCACTACATTCAGCTTGGTATCTTGCTAGAAATCTTCCCGCCGTTGATTTTTCTCGGTGTAGGTGCGTTGACTGACTTCGGTCCACTGATTGCAAACCCTCGCGTGCTATTGCTTGGTGGTGCGGCTCAGTTCGGTGTGTTTGCCACATTTATTGGAGCGCAGCTTCTGGGCTTCTCCGGCCAGGAGTCTGGCGCGATCGGTATTATTGGCGGAGCCGATGGTCCGACCTCAATTTTCTTAGCCAACTCGTTGGCACCTCACCTGCTCGCGCCGATTGCGGTCGCCGCGTATAGTTACATGGCGCTGGTGCCAGTGATTCAGCCGCCGATCATGCGTGCATTGACCACCGAGAAAGAACGTAAGATTCGCATGAAGAGTCTGCGTAAAGTCAGTCGTCTTGAGAAGCTCGTGTTCGCGGTGATCGTCACAGTGGCTTGTATTCTTCTAGTGCCACCCGCCTCGCCGTTGATCGGTATGCTGATGTTTGGTAACTTCCTGCGTGAGTGTAATGTGACCGAGCGTCTCAGCAAAGCGGCTCAGAACGAGCTGATCAATGTAATCACCATTTTCCTCGGCACCAGTGTTGGCATTACTATGACAGGTGACCGCTTCCTGCGTGCAGAGACGCTCGGTATTCTCGTGCTGGGTGTCGTTGCATTTGGCATTGCCACTTCGTGTGGTGTGTTGATGGCGAAGACAATGAATGTCTTTTCCAAGAATAAAATCAATCCACTCATCGGTTCAGCCGGGGTGAGTGCGGTGCCAATGGCCGCACGAGTCAGCCAAGTCGAAGGCCAGAAGGCAGACCCAGGTAACTTCCTGCTCATGCATGCAATGGGACCTAATGTTGCAGGTGTGATCGGGACAGCTCTGGTCGCTGGATTCTTCCTTACTGTGCTAGCATCTTGAGGTCACTAAGCGCTCGGCAGATCGCTCTGCGCAAAGGCAACAGGCGGTGGTGCGAGCGGTGAATCTTCGAGTTCAGCAGTGCTGTTCTGATTGCGTGGCTGCATACTGAACGATTGTGCGGCGCTGCCTGCGTGGGCTTGGCCTGCTGCGAAGCCCCTCTAGGCTGAGCTTTCTACCGATAAAACGTCCTTCGCACTAGGCTGGATGGAGCGGGTGATTCAAATAGGCAGCGTCTAGGCCTCGACTGTGTTCATCGTGCCTCCAATTGGATCGACCAGCTGATTGGCGATCGCCCAGCGGGTAATGGCGGCGACGTCATGTAGATCGAGCTTCTTCATCACATTGGCGCGATGGACTTCGGAGGTGCGGACACTCATCCCGAGTTTCGCTGCAATTTCTTTGTTACTGTGGCTCTCTGCGATGAGTTGCACGACCTCTCGCTCTCTGGAGGTGATTGAATCGAGTGAGTCTTCTTGGCCACCGCTAATCATAAGCGCGCGCATGATATCGACGATGCGGGGGCTGAAGTAGGAGCGGCCTTCGGCGACGCGGGTGATTGCTTTTTCGAGTTCGATCAGCCCAGCATCTTTTTCGATGTAGCCAGTAACACCTGCTTTAATCAGCCGATTGACCACAGTGCTAGAGACTGCCGCCGAGAAGATAAGGATATTGATTTTTGGGTTGTTCGCTTTGAGGCGGCGAAGCACTTCGCTGCCAGTTAGATTCGGCAACATGAGATCGAGGATGACTAAGTCAGGTTTGTGTTCGAGGCATAGCTTGTAACCTTCAGCGCCGTCTCCCGCTTGAGCGATGACTTCCATTGCTGCGTAGCTCTCTACCAATTGGCAGATTAGGTCTCGTAGAATGGTTTGGTCTTCGATGACGATGACTTTTTTCATGTTCGTAAATAGGTGAAAATTGCTCAATTCGTGCGCTAATTTAGCAATCAATAGTCTTGGTAAGTAGATTAGTAAAGTGCAAAAATAAAAAGCCACTTCCGTCAATTGGATAAGAGGCTTTTTTTATCGGGTAAATAAAAACAGCAAATAATGATCAATCCTAAGGTGTGACTCCAGCTTACGAGTTGCTGACTGCCAACTCTGACGGAGTTCCAGGCAGTGCATTTTTTGTGGCTGTCGATAAAGCGCACAAAAAAGCCTCGGAGTTATCCGAGGCTTTTGAAAGTGTTAGCTGTGACCTATTTTGTAGGCTCTTCCGCTGCTGTATCCGGTGGAGTGGTGTGCTCTTCGTATTGCTGTTCCTCATCTTCCTCTTCTTCGTCCCATTTCATGGTTTCGTCGGCGACGAGGGTTTCTTCGGTGTCGGTGCCTGCATCCACTCCTGCGAGGTCTTTTTCGAGTACTTCGTCTTCGGACTTCGGCGTGCTCTCCTCGTCGTCATCGAGTTCGAAGCCTTCTGGCACGTACTCAAGGATCGTAATGAGTTCGGTAAAATAGTGCGTCGCTCGACCTTCGAGAAAATCGTCATTTTGAGATTCGCGAATTTCTTCTTCGAGTTCTTCGACCGTCAGCTTCTGGGCGAAGTCGATCAGATCGTTGAGCATCTTAATGCGCAGTTTGGTGATGTGGTCGAGTAAGTCGGCGTAGGGGCCTTTATCTTCGTCTAGTACATCGGGGAGGGCGAAGAGCGGATCCTCGCTGTCGAGGATGTTGTCCTGCACGCGCTTAAGTAGGACGGACTTGTCGTCCTGGATTTCGTCGATGCCGAAGGAATAAAAGGCTTCGGTAACGAGATCCATTTGTAGGCCGTATTCGTTAAGCGGCTCCAGCAAATCGAGGAAGTGCTGAAACTGGCGTGGATCGATAATGCCGAGACCGTCGATCTCCCAATGGATTGGATCACTAATTTCTTTGATCCACCAGTTCATATCTTCTCCGATGCGTGCTTTGCACCAGGTGAGTTTGTTAGATGTATTGGGCATGCTTAAAAGTCGTGGTTCCTGAATATATTTGTTACTAGCTTCGTGCGGAGACTAGGATTTCCATTAGATATGATATAACGGTAAAAACGTCCGAAACCCAATTGTAAAGTGCTTTGTTCGAAAATTTTCAAACGAGTGATTTTCATTGTTTAGTGACGACGCCTTGTTAACTTGCCCATTTCTTAATTAAGGCTAACAGATTTACCGCTATGGGATGTATCTACGAAACAATTATCCGCCCAATACTCTTTAGAATGGAGCCGGAACAGGCACATGATCGCGGCCGCACCGCACTCATGGCGCTGAGTAAGGTGCCGGGCCTGTGTCCGCTGCTGCGCGCTTGCAATCAAGTCCGAGAGGATAAACCAGTCAAACTGTTCGGCTTGGAGTTTCCGAATCGTGTCGGTCTCGCTGCCGGAATGGATAAAGACGGGGAATTTGCGCGTGCTATTGAGGCGCTGGGCTTCGGTCATGCCGAGGTCGGCACGGTCACGCCACAAGGGCAGCCGGGCAATCCGCGTCCGCGCTTATTTCGCTACCCTGAGCAACGGGCGCTGATTAATCGCATGGGTTTTAATAATAAAGGTTCGGAGGCGATGCTACAATGCCTCTCGAAGCACTACCCGAAAGGCAAGCGCAAGATGCCGGTAGGGGTGAACATCGGCAAGGCCAAGGCCACACCGCTGGATCATGCCGTGGATGACTATGTAGCGTCGTTCCGTACTTTAGCGGATCAAGCGGATTATTTCACGATTAATATCAGTAGCCCCAATACACCAGGCTTGCGCGAGTTGCAGACTAAGAGCTTTCTGCGTGATTTGTTGACCACACTGCGCGATGAGAATCGTAGTTACGCCAAAAAACTCGGGCACCAGCCACATCCGTTGCTACTCAAGATCGCACCGGATCTGACGTATGCCGAGATCGATCAAATTGTAGAAGTGCTGCTTGATTTGGACTACGACGGCATTATCGCCACCAATACCACGATTGCCCGCCCGCGTGGCTTTACCTCGACGGAAACTGGCGGCATGAGTGGCGGCACAGCTATTCACAAGCGTTCGAACGACGTGATTGACTTCATTCACCGCTCCACTGAAGGCAAGTTGCCGATTATCGGCGTGGGTGGGATTGATTCGGTCGAATCTGCCGGCGAAAAAATGGATGCCGGTGCATCGATGGTACAGATCTATACAGGCTGGATCTATCGTGGTCCATTTTTCGCCAAAGTGCTGGCTCAAGCTCTTAAGTCACACGGCGAAGACTGGATCTAAAAAGAATCGGGTCCTTATGCTCTGGGTCGATGCATGTCTAGAGCTTGTCGCAATGGTGAGGCCCGCAAATTGTGCGGGCGGTCTGCATTACTCGACATTTTGAACCTGTTCACGAATGCGTTCGAGGCCATTTTTACCTTCGATCACGGCGCGGGTGATTTCGATCGGTGATGACTTGCTGCCTGTGGTATTGAATTCTCGGTGTATTTCTTGGCAGAGGAAATCCATTTTTCGACCGGTCGCTTCGTCAGCATCAATGAATTCGTTGAATTGATCGAAGTGACTATTTAAGCGTGTGAGCTCTTCGCTGATGTCCGAGCGGTCGGCAAAGATGGCTAGTTCCTTGAGTACACGTTCATCATTTATGTCGAGTTCGAGCTTTAGTTGCTTGAGTCGATTCATCAGAGCATCGCGGTAGGTCGCGACGGTGTTCTCTGCATGTGTTGCGATCTGCTGACAAAGTGCATCGAGCTCTTGAATGCGCTGACGTAAGTCTTTCGCGAGTGCATTGCCCTCGTTGACTCGCATGCTATCGATATCTGCGAGCGCAGTATCGAATGCTGCTTTGATTGGTGCTTCAATTTCGCGCCAGTCTGGCAGTGCAGAGCTGTCTTTCAGTGTTTTTGCTAGATCGAGTAATACGTGACTATCGACAGCAAAGGGGATATTCCGGCTTTCGGCGAAAGTACGTAGCCGATCCAAGCTTTCGTCCAGGCTTCGGGCACTCCATGCTAGGCCGGACTGTGTGCCCTCGGTGGACTCTGCCTTTATTTGAATGTTGATGCGGCCGCGCTGAAAAGCATCTTTGAGCCAAAGGTTACATTGTTGGTCGAGCCCATTCCATTCGCGAGGGCAGGAGATTTGAGCATCTAGAGTTTTACGGTTGACCGAAGTGATCTCGACTTCGATTCGTACATTCTGTTTAGAGGCATTCGCAGAGCCATGGCCATATCCTGTCATACTTTTCATGCATTAGTCTTAGTCAAAGTATATGACTGTGGGCGATACATTTTTTGCGCCGCTCGAACTACGGTGCGATTCTGCTGCACGTCGATGGCATTATTCTGATGGGTTCAACATGGTGATGACCGCATTATCGTCGAAGATAGTGTAAGTTAGGTTTTTCGGCTATGTGTCTCTCGCAACTTCTTCGGCAGTTCATTCTGTTGCCTGTAGGGATTACCCATATCGTCGGACCAAGTTATAATACTATAGTCTGCCATCATATCTCTGCGATTGAGGCCGATATTGAATGCTCTGTAAGGCAGTAAGGAGTGGCTCGACCCAACTGCACGGTTGGCTGATGTAGTACTTTTACATCATATTGCATGCCATTCGTAGCATTCTGTATCGTCGCTTAATTTAGATGGAATCTCTGATCCTTAAGCAAGCTGCAGGCGTTTGCAGCCATTAGTAGATAACTATCGAGAGGGTTGTGAGAATCTTTCGGACGATCGATCTATTGACTGTTTAAAAGGGCACAGTGGCAGAGTCGTGAAGCTGCTTCATACACGCAGGCGTGACGGCCTATTTTTGCTTATGGCCGATATGGCCGACCAGTCCAGCGACGAGAATCGCCGTATACATCACCCCAGTGACTGCCTCAAGATAGGCAGCCATACGTGCAAATCGACTGATAGGTAAGATGTCGCCATAGCCGAGAGTGGTGAGTGTTACGAAGCTATAGTAGAACAGTGCGGAGCCTTTGGCTTGCAAGTCATGGGCAGAAGCGAAGGAAAATGAATTCAGACTGATGAACTCAATATAAGAATACAACAAACCCCACATGATTCCCAATAGTAAGTAGCTAACTATTGCACCCGACAACTCATCGGCACCCAATGATTTCCTTTTGAAAATGGAGCATAATATAATCCATATAATGTATGCTGAAAATAGGAAACTGAATGGCAGTATCAAATGGTAGAGGAACTCTTGGCTGAGTCCTAAGACTTGGCGAGTGAGCAAAGTGCCGATGAGCAAGATCAGTATCCCACTCGCTAATTGAATACGCCTATACGTTCTTTTATCTTCATCTAATGTGATCACTATAGTCACCATCGTGATTAGAATCCATAGTGTCAGGCAAATGTGTCCAATCTCATGCCCCTCAAGCACCGGATAGAGTATGAGCGCGATAAGTAGGCTAATGAGTAATACGGTGTATTTACCTATTTTATCTGCGATCTTTTTAAACATCATAGCTTTATATCATCGGCTCTAGTATATTTTGGCAAATGATTAGTCGGGGTGCAGGCGTGGATCGATATGCTCGGCCGATGCTAGAAACTAGAGTGACCGAGAGAATGAAGCCGCTGCCTGCTGAATTTATCCAGACCAGGCAGGTCTTTGCCTGTCGCCTGTTTTAGCCAATATAGGCAGTATTGACTAAGACTTTTAAGCGCTCGATATCCGCACTCGAGGTCTTGGCAATAAAGCCGCGGGCGTGTGCGAAATGCACGTCTGTTTCCGTTTCGAGTGGGCTGAAGTCCATCCGTTGATCGTCGTTGAAACGGCGCATGCCGTAGCCTTCGCCGCGACTGTCTGGGTAGATCAGTGCGAGCACTTGTTGTTCGAGGCCGAGGGCGATGACGTGACCGCCCAGTCCTGCCGAAGCCTCATCTGGCATCGGTTCTGTACGGGGCATGAACAGCACTTTGAATGTGTCTTCAGCAGCGCCAAGCGTCCAAACTTCGGCATGCTGAGCGACAAAGTTGAGCCGCGCGCGGAGGCCTGTTACAAAATCAACCAAGTCTTGACCGATCATGCGCATAATCTCCCAGATCGGCTGACCTGGTTTGTGTTCTGTTTGGCTGGCGAAGCGGCGGAGGATTGTAATGTCGAGTGGGGAGTTTAGTTTGCCAATAGTTTCGCGGTCCATGCCGAGCCATTCGGCGGTGTCGTTGGGGCCGCGGCAATCGAACCATTCGGCGACTTCAAGCCAACTGCAGAACTCGCGCGCATCTTGGTAAAGGCCGATGTGCTGAAGTACCAGTGAAAGGGCGCAAGTCGGGACCATGTCACGCGGGAATTGATGGTGGTCGAAGTTGTTGCGCTCGGGAGCATGCTCGCCGCCGACGTCGAGCACGGCGATGGATGTGTCTGCGAGGTCGGCATCGGTCGGTTCGCGACGTTGGATCGCGACCGGTGCTTGAGTGAGTAGCACGGCGCAGGCTAAGAATTCGTCTTTATGGGCACCGCCCGGATGAGTGAGGATAGAATTTATCATGGACGTCGAACGCTGAACATCGAATGCGGGACGTCGAATGGTAAATTCATAATCTTAGACACGGGCAGATCAGTTGTGATGTTTGGCAAATTGGCGTCAGCTGCTGTCAGCATGTTGTTGCAGGTGTAATTCTAAACGTAGAGCTAGGATAGGGCTGAAGACTTAATCGGTCGAAACGCGTTAGTTCGTGTTTCTGCTTAGCCGACAGGACGTGGTGAACTGGATGGAACTGCGCCTAGCAAACCGGAAATACCCTTATCGTTACCTGCTGCGTTCAAAAAATTCAACGCCGACCAGACAGACATCATCGTCGAGTCCGTGTGGCTCGGTATACTGTATGATGGTATTGGCGATCAGAGCCATTAAGGTGTGTAAGTCTGTGGATTGATTGGCTTCCACCAGTTTTTTTAGACGTGCTTGGCCGAACTCGACACCATCGACATCGGAGCATTCGAAAACGCCATCAGTAAACATGAGAAACAAGTCGTGCTTGTTGATTGAGCGGCTGAAGGTCTGGTAATCACTCTCGGGAAACAGGCCGAGTGCTGGGTTGTTGGTGAGATGCGAAGTCAGCGGCACGACCCTGCCATTGCGACGATCCACCAGTAATGGAGACGGGTGGCCAGCTGAGGCATAGCGAGCGGTTTTTTTTTCTAAATCTAGCACGAGATAAAAGGCCGAGGCGAAAATGAGTTCTCCAGAATTGTATATCATTTTATAAAAATGCGAGTTCAGCAGCTGTAAAAACTCTGCCGGCTGATCGGCATGACTTTTGATGTTGTGCATCAATGTCGTTAGAATCGCAGTAACTAGGGCGGAACGCACACCGTGCCCCATCACATCGGCAATAAAAATACCGACGGTTGAATCACTTAATTTTAGGACGTCAAAAAAGTCGCCGCTGACCGAGCTCGCAGGCTTATAAATGTGATAAAAGTCCAGTCCCATCATGTCACTTTTGAGGGGCGACTGGAGATGTGGGTATTTTTGTGGCATCAGTTTGGCTTGAAAATCTCGGGCAAATTCGAGGTCACGCTGGATTTCATCGGTTTTGAGTGCGATCTCAGATTCCAGTTTTTCCTGATAGCTCAGAATGCGTTGGCCCATGAAGGCAAACTCCTGTGCAAGCTGCTCGATCTCATCCTTGGTTTGGATCGAGCGGACTTCTTCAAGCAGTACCGAAGATTCTAGCGCTGCCTGTAATTTGGAGCGGCGTTTGGGATGCTCTTCAAAGCGTACCGTTCGAGAAACTGCCTCTGAGGCTAGGCGCAGCTTGGTGATTGGTTGAATAATCTGACGGGAGGCGATGGCATAGCCCGTCCAAGCAAAAATACCTATCAATAATATGCCGATCTGTGTGATCTGGCGGACCTGACGATTCACCGGGGCCATGACTAACGTATCATCTCGATATATCAATGCCCACATTGGGCGTAGGCCGTAAGCCTGCAGGTCGCTGTCGTCTAAATTTAAGCGAATTGGCGCGAAGCCGATAACAGATGGTCCGTCGTGGTCGACATATTCAAGTGCCCAGCCTGGCTGTTTACCCCGCAGTCGAGCAGCTGCTTTGGGGTTGATCTGCTTCGTCAGTGGTGTGATTTGAGTATTTTGAATATTGACGAGGACTTCCCCACTTTCGAGGACCACTTCCTGAGTGGGAGCATCCTGAAAGTCCAAGAGTGGAGAATCATAAAAAATGGTAGAGGCATCCAGTACTGCTTTGATGACACCGACGATCTCACGGCCTGTTACGGTTGTTTGGTATAGCGGGAGGGTGATATCGATCGAGTAAACCTGTGCACTCTCATCATAATTAAGACCTTCGAGATTTAGCATGTGTTCATCTAAAAGCATCGCGGCTTGCCACCATGCTTCGTCGGCTTGCCAGTAGTCGCTGGTTTTTTGCGTGGCAGCGATCAGGCGACCCATTCGGTCGGTGATGAAGATCTCAGCAAAATGTTGGTTGCTTGCCATGAATGCCTGCATCTGAAGTGATAGCTCATTCTGCAGTAGTGCCTGTAAGCGTGGGCTGTCGGGGCTTAGCTTCGGCCAGAGCGCTTCGATGGCTTGAATCGCAGCGCTACGTTCAGCCTCGTCCAGGCCAGGCTGTTCTACTTGGTCGACATCCACGGTCGACGCAATCTGGCGAAGCTCGCACCATTGATTAAAGAGCTTGATCTCGCTGGCTAAGGAATGCGTCATCGAGTAGGAAAAATGTGCCGCTGCCTCTTCAAATCGAATGCCCTCGGACTGGCGACTGTAGTGCTCGCCGAACCAACGAAAGGCGATCAGCGCGATGCCTAGGGGTAAGAGCGAGGCGATGACGAGGATTCCGATAAACTTTGAGCGGATTCGAAAATTCATTTGAAGTACTCAAATTGTAGCTCGAAATCGATGATTTAGCGAAAAATTGATGCGAATAATCTATACTTTGGCAGCTTGGAAGAAGGTGACATGCCGGTGAAATAAAAGGTTCATCGTCATTTACCGGGGAAATACCACTCTGAGCCTAATGTGGCGGCTATTCTGTTGGGGAGGGTCGACCTCCGTGTCGACCGCCAGCAGTTTAGAAATAATATGAAAATCCAAGAGTCTCTATGCGCTGTTAGTCGTGTCAGCCTCTCCCGCATCGGTACCGGACGACACGGAGGTCGTCCCTCCCAAGAGCCAGAAGCAAAGCCCTTAGCCAGCAGGTTGATCCCGCGATTCTGTAGCGAGCGGGTTGATCCCGCGATTCTGTGGGGGTTGGGCTATTCTGTTGGGGAGGGTCGACCTCCGTGTCGACCGCCAGCAGTTTAGAAATAATATGAAAATCCAAGAGTCTCGATGCGCTGTTAGTCGTGTCAGCCTCTCCCGCATCGGTACCGGACGACACGGAGGTCGTCCCTCCCAAGAGCCAGAAGCAAATCCACCGTCCATCTATGCCTTTCCCGCTAATCGACGATGGACCAAATAAAAGCGCGGCTGCGCTTGTTCGAATACCTGCTATTCGTTTTCTAAGTGCTTTGCCTTTGGTCGGCTTGACCAGCACTGCTGTCAAAAGAGAGGCAGCCCCGTGCGGGGGGGAGTAGATTCAAGGTCACTTTCAGCTCATAGCTTTCTGGATCGTGGCAATCGTCGCCTATTTCTAGAGCACAGTTAGGCGCTTAGTGGTGTACACAGTTTACGCAATAGTCTGCCGCGCAACCATTAGTCAGCAGCTGCCAAGTAGCATATGATCAGTTCGTGCTTAAGGTGGCGAAGCAATTTACCTCGCATATGATCCTCGACGGGCCACGCGGCTTGACCTGTGACGAGTGCTAGATCATTCGCGGCGGTCAAGCGCAGCTGACTGATAGTGCGGCCTGTTGGACCAGAGCGATACCTATTTTCTGAGGCGGACCTTCGGTTCGAAGCGCACGCCGATCATATTATAGTCGGCGTGGGTGTCATCCGAAAACTGCGCGTCTTTGGGCGGATTGAGCATCCGGCCTTCTGCAATCATCGGCATTTCGACGCTGATATAGTCTTCGGAGCTCAGTCGAACGGTGTAGAGGCCATCGGACAAATTACTAATTGGCACTAGGTTGCGGCCCATTGCTAGGCGCTCAACGGAATGGGGGATGCTACCGTCAGCGGCGATAAATTCAATCAGTGCACCAGGGCCAGTTTTACTGTATTGTGTAAACTCGACCATGTGCTCGTCGGCGAAGCGGATGCCAACGTGGAGGATGCCAGGAGTCTTCTCGGTTGCCTTGGGGCCAAGATAAATGAAAAGGCTGCCCACGATCGCAGTGAATATAAAAAGGCCGAGGGCGACGTATTTACCCGGGGTGCCTGGTGCTGTGTTCGCTTTTTGTATGCCGCTCATGCAGGTAGTTATGTGCGAGAATCCGAAAGTGAGAAGCCTGAATTTAGCCTTTTATTTTTAGACAGACTGGTGGAGCCACGAGAGTGGTTTTCGCATTAGCAGTATAACGAAAATTAATCGCTAGTATCTGTTTTGCTAATTGATGCACTGGTTTGGGAACATGTCATTGCTACAAAAAATAAACCCCCCTAATTCTTTGCTTTTATTTTACAATACTCTACGCCTGATCTGCATAGATGCTGGTTTTACCTAATATTTATCACTCTTAACACACAACTGATAGCCGTTTGATTCTTCGCGAATTGAATTTGCTGATAAAAAACGGTTGCCATGCCAATTCGGCGCACTTTTAACAGACCGCTTTAACTCTGATGAACAGCGAAAAAACTACTACACGCAAAGGATTTTTGAAACGGGCAGGTCTGGCATTTGCCGGGGTATTTGCGCTGACTGGTGCAGCCAGCTCTGAATCGAAGCCTGGATCCTCTAATCTTGCCTCTTCTGCGACGCCGCGTGCGATGTCTCGGATTCGATCTGCTAAGGGAGCAGTTGAGCGTAAAACCGTCTAAATTAGACGTTTATAACTTCTTACTATATAAGCGATGGCGAACGTATTTCCGAGGTGGGTCAACACGATCCCTATTAAAGTAATCGTAGCATTAGTGCTAACAGTGACAGCAGTCACTCTGGGGATTACTTACTATGCAACTCCCAAGTATACTCGGGTAGGCTACGCGCCGACGCAGCCTGTGGCTTTTAGTCATGCTCTGCATGCCGGGCAGCTTGAGTTGGATTGCCGCTATTGTCACACATTCGTGGACCGTTCCGAGCACTCCAACGTGCCAGCCACCAATGTGTGTATGACCTGTCACAGTATGGTGCGTAAAGATGATCCGATACTGGCGCCAGTGCGTGAGAGCTATGAGTCTGGTGAGCCGATCCCGTGGGTACGCGTTCACAAGACACCTGACTACGTTTACTTTAACCACTCGGTGCACGTAAACCGCGGAATCAGCTGCGTTGAGTGTCACGGCCGTGTGGATGAGATGGAAGTCGTCGAACATGCGAAGTCATTCAGCATGAGTTTCTGCTTGGACTGCCACCGTAACCCTGAAGACAGTATTCGACCTATGGAAGAAGTTTATAACCTTGATTGGGAACGTCCCGATACAGAAGCATTTGAAAAAGAAGCTGTCGGCTTCGTTCACGACTGGAAGGTCAATCCCCCGCAAAGCTGCTCAGGCTGCCACCGTTAATCGCACCCTTTTAGATAATGAAGAACTCTGAATTCTCAGGCCCACGTTACTGGAAAAGCCTCGACGATCTAGCGGAAACTCCCGCATTTACAGATTGGGTCGAGCGCGAATTCCCCGCCGGCGCTTCCGATATGGAAGGTGTCAACCGTCGTCACTTCATGAAAGTGATGGCTGCATCCTTTGGTCTTGCTGGCCTAGGTATGGCAGGTTGCCGTCGTCCAGAACAAAATATTCTGCCTTACTCCAAGCAGCCTGAGAATGTGATTCCAGGTGTGCCGGTCTATTATACGTCCTCGATGCCGAGTGCCCGTGATAATGTGCCAGTGATCGTTGAGACGCATACAGGTCGTCCAACTAAGATCGAGGGTAACCCAAGCTTCACGCCTTACGGCGGTGCCACGACTGTTTATACACAGGCGAGCATCTTGGATCTGTATGATCCAGACCGTGCGACCAAGAGCAAACAGGGGGGAGTGACACTTTCTCCTGCTGCTGTTCGCGATCGCCTCGAAGCAATTCGCAAAGCACATGGCGCAAATCAAGGCAAGGGCCTGGTGTTTCTGGCTGAGCCAAGCACATCACCAAGTCGAGCTGCATTGGTTAAGCAAATCAAGCAGGCCTTCCCGCTGGCGACTTGGACAGAGAATACCGCAATCGATCAAAGCACTTCCGAACAAGCTGCGCTAGCAGTATTTGGCAAGTCACTGCGGGCACTTCCTGAATTTACTAAAGCGCAGCGAGTCCTCGCACTCGACGCGGAGTTCCTCATCAATGCCGATGGTTCTTTGAGCCAAGCGCGCGACTTCACCAAGACTCGTAAGGTCAAGGCTTCGAAGGATGCGAGCAAGATGAGCCGGCTTTACTCGGTCGAGAGCACGTTGACATCGACTGGCTCTATGGCCGATCACCGTCTCCGCCTTAGCTCTAGCCAGATGGGCGCATTTATCGCTCAAGTCGGTGCGGCAATTCTCAAAAAGAAGCATGTCGGTGGTCCTTTGGCTGCTGAACTGGCTAAGGTCGGTGCTTCGCTTAAGGTCGACGCTCAATGGGTCGACGCCTGCGCGACTGATTTGGTTGACCATGCTGGCCACTCTATCATCATTGCTGGTGAGCACCTCCCTAAGGCGGTTCACGCGATCGTCATTGCGATCAACGAAGCACTTTCTGCTCCGATCAACTACGTCGAAGTGTCCGCTGCAGAGCAGGGCATCGCAGTTGCCGCAGCTCGCCTGAATCAAGGTGATGTCGAGACACTTGTTATCCTTGGTGGTAACCCTGTCTATGACGCACCGATCGATCTGAACTGGTCCGAAGCTCAAGCACAAGCAGCTGAGAGCATCTATATCGGTGGTTCGATCAACGAAACTTCTGAGGCCGCAAACCTCTTTATCGCACGCTCGCATTACTTAGAGTCTTGGGGCGATGGTCGCACATTCAATGGCACACTGGTTCCGGTGCAGCCAATGATTGAGCCGCTGTTCGATACTTTCAATGATTTGGAAGTATTAGCCCGCCTCGCAGGTGCGTCCGTTACGGATGGTTACTCGATCGCACAAGCGACATTCGCTGCACAGGGTGGTAGCGATTATAACAAATTCCTCAGTGACGGTGTGCTTGAAGGTTCTGCCTACAAGGCAGTCTCTCCTCAGATCGATTTCGCCGCCGTCAAGGTTGACGGCTTGACTGCTTACGAACTCAGCGCGGATAAGCTCGAAGTTCGTTTCGCACCGAGCTCACACGCTTACGATGGTAGCTTCGCCAACAATGGTTGGATGATGGAGTGTCCGGATCCGATCACCAAGTTGACTTGGGATAATGCGATCCAGATCAGCCCAACACTTGCGAGGGAACTCGAAAGTGCTCAAGGCATTCAGATCTTCCCGTCCAAGAAGCCAATGAATAAGGACAGTGAGTTCTTTAAGGCGGCTAAGGGCACACTTCAAATCAACAAAGCGAACTTCCGCCGCGGTAAGGAAGAAGCGGTTGTTGTCGAATTGACTGTTAACGGCGTCACGATTGAAGCACCGATCCATGTTGTTCCAGGTCTTGCAAATTACACCGTGGTGCTGCCACTGGGTATGGGCCGCAAGGTCGTCGGTCGCGTTGGTCAAGGTGTCGGATTCGATGCCTATGCCGTCCGCACCTCTGCTAGCCTTGGTTGCGCACTCGGTGCCTCGATCAAGCTGACTGAAAAGACATATCACCTCGCTAATACGCAAGAGCACTGGTCGATGGAAGGCCGCGCTCTGGTTCGTGAGAACACCGCTGCGGGTTACGCTGAAACACCTGATTTCGCTAACAAGATCGGTGTCGAGTCACACGCTCCATCGAACTACGCGAAAGATGCCGACAAATCGCTACAAGAGAAGTCGATCAACCAGTACCGAGGTAACTCCGCTTATGAGCACCCTGCATTCTCCAAACCACTACCGAACGTAAAAGTTTGGAAGGACAACGAGGATAAATTTCCGATTCCGCAGCAGTGGGGGATGGCGATTGATTTGAATAGTTGCATCGGTTGCACGGCTTGTGTCGTTGCCTGCCAAAGTGAAAATAATGTGCCAATCGTTGGTAAGGACCAAGTCCTTCGTGGACGTGAGATGCACTGGATGCGAATTGACCGTTATTTCTCAGCTGAGAAATACGATCAGACTGAAGTGCCAGACGACGTGCAAGTGTCCTTCATGGGCATGATGTGTCAGCACTGTGAAAATGCACCATGTGAGCAGGTTTGCCCTGTGAATGCGACCGTGCATGATTCTTCCGGTCTGAACACCATGGCATACAACCGTTGCGTCGGCACTCGCTATTGCGCGAATAACTGCCCGTATAAGGTGCGTCGCTTCAACTTCTTCGATTGGAATAAGCGTCAAATTGGTGAAGTTTACAAGGGCCCACTTGGTCCTGTCGATGAGCCAGAACTTGAGAAGATGCAGGCTAATCCAAATGTCACTGTGCGTATGCGCGGTGTCATGGAAAAGTGCACATTCTGCACGCAGCGGATCGAAGCTGCTAAGATCGAGCAAAAGCGTCTCGCTGGAGCTTCGGATGATATTCGTATCGCGGATGGTAACATCAAGGTGGCTTGCCAGCAGGCTTGCCCAACCGATGCCATCACCTTTGGTGATATCTCGGATGCTAACTCTGAAGTCTCGCAGATGAAGGCAAGTGACCGTAACTACTCGGTGCTTGGTTATCTGAATGCACGACCTCGCACCACTTACTTGGCTCGTCTGCGTAATCCGAATCCTGAGATGCCGGATGCTTACGAAAAACCATACGCCTACGCTCAATACGACGAGCGTTATGGACATGGTAGTCATGGTGACGACCACGGTGGTGATCACGGCGCAGGGCACGATGCTCATGGCAGCGACGACCAAGGTGCAAGCCACGATTCCCATGCAGCACCTGCGCATGATGATCACGGTCACGATCACTCCTCCCACTCTGAAGAAGCGCATCCCGCTCACTAATTTCTAACTTGCGAACCTATTAAAATGGCTACGACTACTCAAGAGAGTTCATTGGACGCGACACAGGCCGCTTTGTTGGCTAAAGTGCAACCAGCTGAGCTCCACGAACAGCCCCTTGTCACGAATGATCGTGATTTCAACTGGGTCACTGATAAGATCTGCCGCATCGTCGAGACGAAAACCCCGATGTGGTGGTGGGTCTGTATGGCGATTGCGTTGGTGACTGCATCCTTCACTGGCATGGGCCTCCTTTGGCTTGTCAGTTCTGGTGTCGGTGTGTGGGGATTGGCAAATCCGATCAACTGGGGTTGGGCGATTGTTAACTTCGTCTTCTGGATTGGTATTGGCCACGCCGGGACGTTGATTTCCGCTGTCCTCTGTTTGTTAAAGCAGGGTTGGCGAACCTCGATTAATCGAGCCGCTGAGGCGATGACGATTTTTGCGGTGGTCTGCGCGGGTGTCTTTCCGCTATTCCACGTCGGTCGTGTCTGGTTTGCTTGGTGGTTGTTCCCGCTGCCAAATTCCAACGGCATCTGGCCGCAGTTTCGCTCTCCACTGGAATGGGACGTATTTGCGGTTTCCACTTACGGAACAGTCTCAGTGCTGTTCTGGTATATGGGTATGATTCCTGACCTAGGCGTGCTTCGTGACCGTGCGATCCAACGTCTTACCAAAAGTGCTTACGAAGGTTGTGGCTTCATGACCAAGGGTATGGATGTCTTTCGTAAATATTTTTATGGGGTGGCTGCCATGGGCTGGCGCAATGCTGGTAACCACTGGCGCAACTACGAGATGGCTTACCTCGTGCTTGCGGGTATCTCCACTCCGCTGGTTCTTTCGGTGCATACCATCGTCTCCTTTGACTTCGCCCTTGCGGTGTTGCCGGGTTGGCACACCACAATCTTCCCACCATATTTCGTGGCGGGTGCGATTTTCTCGGGTTTCGGTATGGTGCTCACCTTGATGCTGCCACTGCGTGCGCTGTACGGTCTGCATGATCTCATCACACAGCGTCATATCGACAACATGTGTAAGATTTGCTTGGGCACTGGTTCGATCGTTGGTTACGCTTACATCATGGAGTTCTTCATCGCTTGGTATGGTGCGAATCCATACGAGAGCTTCGCTTTCATCAATCGTGCGTTCGGCCAATACTGGTGGGCTTACTTGATGATGTTTAGCTGCAACGTGTTCACTCCACAGCTCTTCTGGTTCAAGAAGGTGCGCTGCAACACTGCGATGGTTTGGGTCATGTCGATCTTCATCAACGTTGGTATGTGGTTCGAGCGTTTCGTGATTACTGTGACCTCATTGGCCAATGACTTTATGCCAAGTAGTTGGGGTTACTACTCACCGACAATGGTCGATATTCTGACCTTCTTCGGCACCTTTGGTTTGTTCAGCGTATTGTTTCTTTTATTCCTACGCTTCCTGCCCATTATGCCGATCGCTGAAGTTAAATTTGTGATGCCTGAGGCAGATCCGCACGGCCACCACGACGAAGAAAAAGGAGGACAACACTAATGTCTGAATCTGAAACACACGGAATTCTCGCGACCTTCCCCAATACACCTGCTTTCTTTCATGCGGCAGAAAAAGTGCGGGATGCTGGTTACAAAAAATGGGATACGTATTCATCGTTCCCGGTGCATGGCATGCCTGCCGCGCAAGGTCAGGGGCGCTCGAAGGTGCCTGTGTTCACCTTTTTTGGTGGTATCACAGGTTTCTCGCTCGGCATCATCATCGTCTGGTTTATGAATGCCTATAACTACCCGCTCATCGTCGGTGGTCAGCCTTTCTTCAGTTTGGTTTTCCCATTCCCGATCATGTATGAGTTGACCATCCTGTTGTCCGCTTTCGGTACACTCGGTGGTATGTTTATCACAAATTTGCTACCTCAGCACTATAACCCTCTTTTCAATAACGAAAAGTTCCTAGAGGTCTCTGGCGATCGTCTCATCATCGCTATTGAAGCGCGGGATTCGAAGTTTGATCCCGTCGCCACACGTCAATTCCTGGAGGAAATTGGTGGAACCGACATCGAGGAGGTCTCAGCGTAGAACAGTATCATGCGTATATTTTTAGCACTCTATGTTTTTGCGATCGTAGCAACGGTGTCGATTCTCGGCTTCCGCGGCTCGCACAGCACAAAACCACCACTCGAAGTCTTCCCAGACATGGATCGTCAAGCGCGCTATAAGCCGCAGGCCGAAAACGAGTATTTTAGTGATGGTCGCAATGATCGCCCAGTACCAGCTAAGACGGTTGCCCGTGGTAATTACTTCAACCAAGCAGAGGTGTTTTCTGCTGGGTTCGAAGATAAGACACTCGGTGACACCGCTTTTAATCAAGGTAAGCAGGCTGATGGCACGTTCGTTCAAACTGTGCCAATCGAAGTGAGCCACGAGCTCATGGCTGAAGGCAAGGTGAAGTATGACATCTTTTGTACTGTCTGCCACGGTGCAGCTGGTGACGGTAATGGTGTGACTAAGCCATATGGCGTGCTCGCAGCGAGTTACCATGACGATCGTCTTCGCGGTGTTGAAGATGGCTACATCTACGACGTTATCACCAACGGTAAGGGGCTCATGCTTCCTTTGGATGGTAGTATTTCTCCCGAAGAACGTTGGGCGATTGTCCTCTATGTTCGGGCATTACAGCGCTCACAACACGCTAACGCTAAGGATCTCTCCGAAGCACAACGCACAGAGTTAGGATTTTAATACTATGAGTTCGGACGCACATCACGCTCAAGCAAACAAAGTAGGGAGCATCGCTCTCATTGTTGGCCTCATCGGCATCGCACTCGCTGCGGTTGGCCTACTTCAAGGTTGGAACGAAAGTGACGCACGCCCATTTATGGGTTGGCTCCTCGGTATCGGTTTCTGGATGTCCATCGCCATTGGCATGACATTTCTAACTTTGATCTGGTATGTGTTCTACGCACGCTGGCCTGTCATCATCCGCCGTCAATGTGAGCACGGCATGGCGGTATTCCCATGGTTACTGCTGCTCTTCCTGCCATTGTTGGCTATCCCGCTCTTTCACGAGAATCCAGGTCTGCTTTGGAAATGGATGAGTGGACTCAATGAACTGCCAGGTCATGGCACTGTCGGTGAAGATGCGATCTACAATTGGAAGCAGCCTTACCTGAATATTAATTTCTTTGTCGTCCGTGTATTCGCTATCTTTGGTGTGTTCATTCTCATCACGAGCCTACTACGTAAGTGGTCGTTCGATACCGATAAGACTGGCGATATCAAGAACACCACGAAGGCACATGCGCTGTCTTCAGTTGGGCTTTTCATCTGTGCGGTTGCAATGTCGCTCGGTGCGATTGACTGGTTCAAGTCGCTCGAATACCACTGGTTCTCGACCATGTATGGTGTGTGGTTCTTTGCCGCATGTATGCGTGCGGCACTGGCCATCTTGGTCATTCTCACTGTGATTCTTGCATCGAAGGGCTACCTCAAGGGGATTTTGAAGCAGGCGCACCGTTACGATCTGGGCTGCTTGATGCTGACGTTCACCATTTTCTGGGCTTACATCAGTTTCTCGCAGTATTTCTTGATCTACAGTGCGAATATTCCGGAAGAAACCTTCTGGTATAATCTGCGCGAAATGAATTTCGATGGCACTACCAATTCTTGGTGGTGGGTGAGCATGGGCTTAATCTTTGGTCATTTCCTCACGCCGTTCCTCTGCCTACTTTGGTATAAGACCAAGACCGTTGTTTGGCGCACTGTTGCTATCTCTGTCTGGATTCTAACTTTCCACCTACTCGACCTCTACTGGAATATCATTCCCGGTAAGCTCGTCAACCCAGACGCTCACGCAGCGGGTTACTTGGTTCGCCAGTTCTCGGTCAATTGGGTGGATGTCGCGTCGCTGGTTGGTATCGGTGGCATTTGCATCTATGCATTCTGCCGCAGTACCAAAAAAGCCGAGCCGATTCCTATTCGTGACCCGAATATCGCAATTTCCATCAACTACTCTGAGTAATTTAAGATGTCTCAACCAGAATTATCACCAAGCAATCGCCTGCTCTCACTCGTCGGTATCGTTGGCGCGATCTTAGCATTCGCCGCGATTCTCTTCGTCGCTTACTTGCCTAGCCGTCCGGATCCGATTGATCAGGCAGTGAATGAGGAGCGCCAAGCTAAGGCTGACCAAGCACGCGCTGCAGGAGTGGCAAAGCTCGTCGGTTTCGAAGTCATCGACGCAGAAGCTGGTACCGTTCGTATCCCAATTGTGGATGCGATGGACTCGACTGTCGCAGCCTATAAAAACAATTAAGAATTTATAATTACGAATTAGGAGTGGTTTTCAGATCCACCTAATTCCCAACTTAAGTTCCTAATTCCTTCGCCATCTCTGGCAGACCTTCTTCCACATTCCTAATTCCTAATTCTTAATTTTGAATTCTAACTCTCAGTCCAACTCTCAATCCACTTCCACGGACGCCAACGTGCGCTCGGTGCTGAGTGAGATCGATGCGTCCATCCGGTTCCCGGCGCTGTTCTTTGTGATCGCCGCGATCCTCTGGCTCATCGTCGGTACAGCCTTGACGCTGATCACCGCCTTACAGTCGTATCTGCCAGGTTTCATGTCGGGTTGCGAGTTCGTTACTTACGGCCGTCTCTATCCCGCTGCGACCAACGCGATGCTGTTTGGATGGGGGTGCAATGTGATCTTCGCAATCGGGCTTTGGATTATGGCCCGCTTGTCATTGGCACCCATTCGGAGCGGCGGTATGTTGATTGTCGCAGGCTTGTTTTGGAATTTCGGTCTAAAGATCGGTATCTTAGGTATACTTGCGGGCGATTTGACTTCAGCTGAGTTCTTGGAAATCCCTGGTTATGCAACGCCGCTTCTGTTGATTTCTTACGCGTTGATTGGCGCTTGGGGTATTCTGGCTTTCCGTGCTCGCCAAGGGCAGGGCGTGTATGTCTCACAATGGTACATCCTCGCTGCGTTTTTCTGGTTTCCGTGGATCTACATGATCGCTCAGTTCATGGTTGTCTGGTTCCCCGCACGTGGCGTCGTGCAGTCGATTACCAGCAGCTGGTTTGCCTACAGCTTTCAGAATCTGTGGCTCACGCCGATGGCTTTGGCGACCGCGTATTATGTGATCCCTAAAGTGATTGGCCGTCCGATTCATTCTTATGCGCTGGCCTTGCTCGGTTTTGTTTCTTTAGCGCTGCTTGGTAGCTGGACTGGTATCGTGCAGTTGATCGGTGGCCCGATTCCTGTATGGATCAGTTCGGTGAGTATCGTCGCTGCGGTGATGATGGTCGTGCCGGTGATTAGCGTGGCACTTAATTTGTATCTTTCCGTGAAAGGTGAACGTGCTGTAGTGTGGCGCAGCCCGGCGCTTCGTTTCGTCATGTTTGGTGTGTTATCTTACTTCTTTGCCAATATGGTCGGTTCATTGATGGCGTTTCGATCGGTTAACGTGATCACGCATTTTACGACTTTTTCCATCGGTCAAGATCAGCATGTGGTCTATGCATTCTTCTCAATGGTGATGTTCGGTGGTCTTTACTTTATGCTGCCTCGTTTAACCAAGCGCGAGTGGCCGTCCACCCGCTTAATTTACTGCCACTTCTGGGGCAGTGCGTTCGGTATTACAATTGTTATTGTGTCACTCATTGTCGGCGGTTGGTTTGCGGGTAATCAAATGAACGACGCTACGGTGCCGTTCTTAGATGTCGTTGAAAGTATGCTACCGTGGCTGCAAATTCGTTCAATTGGTGTGGCCTGCCTTGCAATCGGCCATCTCGCCTTTGTCATTAATTTCTTATGGATGCTATTCGCTACGGGCTTCATCCGTGCGAAACAAGGTCCTACATTGCTTGAGTCTGCCAACCAGGAGGGTGCAGCGTAATGAAAAATCTACCGCTTCTTTTTTGTGGGATCCTTATCGCCTTGGCGTTCTCCTTTACGGGTCTGGTTCTCAGTAGTTATATTCAACTCGGCAGCCTGGCGCAAACCACGGAGACCTTGGATGAAATCGGCAACCCCGTTGCTGGTGATCCGCTCTATCCTGCGAAAATGTCAGGTTCGGCGCAGCAGGGTAAAGCAGTCTACACCGACTTGGGCTGTGTCTATTGCCACACGCAGCAAGTCCGTCGTGCTGGTTATGGTTCGGATATTGAGCGTGAGTGGGGCAAGCGGCATACTGTCGCACGCGACTACGTGACTCAGGGCAACGTATTGCTCGGTCGCCAACGCGTCGGCCCCGACCTAATGACCATCGGTGACCGCCAAAGCGATGCGAACTGGCACCACCTACACCTTTACAATCCTAAGATTACATCGGGTGGAGTTTCGACCATGCCACAGTATGCGTTTCTTTATGAAACTCGTGCGATCGAAGGCACTGCGTCGGTGCATGCGTTGCAGTTTGAAGCCGATTCGAATTACGCACCAGCGGCTGGATACGAAGTAGTCCCAACTGATCGAGCCGAAGCTTTGGTTGAGTATTTGCTCAGCCTACAACTTAACTACAGCCTTCCAGAGGCGCAGATTTCTGAATAATGAGCGACGAGCAACACACTAAGGATAACGGCGAGCAAGAACTGCACGACGCCCTCATGCGCGAGCAGGATGAGCCGAGTAACGGCTCTTCGCCAGTTCCTATTTTCATCCTTTTCCTCTTTGCCGCTCTGTGTTTCTGGGGTGGAGTGTATTTGATTCAGTATGGCGGTCACTTCCATAAGGAAGCCTATACGTTCGATTATAACCCGTATGCAGAAGTCGTTGTGGTCCAAGTATCATTGTTTGACCGTGGTGCGAAGATCTACAATGCGCAGTGTTCCGCTTGTCACCAAGCGACTGGTCTCGGTATCGCTGGAGCGTTTCCGCCACTGGCAGGTTCGGGGTGGGTGACTGACCATCAGGAGAGCCTCGCTCGTATCTTGATTAACGGGCTCAATGGTCCGATCGAAGTCGCGGGTAAGCAATACAATGGTAACATGCCTGCCTTCGGCCCGAATGGTCTCAATCTTAAGCCAATAGAGATTGCCGGCGTCTTGACCTATATCCGTCAGTCGTGGGGCAACCAAGCCTCAGAGCTCACTGAGGCGACGATGATTGCCTACATGGATCAATACGGTTCACGCGGTACACCTTGGACCGCTGAAGAGGTGGTTCTCGATCTGAGCCCCGAGCCAGTTTCGGCAGCACCTGCGGCAGAGCCATTGCCTGCCGATGCACCTGCGTTAGAAGCAGCACCAACCGAAGCAGCTGCGGCCCACTAAATCGTCAACTTTTTCTATAGTTTTGGCCTCGCGGGATTCATTCCTGCGGGGCTTTTTTGTGTTTCACACCTCGATGAGTGAGAAAGGGTAAAGGAGGGCGACTCGCCCTCCTTTACAGCAACACAGGATCAATTTGGGCGACTCGGCCTCCTTTACCGCAACACAGGATCAATGTGGGCGAGTCGCCCACACTCCTATCCCGGTCAATGACTCAAACCAGCCACCATGGAGATACCGAGCAGCCACCAGGGCATACCTCGACCACCGAGAAAGAATTCCTGAGAGCTCTTGCCGGCCGTTCGGGAGGCGACGAATCCGATGCCGAGGACGATCGCGAAGAATATCGCGATGATCGTCCAATCGATCGATTGCAGGAAGACGGAGGCTATATGCATATGGTTTTAGTGGTTGGTTGGGGTTGGGGTTGGTTAGTAGAACTATGCGAGTTTGAAGATGGCGTCCATTGCGCGGCTGGTGTTGTCGATCAACACTTCTGGCGCGTGCTTGTAGAATGGCACTGGTGGAATCATCTCTGCGCCGATCCAACCTTCGTAGCCGATTTCTTTAAGGGCTGCGATGACTAGATCCCAGTTGATGTCGCCAGAAAGCAGATCGACGAATCCATCTGCACTGCCGACGTTGCGGCGGTAGTCCTTGAAGTGCACACGCTTGATGTGCTTGCCGAGAATCTTGATCCAGTGTTCGGGATATCCGGTCGCTAGAACGTTACCTGCGTCGAAGTAGAGTGCGACGTGCTCGTCGTCGAACTGCTCGAGGAAGCCCTTCATTTCAAGTGGGCTGAGGAGGAACTTGTTCCAAACATTTTCCACTGCGATCGTTACACCTGCTTCGCGGGCAATCGGCAGCGCGTTTTTGATCAGCTCGGTGGCGCGTTGGTAGGCGAGGTCGTAAGGCACGACTTCGCAATCAGGGATGAAGTCCACTCCGACTGCGGCGGGCACGACCAGGATGGTATCCACACCTATTGCTGCGGCGCAACGGATTTGCTGCTCAAGGATGTGAGCTGCTTTTGCACGGGTTGCGGCGTCAGCGCTGGCACCGTTGGCACCCCAGTAAAGACCTGTGGCCAATCCGCTTAGTTCGATGCCGACTTCATCAGCGAGTGCGCGAACTTTCTTCCAAGAAGCAACGTCACCATCGAGTGCGAGGTCGCCATCTTCAGTGAATTCCGGCTCAAAGCCGGTAAAGCCCGCGTCGCGAGCGATAACCATTTTTTGACGAAGATCCCAGTCCCCGTAGAAGGACCATGTGCTGATTGCTTTTTTCATAATATTTTAGTTTTGGTTTACAGTAGAAGCGTGCTTCGAGCCGCTTTCATTCTCGAGGCAAGCGGCTGGAAGCCGCTTCTACTTTGGTGTAATGTGTTTTGATTAAAGTGTTTCTGCGGTGCCTGTTTGAGAGGACTTAATTTCAGCGAGTAAGACGCGAATGCTTTCAGTTGCTTGAGCAACGGTAGCGATCTCGGGTGCTTTGTTTGCTTTGGTGCAGTTGGTGAAATATTCGAGCTCGTTGAAGTAACCGCCGAGCGATGAGATATTACCTTCACCGATGGTGGACTCTTTTGGCCCGGGTTGCACAACGGTCATCACAACAGATTTTTGGTCGTTGAGTGTCAGTGTGAGTGGTGCACCGGACGCAGAGTTGAATGCGACACTGGCATTTTCGAAGACAGCTTCGAAGGCCATGCAGAAGCCGTAGTGCTCGGGGTAGTCCCAGCCACCTTCAGCATGCACTGCGAGGCCATCGTATTGGTAGCTAGTGAAGATGTGATCGAGGCCAGAGCGACCGCGTGTCGCTTGAGCTGAAACAGACTTTGGCAACCCTAAGAGGTGGATAATGAAATCGGTATCATGCACGTGAAGGTCGGTGGCTGCGCCGCCAGAGCGTGCTTCGTTGTTGAGCCAGTCTTCTTGGCTATAAGTCGGGCGCGATGCGCGGCGTTGTAGTGAGAGGCTCTTGAGCGCGCCACCTTTGCCGGAATCGATAAACTCCTTGAGTGCGACGTATTCAGGCCAGAAGCGGATGCATTGACCGACTTGTGCGAAGACGCCTGCTTTGGTGATCGCAGCTTGGATCGCTTCGCAATTCGTGAGTGTCAGTGAGAGTGGCTTTTCGATGAAGAGATGCTTGCCCGCTTCGGCTGCTGTGATCGCTAGCTCGGCGTGTTTGTCAGTCGGCACGCAAATATCGATCACATCGACGTCGATGCTGTTGAGCAGTGTCTGCAGGTCAGGAAAGACTTGAGCGTTGAGGCCCATCTCGGCCACCTTTGTGTTGGTGCCTTCGACGTTTATATCGGCGACGGCGACGAGCTCAACTCCGGGGAGGGCAGTGTAGATTTGAGCGTGCATACCGCCCATGAATCCGAGTCCAATGATAGCTACTTTCATATTTGTATGTTTTTAGGGGGGGAGTTTGAATTAAACAGTGGTGGAGTTTCCCGATTGGGACGACGCGAGTTCGGCGCACAAGACGCGGATGGTGTCGCTCGCTTGTGCGATGGTTGCGATCTCAGGCGCTTTGTTTGCCTTGAGGCAGTCAGTGAAATATTCCAACTCATTGAAATAGCCGCCGAGTGAGGAAATGTTGCCGCTGCTGGTTCCTGATTCTTTTGGTCCTGGCTGCTGAACCGCGACGGGCGCAGTTGCCTGATCCTTTTTCGTGAGGGTCAAAGTCGCTTCGGCATTTGAATGGTAAGCGAGGCTGCCGTCTGCAAAGATCGCTTCGAATCCCATGTAGAATCCATACTGCTGTGGATAGTCCCAGCCGCCTTCGGCCTGCACCACGACATCTGCATATTTATAGTGAGTGAAGATGTGGTCGGGGCCTGACATGCCTTGTGTGGTGCTTGAAAATACGGATTGAGGCAATCCGAAGAGATGCAGGACAAAGTCAGTGTCGTGCACGTGCATATCAAATGCAGCGCCGCCACTGAGTGTTACGTCATTGACCCAGTGCTGGGGATTGCCGCCACCGGGACGTGCGGAACGACGTGTTAACGAGAGTGATTTTAACGCGCCGAGTTCGCCTGATTCGATGGTGCTTTTGAGCGCCATGTATTCTGGCCAGAAACGGATGCAATGTCCTACCTGTGCAAAGACGCCTGCCTTCTCAATCGCGGTTTCGATTTGCTTACAACCTGCGGAATCAAAGGCGAGTGGCTTCTCGATGAAGAGGTGCTTGCCCGCTTCGGCGGCTTCGACTGCGAGCTCAATATGCTGACCTGTGGGGCTGCAAATATCGATGGCCTGCACCTCGCATTCAGTTATTAACTCACAGAGCGTCGCATAGACAGGGATGTCGAGGCCCAGCGAAGTGAGCTTTTCCTTTGCACCGCTGGTGTTGATATCAACCACCGCAGCCAGCTCAACGTCTGCCAGCGCTTGATAAATCTGGGCGTGCATTTCACCCATGAAGCCGAAGCCAATGATCGCTACTTTCATGATTTTTTTAGAAGAAATTGCTGACTTGATTGTGCACGTCTTGCTGGAATTCAGCGATGAAGCTCAGGATGTAGGCTTCTGGTGAGAGGTCGTCATCTTCGATCAACGGTGTGAGGTCGATGCCGAACGCCACGCTCTGCGACTCATCCACCGAGTGACTGTCGAAGAAGGTGGCGTTGGCACGGCGGCGACCTTCGACGGCGAGGTCGTAGCGTTTGCCGCCGCTGATCTGTGAGACGAACAGACCGTTCAACTTGGTCGCAAGCTCAGGGCGTGAGCTTAAGTCCATTACGATTTTCTTGCTGTCAGGCATCCAGTCGAGATCGCGCCATACTTCGCAGCCGATCAATTTTTTAGGACGCTGATCTTTAGGTAAGCGACGGATCGCTTTGATCAGTGAGGCTGCCACCGCGATGTGCGTGCTGTGCTTGTCCGCCAAGTTGTGCGTGTAAACCACTTCGGGCTGTGACTCCGTGAGGATCTTGACGAGATCGTTTTCAAGATCGTCGTTGGTGGGATTTTTAATGCTGGAGCTCGGCAGGTGGAGCTGTGCCATAAAACCGAATTGGCCGACACGTGACGCTTCGCGCTGTTCTTCGGCGCGGATCGCTTGCATTGCTTCGTCGGTTACGTTGGCAAACTCACCAGTGCGAGCGCTGCCTGCGCCGTTGGTGCAAGTGACGCCGCCAAACCACTGATCGTCCTGTTCGTAGCATTCAAGAATGCCGTGCATTGCCATGAACTCGAGGTCGTCTTGGTGTGCGCCGATGCCGAGGTGAGTGGTGCGTGGCAGGGCTTCGTTTTGCGCGTCAGGGACGTAGAGATCCGAGCCTTGTTGAGAGAACTGTTGAGTGCTGTCTGACATATATTCGAAGGGGTAAGGATGATCAGTCGAGTTTCGGGAGTGTCGCAGCTGCGATGGCTTGACCATGGCGTTTGGTCTTTTCATCAGGCGTTTGAAAGGCGATGGTCTTGGAGATTTCAGGGAACTCTAGGTCCAACACGCGGCGGGCTTCTGCCATGACGAGATCACCGCCTTCACCGGAGCTGACGCGTCCGAGGATGAGGAGGTGCCTGAACTCATAGAACTCGGCAAAGTGAGCGATGGTATAGCCGAAGTAGGTGCCGATTGTACGATAGATGGCTCCTGCGCGCTCGTCACCTTGCGTCATTTTTTCTTGCACGACTTCGAGCTGTTCAGGGAGGCCGAGACCTTCGCTGACTTTGATCCCGGAGAGTGGCAGCAAGCGGCCGACGCCTTGTTGTGAGAAATATTGGACGCCACAACCATCGTCACCGCTCCATTCATCTGTGGCGACTCCTTCGCGATAGTCCACTGGCACGAAGGCGAGTTCGTTGATCCATCCCGTTACGGAGCCGCTGGTGTCGATGTAACCTGCGGCAAGGCTGGTTCCCATCGAGATGCCTAGCACTGCGTTGTCATTGATCGCCATTGCACCAGCCATTGCGGTCACGTCGCCATCATTCGCGAGTTCGAAGGGAATGTCGTTCCACTCGGATTTTAACTCATGAAAGAGATTACGAATCGACTTTTGGAAATCTTCAGGGCTGATGCCGCGATAGAGTGAGCCGACGCGTGGTTCGTTGTTGATGTAGATGCCCGCAGCACTGCCACCGATCGCATCGACTGTCGGTAGATGTGCAGCTGCACGCTTGAGGCTGTCTTCAATGCCTGCACGGTGGTAGGCTGGATCGCTCTCGAAATAGGGGCTCCATTTAATCTCTTCGGAGAACACGACTTTGCCGTCAATCATTACAGCGCACTTACGATCACTACCGCCGAGGTCAAAGCCGAGACGATTGCCCTTGAGTGAGCCGACGCCACCAGTGGATGGTGGCAGCACTTCCTTTAGATCGGCATCGTCCACGTTTTGAACCGAGAAGGCTTGGTCGAAGCAAGTCTTGCCCATGAAATCGTAGTCAAAGGCGCGCTTCCCATCGGCAGCGTAAATTACTTGGAGCTGCTCGACCACATCGGGTGCATTGCTGATGCGCACACTGGATCCGCCCCATGCCCAAAGCAGGAACTTCACGGTGCGCTCGCAATATTTGAAAGTATCAGCGGCTGCTGCTGCCGACTCGGGCAGTAGCGTCGTCTCGTAGATCCATGTGGTGCCTTCGGGGCGATCTACGCCGATGCGAATTGCGCGACTGTTCAGCGCATCCGCTGCGGCCTTCAGGTATTCACGATTCCACAGCGCTGCCGGGACGAAATCCGGGTCGAGCTGTGGCTTACAGAGTGGGGTGGTTTGAATCATTTAGTTATTTATTATAGCGTTTAAAACATTCGATCGCTTCGTATTCAGCGAGGCCGAGTCCGTCGTAGATTTCAGCCGTGCCACGGTTGATCTCGCGGGCGAGGTCCCAGGAGTTACTACTCTTGTTGCCGGCACGACCTGGGCTCTGGCTACGCTGAGTTTGGTGCTGATAGATACCTTGAATCTTATTCTCGAATTCATCTGGAGAGAGTGGCACCGCCATGTCAATTTCGTGCGCTTCCCATTCATCCGCAGGACCCTTGTAGAGCCAGATGTTGCAATCTTTGAACCATTCTGAATCAGCACATTGCTTCAGCGCGGCGCGTAAGACCTCAAAGCTCAAGGCTGGCACGGAGAGTGGGTCGTGCCCATATCCAGTGGCGAAGATTTGATGCGGTTGCACGCTTTCCAGCAGTTCACACATTTGCGCCACGTCTGTCTCGGTGACGATAAATCGGCGGTAACGACCTTCTTCGTAAAAGGGCAGGTCCATAAATTGTAGATTCGCAGTGTCGATGCCAAGTGTGCGGCCGGAGGAACGCGCCTCACTGCGGCGGATTAAGCCTTTCAGGTGGCGGATCTCAGCAGTGTCTGCACCGAACGCACCCTTGTCTTTCAGCTGTTGTTCGACTGTCTTCGCATATGCAAGGTCGGCCTCACCGGAGCGGTCTTGGCCGAGTTCGATCATTAGCTCGATGGAAGCCTGCACTTCTGAATCGGGCACTGCGAGATTACCGGATGTTTGGTACGCGATGGTGACATCGTTGCCGTGTTGCTTGAGGCGATTGATAGTGCCGCCGAGGCAATACACATCGTCGAGTGGTTCCGGGCTCAGGATGAGTGCGCGCTTCGGGAACGGTGTGGCACGCTCTGGACGGTTTGAGTCGTCGGAATTGGGTTTGCCGCCGGGCCAGCCAGTGATGGTGTGCTGGGTGATGTTGAACAAGTTGATGTTTATCTGATATGCGGAACCTTGCTCGATCAGTAGGTCGGACATGCCATTTTCGGTGTAGTCTTCGTCGACGAGTTTGAGGAGCGCTTTAGCTGTTTTCTGAGCGAGCCACAGCACGGCTTTACGAGTGGTTGCTTCAGTCCATTCGATGCGCCCAACCAGCCAAGGGTGGCGCTCGCGGGTCAAGTGGCTCGCCGCGGCTTGGTCGATGCAGAAGAAGCAATTTCCATGCTGCTGGAGGAAGGTCGCAGGGATCGTATCCGTTTGCTCGCCTTCGACTGTTTTCGCCATGATCGAGGCTTTGCCTTCGCCCCATGCGAGTAGGAAAAGCTTGCGAGCGGCGAGGATGGTGCCGACACCCATAGTGATCGCGTGGCGCGGCACATTTGCTTCGCCGAGGAAGTCACGTGCAGCGTCGCGGCGAGTCAGGCTGTCGAGCGTGACGAGTCGTGTCAGCGTCTCAGGGCCAGAGCCAGGTTCGTTGAATCCTATGTGGCCGGTGCGGCCAATGCCGAGAATCTGGATGTCGATGCCGCCAGCTGCGACGATCGCATCTTCGTAGGCCTTGCAGGATTGAAAGACCGCTTCGCTGGCGACCAAACCATCCGGCACGTTGGTGTTTTCCGGCTTCAGATCGACATGATCAAACAGCTGATCTTGCATGAACTTGCGGTAGCTCTCTGGGTGATCACCATCGAGTCCGTAGTATTCATCCAAATTGAACGTGATGACGTTGGCGAACGACAGGCCTTCTTTCTGGTGGCGGCGAATCAGTTCGCGATAGAGGCGCACCGGCGTCGAGCCAGTTGCGAGTCCGAGCACCGTCGGCTTGTTCGCTGCATTACGTTCGTTGATCAAATCGGTGATGGCATCCGCAACGGTCTGACATGCGTCATCGGCACTGTTGTAGATCTGGGTGGGGATACGCTCTAACTGGGTGAGTTCAGATTCAATAGGTGTCATTGTTATATAATACGGGTTTTATGCTGTAAAATACTTGCTTAAATCGGAGTATTTATTGATGATTTCGGAAATGGTAGCCCCTCAGGACAGTTTAGATGGATTTCCTTCATATATCAAAGACCCGAAGAGTTATTACGACGGTGTGGATCTGCCGGATCGCGTGATTTGTCGTAACGTCATTGTATTCGACCGTCTGACGCGCAGGGCGCTGCAGCAGCAACACTTGGCGAATCGCATGCACCACCGCTATGTCTTGATTCGCGTGCTCAAAACTCCGGGGGTGGTGAGTGTCGATGGCCAGAGCTTTCAACTCAATGAGGGCGATGCAGTGCTGGTGGCTCCGTATCAATTTCACCACTTCATTGATCTACAGTCAGACCAACTGCGTTGGCTATTTATCACGTTTGATCTGGAGCAGGGTGAATCCATGCTGGCAGATTTAAGCTATCGCAGCTTACAGCCCGATCGAGCGGCGCATCGATTGTGGGGCGAAATCGCACAGCTTTGGGTGCGAAAGAGTTCAGAGCATCGATCCGAGCTCATGCCGATGCTGGATCGCATGCTCACTCGCCTACAATCGACCATGGCTGCGCGTGTGCCCGGCGGGGATGACGTGCGAATGGACTCGAAAAATGAGTGGATCGTCGGAATTGAGGCCTTGATTATTCGCTCGGTTCGAGAGGGCTGGACCTTCGAAGAGGTCGCGCAGAGAGCGGGTTTTTCTGAACGACACTTACGTAACCGATTCGAGCAGCAGATGGGCCTGTCATTGCGAGACTACCGCAGCAACTACCAGTTGCACACGGCGATCTCTCTGATGCGCGATGCGAAGCGCAGCCTTTCGGATATAGCGGAGTTGAGCGGATTTAATTCTCAGTCAGTGTTCACACGCTTCATACGGCGCATTGCGGAGCTGACTCCGCGCGAACTCTGTCGGCAAGTCAGGGAAGGGCGCTACGAGCCGAGCTGATCGGTGCGCCTTCGGCGAGTGATAGTGGTAGTGACAATGATACTGTAGCCACGGCACTCTGCTGCCGTGTTTTTAATACGAAGGCCTTATACCATTCTGCGCCTAAAACTGGTAAAATATTAACCGCAGATGCACACGGATTAACGCAGATGAATTACACCCAATTCGAGCTTAAACCTGCGTTTATTTGCTTCGCCCTTTGGTTGAGTGTCGCTTCGCTCAAACGCGTGCATCTGCGGTTACAGCAAACGGCTGGTGAGGACATGCGAATTATACCATTAAAAGTCAGTTGCTGGCCTTAGTGTTCTAGAATCTCGACCTCGTAACCGTCGGGATCGGTGATGAAGGCCATTTTTTTACCATCCGTGAATTTCTCGCGCCAGTTGCTTGGCCACAGGTCGAGCGTGAGGTCGAGGCCTTCGAGCATTTCGCAGTAGGCGACGATATTATCGACGCGGATACAGGTGTGGATCAGATCTTCGGGCACTTTGACGACGTAGTCGGGTGAGTGCGTGAGCTCCAGATTGTGCGCGCTACCAGGGATTTGTAAGTGAGCGAGCTGATTCCCCGACGGCGACTTATCAGTCCGGCGTAGGACGGTAAAGCCACAGGTCTGGCAATACCAGTCGATCGACTTTTCTAGGTTCGAGACACGTATACGAGTATGATCAAAAGTAATTGGCATAGGAAGAATACAGTGGGAACTTTAGTGGGGTCGTCAATCAGTTGTGTTGGCTGCAAATGATAAGTTTGATGACTTACCAGTTGACCGATGTATCTTGCGGTAGCGCCCAGGAGCCATGCCGAACAGTTTTTGAAACTCGCGAGTAAAGTGGCTGTGGTCGTAGAAGCCGACATCTTGCGCGATCTGGCTCACGGTATTGTCACTGTGCATTAAAATCTGGCTGGCGCGGGTTAGTCGGTAGCGAATTAGAAATCGGGACGGGGTTTGCTCGAATACGATACGAAAACGCCGCTCAAATTGACTGATGGATAGGCTGGCGACTTTGGCTAGATCCGCCATTCCGATCGGTTCGGCGTAGTGCCGATTGATATGATCGACCACCGCATTCATACGTCGATAGGGCTGCCATGCATTGTCGCTGCGCTCAAAGTCGCGCATGCAGCCGATGATGCCGACGCAGTTGCCGCTATTGTCGTAGAGTGGGAACTTACTGGTAACATGCCATGAGACCGAGCCGTCGGGATTCGCCACCAGCTCAACACGGCGGGGGATCGGTTCGCCGCTGTCGATGACTTGTGCGTCATCTTTGGCGTAGTGCGCAATCATGTAGCTGGGGAAGAAATCAAAGTCGGTCTTGCCGATCAACTCGTCCTCCGATTTGAGACCGAGCTTTTCGAGTTGCAAGTCATTGGCTCCGATAAAGCGCCCCTCGCGGTCTTTCATGAAAAAATAGACGTCACCGAGCGCCGAAAAGAGTGCGAGGATACTACTCGGGTTAAGGTTTTGATGCAGCGGTAAGGGATCTGATTTCATGGCTTGATGGTTGAACTTTCAGTGTAATGCTGAAAATATACACAAATATGCGGAATATTTCCAAGGCTTAAACAGGTTCCGTATGGTATCTTCTTCAGTCTACTCTATGCGATTTGGCCTCAATACCTTTCTTGTCAGCTCTGGTTTTACCGATGCCGACTTACCTCTACTGCAAACATTCAAGTCCTACGGTGCGGATGTTGTTGAACTCGCGATCGTCGAGCCTGCTGCGGTTTCGGTGCCTTTGTTGATCGATGCCTTGGCTGCTTCTGGGCTAAAGCAGCCGATTGTCTGTGGTGCGTTTTGCCCAGGACGTGATTTGCGCGGCACTGAAGCGGAACAACTCGCCTGTGTGCAATACATATCCGAGCTCATCAAACTCGCGCCGCAGCTTGGTGCCACTGTGGTCTGTGGCCCGATGTATTCGGAGACGGGTCGTGCCGGGCGTCATTCGCCGGAAGAACGCGAGGCACAATTAGCGCAAATCGCGTCGCAGTTGAAACCACTCTGTCAGCAGGCCGAAGCGGCCGGGGTGATCTTGGCCATAGAGCCATTAAACCGTTTCGAGACAGATTGCATCAATACTTTAGGGCAAGCAGTGGAGTTAATCGACCGTGTCGGTAGTCCCGCCTTGAAAATACACATCGATACCTTCCATATGAATATCGAGGAGGACGACTCGGCTGCAGCCATCCTTAAATACGGCCAGCATATCGGCCATGTACATGCCAGCGCGAGTCACCGCGGCCTGCTCGGGCAGGATCAAGTGGACTGGGACGGCGTGCTCTCTGCCTTACAGACGATCGGCTACGACGGCGACATCGTGATCGAAAGCTTCTCTGAAGATAATGAAGTGATTGCCCGCGCAGCCGCGATCTGGCGTCCTTTATATGACAGTCCCGAGCAACTGTCGGTCGAGGGCCTAGAATTTCTTAAAAATAGTTGGAAACAACTCTGCTCCAAGCACTGTCAACCTGCATAGTAATCATGAAAGCCAGCCATACCCTTAAATTTCTATCTTGTTTGCTCATTTGCTTGTGTGGGGTGCAAGCCGTGTCTGCTGGCACCACCAAGGAAATCATCTTTCTAGCTGGCAAGAAGAGCCACGGCTATGGGGCGCATGAGCACCGCGCTGGTTCGATGTTACTGGCTCGCTGCCTCAATGACAGCGGCCTCGATGTAAAAGCTAGTGTCGTGGCTAATGGCGCTTGGCCGGAAATAGCTGAGTCTTATTCGGCGCCCGATGCGATTGTGATGTATTGCGATGGCGGTAAGGGCCACATCGCTAAGGAGCATCAGGATAAGATCCAGGCATGGGTGGACGATGGTGTGGGGGTCGCTTGTCTGCATTATGGCGTAGAAGTTGAGCCTGATGTATTAGGTCAAACCTTCCTCGATTGGATTGGTGGCTATTTTGCAATCGGTTGGTCAGTGAATCCGCATTGGGATGCGAGTTTTGCCGAGTTTCCCGAGCACCCAATCACCAACGGCGTGCAGCCGTTTACGATTCGTGACGAGTGGTATTACCATATGCGTTTTCAGCCCGACATGCAGGGCGTCACTCCGATCCTCTCCTCCTTGCCTCCTATCGAGACCTTGACCTCGCGTGCCAAAGATAAGAACCGCGGTAGCAATCCGGCTGTCATGGCCGCCGTCAGTGCCGGGGAGAAACAACATGTCGCCTGGGCTTATGAACGTCCCAACGGTGGTCGTGGTTTCGGCTTCACTGGTGGCCACTTTCACAAGAACTGGCAGCAGGACGATTTTCGTAAGACCGTGCTCAATGCAATCGTATGGACTGCCAAGGGCGATGTTCCGGCTGACGGTGTGCCGTCGCGCACGCCGAGCGATGCCGAGCTAGAGCTTAACCAAGACTATCCCGAGCGAAAACCTAAGAAATAGAATTTAACTCAAATCAAAATAATACAAATGACACGTTACCTTAAAACAATTGTTCTGCTCGGAGCCGCTTGCATGATCGCCAGTCCTGCTGTCGCTAAACCTACTCCAGCACCTGCCATCAAGGCACTGTTAATCACCGGCGGTTGCTGCCATGATTACGATAATCAGCGAGAAATTGTTCCCATGGCGGTGGATCTTTACTCGAAGCAAAAAGTTGAATGGACGATCGTGCACCAGCGCACCAAGGCCGTGAATGCGATGCTTGAGTTTTACAAGAACCCAGGGTGGGCCAAGGGTTACGATGTGGTGGTGCACAATGAATGCTTTGCGGCGATCAACGATGCCAACTACATCGAAGGTATTCTACAGCCGCACATTGACGGCGTGCCGGCGGTGTTGGTGCACTGCTCGATGCATAGTTACCGCGGCGGCCCGGCGGCTGATAAATGGTTCGAATTCTGCGGGGTGCATTCCGCGCGCCATGGCCCGAAACATCCATTTGAAGTACAGATCACCGCACCCGAGCACGAGATCATGCAGGGCATGAGCAACTGGACGACGCCGAAGGGCGAGTTGTATTTTATTAACAAGGTCTTTCCGACGATGACGCCGCTGGCTGAGTCGAAGTCAAACCAGACCGGTGAGATGCATACCAACATCTGGGTCAATGAATTCGGCCCCAACAAGACTCGCGTATTTGCCACCACGATCGGGCATCACAACGAAACGATGCTGCAGAATCAATATATGCAAATGATCACCCGCGGTCTTTTGTGGGCAGCCGGTCAGCCTGTCGCTGAAAATATTAACTCCGTTAAAAAATAACATTATCCCATCAATATGAACAATTTTACACGTCGCGATTTCGTTAAAGCAGCAGCACTTTCTGCCGCAGCAGTTTCCACATTTAATATATTGGGTGCTCAGACTGCGGGCGGTATCAATACCAGCAAAATTAAGATCGGCTTGATCGGCTGTGGGGGGCGTGGCACTGGAGCGCTCAATAATTTCAAGGAAGCCGCTCAGTTGCTCGGCATTGAAGTCGAAGTCGTGGCAGTTGCGGACGCTTTTGAAGACAAGGTCAATGGCGCGGTTAGGCAGTTTGGGCTGTCTGTCGAGCAGGGACATTTCGGATTCACTGCGTATCAAATTGTCGCGAATTCGGATGCCGAAGTTGTCATCATGGCGACGCCACCAAACTTCCGCCCAGTGCACTTCGAGGCCTGTGTTGAAGCAGGTAAGCACTGCTTTATTGAGAAGCCTGTCGCAGTCGATCCCGTGGGTGCCCGAAAGGTCATCGAGGTCGGTGAACTTGCCAAATCGAAGGGCCTCACAGTCGTTGCCGGCACGCAGCGTCGCCACCAGAAGAACTACCTCGATATGGTCTCGAAGGTGAAGGCCGACGCGATCGGCCAGATCGTCGGAGGTGTGATCTCTTGGGATATGGGCGTGCTTTGGAAAGTATCACGCAAGCCAGGCATGAGTAACGCAGAATTTCTTGCACGTAACTGGCTCAACTTTACCGAGATGTCGGGCGATCATATCTGCGAGCAACATGTGCACCAGATGGATGTAACGAATTGGGTCATGGGACGTCCTCCGAAAACATTTTTAGGTTACGGAGGTTGCGCGCGTCGCGAGATTGCAGACGGCAATCAATTCGATTTCTTCAGTGTCGATATGGATTACGGCGATGGGATTCACATTCATAGCCAATGCCGTCAGATTGACGGCTGCTATAACCGAGTCGGCGAGAGCTATCGCGGCACGACAGGTTACACGACTGGCACCAAGGTCAGTGGTAAGGATGTCTCGATCGATCCAGCCGTGGTTCAGCATAGCTCTGGTATGATTCAAGAGCATGTTGACTTGCTCAGCAGTATTCGTGGCAAAGGCGAGCCGCTCAACCGCTCACGCGAGGTGGCTGATGCGACGATGTGCGCGATTGGTGCACGTATCTCTTCTTATACCGGACAGATGGTGCGTTGGGTTGATCTGACTGCCAATACCAAGTCTCCGTTTTATAATTTAACCCTCGCACCCGCAGCGCTCGACTTCGAAGTCGGTGATGTGGCAATGCCAGACGAATCACCCGCTTTGCCAGGCAAAGAAAAACAATGGCGTGAGCGTGGGTAATCTCACAGGTGTAATTGCGAAAGTTGTCACGTGGCGTCGTCGCTTGCGGCGGCCAAGTAGTCAAGGCAGCGTTCAAATTGGCCTGCGCAAGCGCAGACGCCACGAGTTCAAGGGCTTCAACTATTATTGTGACAACTTTTGAAATTATACCCTAGCCTAAGGCTAGCTCCGATCTGCGATTGAACACCGCGCTCAGTCGCGTCACCATCGATTAATTAAAACTGTATAGTATGCCACGAACCTTCCAATTCTTGAGTCTTTTCCTGCTCGCTGCTTGCAGTGTGTGGGCCGCTGACAAGCCAAACATTATCATCTTCCTGGTCGATGACATGGGAGTGATGGATACCTCGGTGCCGTTCCTCACCGACGCCGACGGAGAGCCGATGGTCTATCCGCTGAACGAGTGGTATCGCACGCCGAGCATGGCGCGCCTCGCTGCACAGGGCACACGCTTTAGCACTTTCTATGCGCAAAGTGTCTGCTCGCCGACCCGTGCGACTGTCATGAACGGGCAAAACGCCACGCGCCATGCCACTACCCAGTGGATTGCGCCTCATAGTAACAACCACGGGAAATTTGGTCCGCAGGCGTGGAACTGGACGGGCTTGAAGAAGGCCGACGTGACATTGCCGCGTGTATTGCAAGGGGCAGGTTACCGCACCTTGTTTCTAGGCAAAGCACACTTTGGACCGGTGGGTTCGGCAGGGGAAGATCCTTTGAACCTCGGCTTCGATATGAACATTGGTGGCGCGGCATGGGGGCATCCAAAGAGTTACTACGGGCAAGATCATTATGGCAATCATCCCAAGTATGGGAAGAAGGCCACACATCAGGTGCCGCATTTGGAAGAATATCATGGCACCGATACGTTTTTGACAGAGGCACTCACGCTGGAAGCCAATAAGGAGATTTCTAAGTCGGTTGAAACCGAAGAGCCGTTCTTTCTGATGATGTCGCACTACGCCTTGCACGCGCCGTTTCATTCGGATCCGCGCTTTGCGCCGAACTACGAGAACTCTGACAAGTCAAAGCATGCGCAAGCCTTCGCGACTTTGGTCGAGGGAATGGACAAATCCCTCGGCGACATCATGGATCATCTAAATTCGCTCGGCATTGCAGAGAATACGTTGATTTTCTTCTTGGGCGACAACGGTAGTGATGCGCCACTGGGAGGCTCTCACGCGGTCGCCAGCTCTGCGCCGTTACTCGGTAAGAAGGGCACGCACTACGAAGGCGGCATGCGAGTGCCGTTTATCGCCGCGTGGGCAAAGCCAGATGCATCCAATCCAGAGCAGCAGCGTCTACCGATTGCGCAAGGCACTATTCAGACCCAGCTCGGCACGATCATGGATCTGTATCCGACGATTCTGAAAGTCGCCGGTGCGACCAATCCAGCAGGGCATATCTACGATGGTTACGGCTTGGAAAAACTGCTGACGGGGCAGAGTGATGAGGCACATCCCGAGGTCTTTTTAATGCACTTCCCGCACGATCATCGCAGCAAGTATTTTACCAGCTATCGCAATGGCGATTGGAAGCTCGTCTATCATTACTATCCGAAAATGAACAAGCAGCGCTCGCACTATGAGCTGTTTAATTTGAAGGACGATTTTTCCGAGTCGCAAAATCTAGCGGATTCGAATCCTGAAAAACTCTACGTAATGGTGCAGGCCATGATCGCTCAGTTAGAAGCAGAAGGGGCCTTGTATCCGGTCGATGCCGACGGCAACGAACTGCACCCGATTCTCCCATCTATTTAACTCAATTCATTACCTCAAACTATTATGAATAAGAAACCATTGTCACAGACCACCGCGACGCGTCGCGACTTTATGCAAAAAAGTGCCCTCGCAGGCGCCGGGCTTTTACTCATGCCCTCGGGCTCATTGTTCGGAGCCGGCGCTGCTAGCAACCGGCTCAACATCGCGCTGATCGGTGCCTCTGGCCGCGCACGCGCACACTATGGCACGCTCAAGGGGGAGAACGTCGTCGCAGTCTGTGATGTGAACGAAAACAATCTGCCAGACGCGATGCAGCATTTTCCGAAAGCCAAGGTCTATCAGGACTGGCGTAAATGCCTTGATCACCCTGGTATTGATGCGGTGCTGTGTTGCACGCCGGATCATCATCATGCGTTCATTGCGAACTGGGCACTGAATCGTAACCTGCACATCTACATGGAGAAGCCGCTGGCCATTACGGTCCATGAAGCGCGGACTGTGCGTGAGACTTATCTGACTAAGCAGGGCAAGCTCGCGACGCAGGTGGGTATGCAGCGCCACGCTAATGATAATTTTGCACGTCTGCGTGAGATGATTCACGACGGTGCGATTGGCAATGTGAAGGATGTCCACGTATGGGGAAATCGCCAGATTCCACGTCCGGGCTATCTGCCCGGTGGCAGTGCCGTGCCTTCGACATTGAACTGGGACCTCTGGCTCGGCCCCTCGCCAGAGCATCCATTTAATCCAGAGTATGTGTCGCGCAATAACGGCTCCAATTGCTTGAACTGGAATATGTATTGGGATTTCGGTATCGGCCAGATGGGCGATATGGGCAGTCATACCATGGACCTTGCTTGGAATGTGCTCGACGCTAAGCTGCCGACTTCAATTAAGTCGAGTTCACCGGAGCCATTTAACCCAGGAGTTACTCCAGTGAACCTGACATGCTCGTATCAATTCCCCGCGAATGATTGGCGTGGAGAGACACGAGTCACTTGGTATCAAGGCGGCGCGATGCCGAAGTCGCCGTCGAGTTGGGTCGATATCAACAAAATCGGGCATGGCGCACTGTTTAAGGGCGACAAGGGCTTCGTGATTGCTGACTTCCAAAACCGCTTGCTGTATCCATCCGGTAAACAGCCGGATCTGACTTATTACAAGCCACGCAGCAAAGCTGAGATCACGCCGCCGCTAGGGAACTTCCAAGCGCAGTGGACCAAAGCCTGTAAGAGCAACAATCCAGCCGAGACGGCTTGTGATTTCGAATACAGCGCGGACATGATCGAGACCATGTGCCTCGGCCTCGCTGGCTTCCGTGCGGGAGGTGAGTTGAAGTACGACGCCGTCAAGGGTGTGGTGACTAACAATGCCGCAGCCAATCAATACCTGACCAAGCCATACCGCGCTGGCTGGACGATGAATGGCTAAGTGAGCACATTGATTTTTCAGCCGCATACACTTTGTTGGGTATGCGGCTTTTTTTTAGTTCTGATTGCTGTGGAAACCTTTCGCATTGCAATCGGGGAGGGTCCGCCTCCGCGCGGACCGCAGCTAGATAAGCTCAGAGGCAATGCGATCCACACGGATTTACCACGAATTCATCCGCGGTAACGCGCGGCCTTACAGTTCGCGTTCGCTTCGCCAAGGAGACTGGAAAGCCGTGCAAGTCGCCAAAACTAACAAGCAGGGCGGGGGCTTTCATTCGATCGAACTTTATAATTTGAAAAACGATCTGGGTGAAACCAAGAATCTAGCCAAACAGTATCCAGAGATCGTCGATAAGATGGAACGCTTTATGGACGAAGCGCATACGCCGCTCAAATAATCCTTAATCCGTGAAGGGATCTTTATCCTGTGCAGCACTGGCTAATGTTTACGCACCAACTTCGTGATGCGGCCCCATTTATTCCAGTCCTCGATGTAGACGTTTCCTTCGTGGTCGAAGCTACAACCGTGGGGGGCGGTAAACACACCGTCTTGCCATTGTTCCGGTGGCACCTTGAAGTTCGCACGTTGAGTGGTGTCCGGGTTGTCGCCTAGGACACTGATGATCTGGTTGTCCTTATCCAGGATCACTGCGCGTCCGGCCAATTCCGCGACCAGCACATAGTCTTTCCAAATAGCGGCTGCACACGGTCGGCGTAAGCCGTTGATCGCCACGTTGACAAAGTTTCCATCCAGATCGAAGTGTTGCAGACGAAGATTTTCTCGATCACACACCATCAGCAGGGGATTGCTCGGGTCGCGTGCGTCGATGGTTAGCCCATGGCTGGTGATGAACTGTCCCTCTTCGCGTCCCCTTAGTCCAAATTGCTTGATGAAAGTGCCAGTCTTGTCGTATTTGAAAATCACGCTGGAGCCGTAGCCGTCGGCAATGAAAATGTCGCCATTTGGAGCGACTGCGACCGCGGTGGCTTTCGCCCAGGTGTTGGCAGGATCCTGTTTGGCACCTTCGATTTTCAGAATAATATTCCCGTCGAGATCGAGCTTAGTGACATGGTGCATGCCAGCCGCGTAAATATATTCTTGGCCGTTTTCTTGGTAGATGTTCAAGCCATGATAGCGCCGGCTTTTTTTGCCGAAGGTTTTGATGAAACTGCCGTCGGAGTTATAGACGATCAAGCCGTTCGGCCCATCAGTCGACACATAGACCTTGCCACTTTGATCAATCACGATGCCGCCATGAGTGGAGCCGATGTGATCATGCCCAGGCACGTGGCCCCAGTCCGGCACCACTTCGTAGGTCCATTCGCCTTGGCCTGTTAGGGCTCTGGGGGCAGTGGTGGGAGTCGTGGTCAGAGATGATGTTTGTTTGCCCCACATCCGTACCTGTCCCAAATTCAGCGTGGCGGGTGTCTTAATAATTAGACGGAAATATTTGGCATGCCGTTTGACCGCAGGGATCTGGGTCAGATCAATATTCCAGAATGGTTCAGTCGTCGTGGGCGTCCAGAGTGGCTGCCACTCTGTGCCGTCCTTCGAACTTTCTAGACTGATTCCTTGAGCCCGCTCGGGAGCATCGGATCGATTGACGAGGTTCAAGCCTGTTAGCGTGATCGCGTGCTCGTAACTGAACCGAACCCAGGGGTGATCTTCGTTTTGGGTATGAAAGGCAAATGCGAGTCCATTGTCTTCGTTCTGGATGAGTGCTTGTAGTCCATCCGGCGGATCATGCTGAGTAGTGGAACTGACGGTCACCTCGGCGTGGGGGGTGATCCGTTCGCCGAATTTGGCTTTGTCTTTATCAAACGCTGCAATGGAGGAGGTCGGCGGCAGGATCTTGCCCCACAACAGGACCTGTTGCAGGTGCAAAGTGGCGCTGTCTCCAGGTATCATAAGTCGAAAATGCTTGGCCTGCCGCTTTGCCATTTTGACTCGAGTGAGGTCAATGTTCCAGTCGGCTTTTACTTGGGTTGATGTCCAGACATCCTGCCAATCGTTGCCGTCGAGATCTGTGATTAACGCGGAGGCCGCGCCGGGATCAGTGTCGCTGACCCAAAACTCGATGCGGTCCACATGATCTTGCCCCTTGATAGTGCGCTGGGCATAGAAGACGCGGTCGAAGGTGACGGTCGCTCCCATGTCGTAGACCACCACGTGGGGTCCGGGGCCTCGGCCAGCGTAATCTTTGCCCAGTCCGGTGGAGGTGCCTACAGTCTCGATTGTCACCGTACCGTCATAAAGGTGGTCGACGACGTAGCCTTCACTGAATTCAACCGATGCCGTTGCGCGTGCCGGATTGCCCAGCAGTGTCGTGGGCTTCGTTCCTGCCTGTTCGCTGCTCTTACCGAGCACTAGCTCGGTGCCACCAGGATTTAAGGAGCCGCCGGCAAGGCGCATGGTTACATAGCGTCCGCGTAAGATTTTCCCCAGCGGGTATTCGGTGAGCTGGGTGTTGTCGGTGTTGGTGATGTGCACACTGCAATCCGCTGGATCCTGATTGGAACTTTGCAAGGTCAGTCCCGCCGCTCGTTCTGGGATGTCCCGACGGTTTTTAATGCTGATGGCGTTCAGGGTGATTTGTTGATCATAGCTGAAACGAACCCAAGGCTGTTTCTCTTGTTGGGTGTGAAACGATAACGGCAACTCGTTGCCCTGTTCTTGCACTAAGAGCTTCAAGCCTTCGGGGGGATCGAATTGGCTGCTGGAACTGACAGTCACGGTGGCTTGCGCAGCGAGCGGATCTCCATATTTCTTAGCATCCTCGTTGAAGAGTTCGACCGAACGCTCGAACGGATCGATGATTTTTTTCACTGGGCCCACGACATTCACTTCCATCGACTTGAGGCGTGATTGCAGTGCGTCGATTTCATCTTGCAACTTACGCTGTTTGTTGGCGTTGACCATCTCGGTCTTGAAGTCCTCCGCGGCTTCGTAGCTGACGTCTGTGTTCCAAGTAATGACTTGTCGAAGTTTGGGCAACTTCTTGAGGGGCTGGAGCGCGGCATCACTGATGGGGGTACCGTAGAGGCTGAGTTTTTCGAGCTGCCGCAGGTTTGCGAGATGCTGAATGCCATCATCCGTGACCGAGGTATTATTGAGACGTAATTGCTCGAGATTGCTGAAGGTGCCAATCTCTTTGAGGGTCGCATCGCTAAAACTGGTGTTACCGAGATCCAGCAGGGTGATGTTGGCTTTAATCGGGGCGAGTTGAGCCACCAGAGCGTCGATCGAGTCAGTGGTCGGTTCGAAAAACACGTCCAGTGCTGGGGAGTCCAGAGCCACTCGTTGAATCCGCAGCTGGGGGAGGTGATGCAGCGGCGCACTGGCTTCGACGGCTGCTTGCCAGGGGAGCATAGGAGTCATTGGCTCTGCAATCACAAAGCCTAGTGCGGTTTCCATCAATGCAATGGATTCATCAGACGGTAAATCTGTATCCAGTGACATGCGTTCGGGCGCGCCTTGATCAATCCACCAACTAATTGCTTCTAGTTCCGCTTCGCTCAGTTGCACTTTACCTTCGGGAGGCATGTGCTCTTTATGGTCGAGTGGCAACTGCGCGCGCTCAATCATCAAACTTCCAGCAGCATTGTTTTCTATCACAGTTGGGCCTTTTTTGCCGCCGATTAATAAAGCCTCGAAACTATCCATTCGGAGCTCGCCCTTGCTTTTTGTATCGTTGTGACAGGCAACACATTTTGCATCGAGTATAGGCTGTATCAAGCGGTCGTACAGGGCGGCATCTTCTGTTGTGCCTGGATCGATCGGTTCGGCTTGGGTTTTGCCTCCCAATGCTTCCGGCAGATAGGCGGTGAGATAATCGTCGCCGTGGGTTAAAGAACCTCCGAAATGGCCGGTTGCTCCTAATAAGCCCATACACAGCAGTAGGGATAGGCTGTAGAATAGGCCACTGCCGCGGCGTTTGGATCGATGGGCGCATAGCATCCAGATAGTGGCGATGCTGGTGCCGAGTCCCAACTGGCGATGTTTCAGTAGCAACTCAGCATCATAGCCGCCCGGAATGGCCAGCAAGGTTCCAATGATAGTCGAGAGAATGGCGGTGATCATGCTGAACCACAGCAGGGTGCCGATGCCAATTCGGAGGTTGGACTGACTGAATCGGGCCACCAGTTGTAAAATAATTACCGCGGCAATAAAGCCGATCGGCATGTGCACCACCAGCGGATGGAAGCGGCCAATGAAAATCACGATTTCTTCGGATACTTCTGGATACGGATACAACCCCGCGATGAGGATGATCGCCGTGGCGATGATTGAGAAGAGTGTGAAGCGGGAGCAGGGGCTTGCGCGCTTTATTTTTGAATCAGTCAAAGGGTGTTCCATTAGGCTAGAATGTCGTGCATCACGTGGCCATGCACATCGGTTAATCGGAAGTCGCGTCCTTGGTGACGAAAGTTGAGGCGTTCATGATCAATGCCCATCAAATGCATCAGCGTGGCATGCAGGTCATGGACATGCACGGGATTTTCCACGATGTTATAGCCGAAGTCATCCGTCTTCCCGTAGCTGATGCCGGGTTTGATCCCGCCTCCAGCAAACCACATAGTGAAACAGCGAGGATGATGGTCACGGCCATAATTATCCTTGCTCAACTGACCTTGGCAATAAGTAGTGCGCCCGAATTCGCCGCCCCAAATGACCAGCGTGTCATCTAGCATGCCGCGTCGCTTCAGGTCTTTCAGTAGAGCCGCCTGGGGTTGGTCGGTCGCCTCGGCCTGTTTTCTGATATCTGCCGGGAGATTGTTGTGCTGATCCCAGCCGCGGTTATATAGCTGAATAAAGCGCACGCCGCGTTCGGCCAGTCGGCGAGCCATCAGGCAGTTAGAAGCGTAAGATCCCGGGGTGAGCACGTTCGGGCCATACATGTCCAGCGTCTCTTTGGATTCGTCTTGAGTGTTTGCCAGATCGGGCACCGACATTTGCATCCGGTATGCCATCTCATACTGCGAAATCCGTGCGGCGACTTCTGGGTCGTTGGAGCGCTGGGATTCCTCGTGATTTTGCAACGCGAGCAGGTCGAGCATACGCCTACGGTCGGTGCGTTTAATCCCTTTGGGGTCTTTAAGGAAAAGCACGGGATTTTCGGAGCCTCGAAAGTTCACGCCTTGGTGTTCGCTGGGTAAGAATCCCGAGCTCCACAATCGCGAGGAGATGGCCTGCATATTGCCGAAACCTTGGCTGATCATTACCACAAAGCCGGGCAGGTTTTCATTGGCGCTGCCTAGCCCATAACTGGCCCAAGAACCAAATGAAGGCCGTCCGGGCAATTCACTGCCGGTCTGTAAAAAGGTAATGCCAGGCTCGTGGTTAATCGCAGAGGTGTGCATACTTTTCACCACACACAGCTCTTTGGCCATCGCTCCGGTATGTGGATAGAGCTCTGACACCCACAGCCCGTCCTCATTGTTTTCATGTCGGTTAAACTTGAATATCGAGGGGGCAATCGGGAAGCGTGCCTGACCGGAAGTCATACCAGTGATGCGTTGTTCCCCACGTACGGAATCAGGCAGGTCGAGATCGAATTTATCCGTGAGTCCAGGTTTGTAATCGAACAGATCCTGTTGAGCTGGGCCGCCGTTTTGAAACAGGTAAATCACCCGTTTTGCTTTGGGGGCGAAGTGGGGAGCTCCCAAAGATCCAGCCTCCATCGGCGAGTTGCCGAACAGGTTGTTGCCCATTAACGAGCCTAACGCGAGACCGCCAATTCCTGCAGCACTTTTGCTGAAGAACTGCCGGCGAGTCATGTTTAAGTAGTGATCTTCAAATGGATTCATCGGGCAGGGCTAGTCTCGGGTTAAGGTTTCATCAAGGTTGAGCAGGGCCGACATACTGAAGCTGAGGGCGGCGAGTTCAACTTCCGGAATTTTTGGGTCTTTGGGTTTTTCGCCGTAGCTAAGAAAGGCAGCAGCATCCTCGGGTGTGAGGTTGAAGCGCTCGAGGCTTTCGTTACTGAAGCTTACCCAGTTCTCCAGTTCCGATTCGATCGGGCTGCGACCTGTGGTTAGCAAAAAGCCACGTGTCAGTCGGGCCGACAGAGTCTCCTGCCATGAACCGGCAACGTCGTTGAAGAGTCGGGTGGCGAGTTCGCGAGACATCTCCAAATAGGTTTCATCGTTCATTAGCATCAGTGCCTGTAAAGGGGTGCTGGTAATGCGCCGCTTCATTACGCACGCTTCTCGTGAGGGCGCATCAAACAGTTCCATCTGCGGCGGTGGCGAGGCTTGCTTCCAGAAGGTATACATGCCGCGGCGGTATAGCTTGTCGCCCGAATCCCGTCGAAAGGTACCGGTATTGATATCGCGACGCATGCTTTTTTCGCGCCATAAGCCATCGGGCTGGTAGGGCTTCACACTCGGGCCGCCAATGGTGGTGACCAACAAGCCAGACGCCGATAAACCATTGTCGCGGATCACTTCCGCTGGGAAGCGATAGCGTGGCGCGCGGGCGAGTAAGCGGTTGTCGGGGTCGATTTCTTTGAGCTCCTCTCGAACAGTTGACGCTTGGCGATAGGTGGCGCTCATTACCATCATTTTCATCAGCCGCTTCACATCCCAGTGATTCTCTTGAAAATCCACAGCAAGATAATCGAGTAGCTCAGGATGAGAGGGAGGATCGCTCTGCAGGCCAAAATCTTCCGATGTTTTAACAATCCCGTGCTGAAAGAGTTGCTGCCAAAAACGGTTGACTGCAAAACGGGCGGTGAGGGGATGTGAATCTGCAACCAGCCACTGCGCTAGGCCTAGTCGGTTTTTGGGAGCGTCTTCCGGCATGGGGTCAAAGACCGGCGGAGTGACGCGTTCGCGTGGTCGATCTTTGAGTGGCTGATCGTAAAGGCCGCGGTCGAGCACATAGGTCGGTTGAATGTCCTTTTTTTCTTCCATCACCATACAGCGAGCCGCCGTCATTTTGAGGTGTGCCAGCTGAACCTTTGCGCGGAAATAATCGATCGCAGTCAGCTTAGTTTGACCAGCTTGGTTGCAACTGTCGATCAGCAGCGCATCCTGGTGCCAGACCAGACGATCTTTGACTGGAATCAGCGCCACTGCGTTATCGAGGCCATGCGGAGTGTTGCCAGTATAGACGACCAGATCATTGTTGAACTTTCCTTGGGTTTGATTGCCTGCGTAACGAAAACGAACAAGCAATTCTCCTTGTGTGGCGGTGATGGGTTCCTTGAGTTGCAGCAAGAAGTGGTGTTCGTCGCTAGGTAGCCCCTGATTCCAAGCGCTGGATGGATTGTTATCGAGCGCCTGAGCGATGCCTGTTTCAGGCCCCGAAGGCAACGAACTGTAGCCGGAAATCAATTCAAGTGTTTGCGTGCTGTCGCCGTTGCGCAGTTCGACTTCGATTTCAGAAATGATGTTTTCCGACTGGTCGGGGAGGAGTAACTTGCCTATTTCCTTGGGACTTGCCTCCACCCGAATGGTGTTGAAGGGAGTCCCTGGAACCTTGAAGCCAAGCGTGAGCGCGGCATCCAAACCGATGTCGGCCCGAAGCACGATTTTTTTCGAATCGCTGATCTGCGTGATCTTATTGTTCGCGTTATTTCGTAGTTGTTTCTGGCTTTTGATCGAAACGAGCGGCGCTAGCTTTTTCTGATCGCTGTGTGCACTGTCCAGCGTAAGTGCCTGCCATTGTACTGCGTACTCATTGGCAGGGATTTTGACTGCATTCTTTCCTTTTAATTTCTTTAAAGTGGCTACCTCTTGCAGCACTGCATCCGCAGACGCACGGGTCATTTTCTGTTCATCCGAATAGACTGTAATAAACGGAGGGTAGGCATAGGCGCGGAATTCCTGCTGGGCCTCTAGCCCTCTTTCCGGAATGTTGTTGAAAAACGACATGAAGCTATAGAAGTCGTCTTGAGAAATGGGGTCGAATTTATGATCGTGGCAACGTGCGCAGGCCAAGGTGAGTCCCATCATCGCAGAGCCCATCGTACTGACTCGGTCCACCGCATATTCAATCAAGTACTCTTCGGGAATGACGCCGCCCTCGTTGGTGATTGGATGGTTGCGATTGAATGAAGTGGCTACCTTTTGCGCATCGGTTGGATCGGGCAGTAAATCCCCAGCTAGCTGTTCGATAATGAACTGGCTGTAGGGCATATTCTGATTGAAGGCGTTGATCACCCAATCTCGCCATGGCCAACTGGTGCGCATCATGTCGACGTGGCTGGCGTTGGTATCTCCGTAACGGGCGGCGTCTAGCCAGTCGGTCGCTAAGCGTTCGCCATAGTGGGGCGAGGCGAGAACCTCGTCGACCATTGCTTCGAAGGCCGCAGGCGACTCATTGCCGACAAAAGCACTGATCGCTTCAGGACTAGGAGGTAGTCCGGTCAGATCCATATAGACCCGTCGAATCAACGTTTCTTTATCGGCTTCTGGTGCAGGGCTGATCTGGCGGTTTTCGAGTTTAGCCAGTACGAAATAATCGAGCTCATTTTTGATCCAAGCGGTTTGCTTGACTTCGGGCAAGTTGGGCTTGCTGGCGGGGACAAAGGCCCAGTGTTTTTTATATTCCGCACCATTCAGGATCCATTGGCGCAGGATCGCCACTTCATCGTCGCTGACGCCTTTTTTCTTGGCCGCCGGTGGAGGCATTCTTTCGTTGGGATCTGCATGCAATATTCGGCTAAGCAACAAGCTCTCATCGGGTTTGCCAGGCACAATGCCATAGCGCGCCACTTCACCGTCTTTTGCCAAGTTCAGGCGAGAGGCTTGTTGGCTGTCCAACCTAAATGGACTCGCTTGATTGTCGACATCTGGGCCATGGCAGGCGAAACAGCGGTCGGAGAGGATCGGGCGGACATGCTCATTGAAACTGACTGCTGTGGGGGATGCCGTAAGCGATGAAGTATTTCGATTATTTTCGTGGCCTGGTTCGTCAGTCAGCGGGTCTTTTTCAGACGAACAAGCTGCGGTCAAGAGACAGGTGCATACCGCGACCACATTCCATGAGTTATTTATCCAATCTGTCATCATTGATTTACTGCGGATTTAAGGGTGGGAGGTCGATCGGGCAAACTACAAAAAATGACATGCCGCTGTCAAAACTCATCCTAGTCAGTATGGTCAAGTTAATACTACCAATCTGTGGGCAGTATGCCATAAATCCCCAGATCACACAATATCCGTGAATACGTAGTTTTTTTGCCCATTGATTGAGTGTCGCTGCGCTCGGAAGTGGCTAAAGATTGCTCCTGCAGGCCCATCCCCTCCGTCAGCTCATTTCTTTAGAGGGCAGTGTTGATCAACTGCTCTCCCGCTAATCGACGAAGAACCTATTTTTCTGCCTTCAATATTTATTCGTTGTGGCGGCCCCTTTTTTTTACGGGGTACCGTCCTCCCGTCGGAAGCGCGTTTTCTGCGTCCGGAGGACTGAAGCCTCGGAGAACTGTGTTCATCTTTCAGATTGAAACGTGGGGGTTCCGCCGCATGGTGATCGTTAAATCCTTAATCTTGCAGTCAAAAATGAAACAAAGCGTAGTCATTCCCATGCTCAAGCCAGGCTCGATGAGCCTGACTAACTTTCTCGACGAGGTGACGGCGATCGGCTTTCCCGCCGTTGAACTCTGGAACCGTGAAGATGACTTCGAAGCGATTATTGAATCTGCACGTGCCAGAGATCTGCGCGTGGTTTCGATGGTTGGGCACGAACACGCATCGCCGACGGAGGGCTCGCATGCCGAAGGCTTTTCGCGTCGCAGTAATCACGACCGCCTAGAAGCAGAACTGCGCGAGTCCATCGATATCGCGGCGAAATATGACATGCCCGGAATCATCACCTTGAGTGGGCATCGCAATTCGCAGGAGAGCGATTATGAAACGCTTTCCATCTGCGCCGAAGGCCTGCGACGGATTGTGCCGTATGCTGAAGAGAAGGGAGTGAACCTGAACATGGAGCTACTCAACACCACGGTCGATCACCCGCATTACATTTGCGACCGCACCGATTGGGCAGTGGCGCTGTGCGAAATGGTCAACAGCCCGCGCTGCAAGATTCTCTACGATATTTATCACATGCAGATCATGGAAGGGAATTTGATTCGCAATCTTCAGCGCGCCTGCAAATGGATCGGGCATTATCATACTGCCGGTGTGCCGGGGCGTCATGATCTAGATGATGCTCAGGAGATCAATTATCGAGCCGTTGCAAATGCGATCGCCGCGACGGGCTATGACCACTACGTCGGCCACGAGTTCATGCCCAAGGGCGATGCCATCGTTGCCCTTCAGCAAGCCTACGACGTCATGGACGTGTAGTTCTGATTGGTATGGGGTATTTCGTGTTGTAGGACGTGCCTCTCGGAGCGGTCGCGTTTACGTCGGATGCGCGGCAACGCCAACACGGCCTTTACTGCGTAAAGAACCGCATTCTATACCGTGTGATTGCGCACAAAAAGGCCCGCATGGTAAGATGCGGGCCATTGTCATTGAAATCTGAATACGTGGCTTACTTGCCGTAGACTTCCACTTCGATGAAGTGGTTCATGTCGTTGGCTGTGTTGCCGTTACTGTAGAGGCGGACGTATTGTGCCTTGGTGCCTTTGGCATCGATCAGCTTGCCGTAGCGTGTGTCTACGTAGGGCTTGTCGGAACCTTTGCCTTGTTCGGCTGAGTTGTCGTAGTCGTTGTTGAATAACGTGGTGACACCAGTTGCGAACTCAGGATCGTTCGAGACTTGCACGATGACGTCGTGGTAAGCGCGCTTTTGCGAGTGGTAGTGCCACATCCAAATCGCAGCCAGCTCAGCTTCGGCTTCGAGGTCGATCTGTACCCATTGTGCGCCGTCCATTAGCTCGACGAAGTAGCCTTCGCCAGCTTCTTTGTCACCATCAGTGATGTACTCGAGCTCGCCAATGATTGGGAAGTCGTCGCTACCGGTGACGGTCTTGCCAGCAGAGAGAAGGACTGTGCCTTCAGGAACCATGAGCACGGGCGCGCTGGACGGAGCTTTCTCAAGGTTCTTAACCTTGATCGGTTGCGGTGTGCCTTCGATCAATTCCGGTGGAATCTCTGTGGTGAGTGGCATGCTGCCACTGCTGGCAGCTGCTTCAGGAGCAGATGCGCTGTCGTCGGATGCCGCTTTGTCGCCACAGGCAGTGAAGATCAATGCGCTGCAGGCGGTCGAGAGTAGTATTAGGTTTTTCATGGTATTGTTGTTGGTTGGAAGTGCTTGGTTGAAAGTGCAGTGTAATCACTGCTCTCTATTCTAAAGTTTCAGCTCTAAAGTTTCAGCTCTAAAGTTTCAGCTCTCAAGTTTCAGCTCTCAAGTTTCAGCTCTCAAGTTTCTCTAAGTGTGTAGGTGTTCGTCGGTGAAGAATATGGTTTCTTTGGATTCTGCCGCTTGGTTGACCCAGTAAATCGGCGCTTCGGATTCGAGGGCATGGCGGGCATCGCAGGTCAGCTTGGCATTACCACGAATAGTGTCCAAGAAATTCTCGATATGCGGCTGGTGCGGTGCTTTGCTCAGGCCCCCAGGCAGTGCATATTCGTCGGGTGGTGCCGACTCGTAGGAGGCGATGGCATCGGCGCCACCAGCGGCTTTGCCGGCGGCTTCTTTTTTGAGGAAACCGCGGCGTACCAGATTATCCCATTTAGCGCTATCGGCACCCGATTCTTTGTAAATCTTGGTGTAGGCTTCGCGCTCAGAAATGTTGATCGTGCCTTCGGCGCCCATGAAGGACTCATAATAACCGCCGCCAGAACTGGTGGTGGTCAATACTTGGTAGAATGCACGTACATTACCTTGTGGGGTATCATAGTCGAAGATGCACATAACATTGTCGAAGTGCTCGCGATCTTTAAAGTAGCTACGACCTCCGGATGCCATCAGCGAAGTCGGCTGGCAGCCTAAGTACCAATTGAAAATGTCGATTTGGTGGGCGCCGAGGTCGGAGATTGGTCCGCCAGAGAGATCGGTGTAGAAACGCCAGTTTAAGAAACGGTGGCGGAGCTCATCGAGTGAGAGTTCGTGGTCGGCACCAGTGTTGAAGCCGGCCTTTCGCAGTGTTTCAGCGTCTGGCAGGATTGATGGCTTGGATACGATGTCCTGCGATGAGCTGAGTGCGCGGTTCCACTGGCCGTTAATGTTGACGATTTGGCCACAAATTTGCTCCTTTTGGATGAGCTGTTCCAGTGTGTAGCGGTAGCGTGGATTACTGCGGCGCTGGTGGCCGATTTGACAAAGTTTGCCAGTGCGATCCATCGCGGCGACCATACTGCGCGCGCCCTCGAGGGTGTTGGACATCATCTTTTCGCAATACACATCGCAGCCGGCTTCGAGTGCCATGATGGTGTGTGGAGCGTGCCAAAAGTCAGGTGTGGAGACAAATACCGCATCGAGCTCTTCTTTTTCGAGCATCTCCTCGGCATCGAGGTAGCGGTTGATTTTGGTGTCGAAGCGCGATTTGATGGTAGAAAAGGTGCGGCCGACGCGGGCTTTCATGATATCGCAGGCAGCGACATAGCGAATGCCCGGGATGTTGACCATCGCGTTAAACAGCACTTCGTGTTGCTTGCCGCAACCGATGAAGCCGACGCGGATGTCGTCGGTCGGGGCGCCTGCTTCCTTGGCCCGTAAAACTGCGGGTGCACCTAGCACGAGGCCCGCACCGAGGGTGGACTTCGCGAGGAAGTCACGTCGGGAAAGAGTTGGGAGTTTTAAATTCATGGCTGTGTCTCGGTTGGGGTTACCATTTTTTGAGGACGGCGAAGCGATTGTGCTTTGCGAGTGCCAGTGCCATTACGACCATAATAATGTGCACGCCAAGCCAGGCGACGCCCGAGCTCTGATTGATCAAGATCAGGCCGAAGGTGAGGCTAGTATATACTAGGCCCATCGCGAATAATGAGATGCGTTGTGCAATGCCAAATAATACACCAAGGCCAAGGAGGATTAGCGCGGGGCCGAGGATTGTGTCGAACAGGTTGAGACCCCAGGTCGGGATGAGTGGCTCACTATTAAACTTGTCGTAGAGTGGCACTGGCACGCCGTGGTAGTTGCTGAACGAGTAAACCTTGCCTGTCACCGTATCAGTAAGGCCGTAGGCGTTTGTAGCGCCGTCAATTAGGACATCCTTGTCGCTGTTTTGTGTGCCGGCATATTTCTCGATGCCGGTTAAGATCGCGCGGCAGCCAAGCCAAATGCGGAGCGTGAGCATGCCGAGCGTGAGCCCGAGATCGTTGGAGTATTTATCTTTGTATGCCATAAAAAGTAATTTAGTTTAACGAGGTAGCTGACACCGAATCGATGTACAAGTTGCTATTTATGCAAAAAACTTTCTAGAGATCAATCAGTATTTTTGCCAACTATATTTTTTAAAACGATGAAAGATGTGCTTTTCTGGTGTGGTTTTAATCTTTTAAGTGACTGACTTGGAGTTGTATGTGTATTTAAATTGATTGTTTATGGACTGTCTTATTTGGTATGATAGCATTATTAATACATCTATAAATTGACAAATATCGTCAGGGTTTGTGTGTGAATGATGAGTGATGAGTGATGAGTGATGAGTGTCGGGCTCTTTAACAAGTGTATGCTTTCTCGCGTCGCGTAGATCCCAACCATGATCGCCCCTGTGAAGGTAATTGTGCTGTTTGTATCGGCTGTATTTTTAAGTTGTTCTAGAATCTGGTCTATTTGCAGGTCGGCGCAGCTGAAA
>Ga0209092_10000035_pt1 | contig 105426 bp, 90 predicted proteins | sample FraStrMetagenome_FD_187446 | JGI IMG/M metagenome (GOLD analysis project Ga0209092, IMG submission 187446) | Marine eukaryotic phytoplankton communities from Arctic Ocean - Fram Strait ARC3M Metagenome (SPAdes) (version 2) | ecosystem: Environmental > Aquatic > Marine > Oceanic | place: Fram... | reverse complement strand
GGAATGCCCCGGTTAAGTGGCAGAGCAGAGTGGAGTGGAGTGCCCCGGTTAAGAGGCAGAGTGGAGTGGAGTGCCCCGGTTAAGAGGCAGTGTGGAGTGTGTAAAAGTATGGGGTTGGATGAATTGGGTTTGACTAATAATGCACACGATTATAAGGTTGTTGTTTAAATAATCGTTGCACAAAAATATTTTAATATTGAATAAATTAAAAATAAATAGCATGAACTAATTATTTTTATTTGAAACAAAAAAGGACGTTATGTCCAATTTTATTTTTATATATATATTTTTTAAAAACTTACCGTGTGTGTATGGTTAAATAGATCCGGAAGTATCTTCAAGCGGCCACGAATCAGATGCTTTTTCTCCAAACAAATCCTTGGGAGATAGTTTTCTAACAGTATGACCAGTTGATTGAGTACGAAGAATCGAACTAAGGTCAGACGGCGAAGTCTCTTGTTGTCTCCAATCAATGCCATTCCCAGTTACACTGCGTGTCAATGCTGGAGGTGCGAGACAGTGTTCATTTGCCAGTCGCGTCAATTCTGGAGGAGTCAACATTTGTGTGGGTGGAAGATGAAGAGGACCATCATCTTGGTTGAGCACCGGATAATTATCCAGCGACATGGAAGGTGGATCGAAGGTGTCTTCATTCATGTGAGTGAGTTCATCATTCCACATATATCCAAACCCTTTTTGCGCGGTTTCCAAAAGTGCCGGCTCAGCAATATGAGATTCGACATTCTTCATGTTGCGAAGGTAAACTACTGCTTGTTCAAGCATGCCAATCTGCTTTGCCTGATCGTAGATGGTTTTATGAAGAGCAGCTTCGGTCTTAGTAAGAGGAGTCTTGTTCTCGTTGACAATCCAATACCAATTCTCGTGAAACTGAAGCTTAGCTTTGATTCCATCTGTAGAGATCTGGACCTGAAGATCTTTTGCCTGCTGAGTGTCATACCAGTGTTCGAAGTGTACGAATGCAATGAAGTAGTCAAAACCTTGTGCGGTTTGCTTTTTGAGGACATCAATTCTTTCAACCTTTCCGATGCGTTGGAAATGGAATTGCTTTGCGATAAACTCCTCTGCCATGGCCTGATATTGAGCTTCAGCATGGCGATTTCCTCGAGGAAGTGAACGAGTGTCCACGCGAGGGATATAAACGGACATGTTATGATCGACGCCGAACATGTTGATTGCGGGTGCTTTGTTGTTAAATGCTGCCATTATTGTATGTGTGTTAATTGTTTTGCTTGAGCGAAGTTTGTATTATAAGATTGAATACTATTAGTGAATAGAAAAGGATTTCAATTTTTTGAAATATGAATAAGAATGAAAGGTTACATCTAAAAGTATTGTGGTATTTTTTTAGTAGCTACCATTCCCCCTCCAAACCCTATAAGCAAATATAAGAAATTATATAATAATACACTTACAATGAACCCTGTAAAAAATGTATAAACCATTTTTCTAAAGTCAGTTCTAAATGGATTAGGGTCAAATGTCTGCACAAGAGAATCTATAAATTGAGACACAGCTGTTTTTTCATTATCCAAATCTCTCCTGACTTCTACAATGATTGTGGAGAGAAGAGCAGCAACAAACGCGTTGATTAAAAATGCTTTCAATATCTTAGTTGCTCGTTCACCTTTAAAAAATGGTTTGATTCTCATTATTAATTAGACGTTAGATAAAAATGCTTAAAGCGTGATATGTAAATTGACTAGTTAGTAATGACCAGTACACGTATCACCTCAGAAGCTATTGCCACAACTGTCAATAAGGGATTCCTTCAAGTCGCAGAGACATTTATATCCAACGGATGGAGTATTAAAACAAATACAGCAAATACAATTTCTTTTGAATGCAATGAAGATCCTCGACTAGTCTATGACGAGTTTAAAGTATCAGTCGAACTTGATAAGATTAATGTTTTGATTCCAATGCCAAATAGTAATGTTGCGTATTGTACTTGGTTCAAAGACTATTTCAGTGCATCCGAATATATGTCTAATCGACTGGAAGACTACATTAATGCGACAACTCTAACTGATCTTCCGACTGAAAAAGAGAATATGGAGGATTAGCTTATAACAATATCTTTATAAAATTGATTATTATAAAGATATCAAATAATTATGTAAATCAAAGACAATAATGATGGAAATCAGACGACTACGTAATGCATTAAACGATAATCATGATGACTCAAACACAGGATTCAGTATACTTAAGTTTGATGCACCAGAAAGAGATATAATTAGTGTTGATCCAATGCGATGGGTATTCTGCGTTGATAGATCAGGGTCGATGTCTCTTATTAGCGAAAAGGATAATAAAAGTAGATTAGATCATGTAAAATCAACATTGATTAAGATTGTTGAATACTTAAAAGATCTATGTATTCAAGACGAGAGGCGATTATATCTAATTGACGTAATTTGGTTCAATGGAAGCATAACAACATCACATATAAAAATCAATAGTTCAAGAGATATTACAGCATTTATCAAAGAAATAAATGATGTTACATCAAGCGGTATGACTAACATGTGTGAAGCAATCAGAAAAGCATCTCAAATAATTACTAGATCTCCTCGTATGAAATCAAATATGGTTGTTTTAAGTGATGGCGAGATTACATCAGGAATAAGTGAACCTGAATATATTCTTAAATCTGTAAATGAGTCTAATCAATATCTAGTTCAAGACTTCACTGCAGTATTTGTTGGATACGGGACGGAGCAAAGTTCTAATTTGTTATCAATTCTTGCAAAAACCCCAAATGGAGAATACCATTGTGTAGAAAGTGCAGAGGGCGCAGGGATAGTTTATGGAGAGATAGTTCATAGTTCATTATACCAATCGATTAAAGACATGAATCTTGAAGTTATAGGTGGACAAATATATGATTATGATAAAAATATTTGGAGTAATTCATTGTTGATTGGAAAAATAGCTGGTGGTTTGTCAAGAGTATGGCATTTGCATCATGACTTAGAACCAGAAACATCATTATCAGTGAAAGCAACATACAATAGTTATTGTATTAGTGATGAAGGAGATTCTTGGATTAAAATAGAAAGTGTATCACCCGCTGTTATAAGTCCAGATGTAGGTAGTATTGATAAAGAATGTTATCAATATTATCTTAGACAACAGGTGTTAGAACTTTTGGCAGAGTCAAAAGAATATACAACAAATGTAAATGACTTTGCAATGCGAATTACCCCTCCTCCTGCACCAAGAATTAGAAGGCAGAATGCTAACACCTTACCGTTTTATGAATCAGTGGAAATAAATACACATCAGCTTTATTCAGATCATCAAAGTACTGGAGAGGATTTATTTGAACCTCCTCCAATTCTAGGTAGTGTTCGAGTTGGAGCAGTGAAAGCGAATAATTCACCAACTGTTTCCCCTCCCGAATCACCTGGACAAATACTAAGAAAGAAATTACTTTGTAAAATGGAAGAAATTAAGTCCTATATAAATGAAGAAGGAGATGATTCCGGAATGCTAGGAACATTGTGTGATGACTTATATGTATGTGCTCTTGCATTAAAAAGTACCAGAGGATTAACATACATTCTTGCCAGGCAGGCTTCGCAAGGAAATCAGCGAGCATATAATGCCACTGGTACTGATTATTTAGAAGATGATACTAATACTGGTCATGAAATGTCATGTAATATGGTATCGCCTTATGCATCTCAACAAGCAGAAAAAATAATTCGAGAAGTCAGTGCACCGTTCTAATTGGTAGAAAATAAGTTATAATTTTCTTTGTTTATCATATTATGTCAGAAATAAAAGAGATTATTGAAAAGGTGGAGAAACCTGAAGAAATTGAGGCAACCGCTAATGTTGTTGACAAAACAGAAGTGTTGATTAATATTGCTGATGAGGAGACACAGCCAATTATTAAAAATGCTGAGGATAAGACAGAGGAAGTTGAGGATAAGACAGAGGAAGTCGAGGATAAGACAGAGGAAGTCGAGGATAAGACAGAGGAAGTCGAGGATAAGACAGAGGAAGTCATTAATGATGTTGACGAAGAGACAGAAGCAATGATAAAAAAGGCAGATGATATGATAGATAATGCTATTAATGATGTAATGGAAGAAACAATGAATAAGATGGAGATGAAAACGAATGATATTGAGAATGAGGATGCTAAAATAGCAACTCAAATAGCTATAACTATAGTAAATGAGGCCATTGATAAGAATGAGGAGACTATCGATAATGTGACAGACAAAGTATTTGAAGCACTTGTGGAAAAAACAAAGGAGATGGGTGTAAAGAAATCTACACTTGCGCTTATTATTAAGTTTGTAATGGAAGCAGTTGAAGACACCCCAATGAAAGGCTCTGAGCAAAAAGAATATTCATTGAGATTGATTAAATCACTTGTAATAGAATTAGCAGAAGGCGAGGATAAAGAGTATTTGTTGATTGCAATTGATAGTGGTAGTGTTGGAGATACAATTGATTTGATTGTTGCAGCATCAAAAGGAGAACTAAATGTTAATATGGTGATAGATACTGCAGCCAGCAGTTGTCTACCATGCTTCATGGGTATATTGGCAAAGCGTGGAAAAAAATCTGCGTAAGTAAGTTAAACAAAAATACTGTATGTAATATAAAAATGAGTTACAGTATTTTTTTAGATAAGCAAATGTGGTCGTGTGATATACATTCCGGATGTTTGTATTCTATACCGTGTGATTGTTCAAATTGTCAGTTGTATTCGAATTATCTTGAGATGCAGGAGGATCATAAACATCTTGTTCAAGAACAACTTCAGAAACACCCTGGATTACAGGTAAAAACGGATTATTCTGATAAGAGCCCTCAGAATCATAAAATTGAGCGTGACTATTAGCATTTGTGCTAAGATTAGTATTGCTGTTATATATAAAATTGGACATATACGAGATATTATCATTCCCAGCGTGATTAGATATAATATTATTAATCAAAGATGTACCATTAACTGTAAGTGCCAAAGCCCGCTGTATATCAGTACTATTATCATCTTCATGTATTACATTTGCAATTCTATGAGACTCTGGTCCAAAGGGATGTGATTCAATTCTTGGAAAAGTAAGTCTTCTAAGATTTCTAGCTAACTCGGCGCGAGAATGAGATAATTCATTTACGTCAGATGCGAATTGTTCAATACCGGGCGTATCTTGACAGATTTCTTTTGAATGAAGTTTAAAACGACACACCGGACATTCAGCTTTTTCTTCTTTTAACCATTGATCAATAGCTTCTGGTGTAAAAATATGTCCACATGGTAGTTCTTTAATATTATCGCCAATATCAAAAGTTATATGAAAAATAGGACATAACGTGGATTCATCATCTTCCGTAAACAATCTAGTTTTTAATTGTTTTTCTCCATCTTCTGATAAGACAGTTTTAACAGGAGACTCGTCGTTTAGACTAGTTGCCAATACACGATCAAAATCATTATCAATGCCAATAATTTCTCTAATAAGCCTATTTTGTTCAATATTATTACTATCTCTTAGAAATGTGGCTAAGACATTTGATGGTATACCGTTCATGTTATTTAACTATACTCAAAATATGTTTTTAGCTAGATTTACATAATAATTAACAAATTATCATGTAGAAATTAGTTCCATGCCCAAGAGTATCTATCTTTTGACAACATTTTTTCAAGATTATCCCATGCAGTTAGTTGTTTTAAAGAATCAATTCCACTTTCCATAACATCGGAAAGCACGGCAACATCATAACCGGACATCATAAGATGATTTTTTGTGGTAGTAGAACAAGGAGAACCATTGGTAGTACGCATATTCCACCAAACCATGGTTGGAGGCGAATAAGGTCGCTTATGGCTTGTAGTCAATCCTGCTGAGAAAAACATTTTGTTAACAATTTCTTCAAAAATATCATGACCTATAGAGTTATCTCCTTTGTCTGCCTGCATATCTGAAAGAACTACGAGAACAATATCTTCTACTTCTTCTGGCGCCATATCTTTACTAACACAAGCATCACATACAAGTTTAAATGCAGCTTGCATATTGGTTGACATACCTACATTAGAAGAGTTAATTAGAGTAGTGACCATTGAATCAAGTGTATCTGCTTGTTCTAGATTAACCCATTTTGGCGAACTAGAAAACGTCATAACTCGTTTACCAATACTTGAGGCTTCAGCAATTTTGAGAGCAATAGCTGCGGCATCATATAGAGGACAATTTTCCCATGTCATTGAGCCTGATGTATCAAGAATTGGGACACAATTTCTAAGACAAAGATTTGAATCTTCAGATTGTTGTTTCCACATTAAATTGTATGTATCCTTATCAGTATCTGACATATGATGGCACCCATGTGAGTGATTAAACCAAAACTCTTTTACCATATCTCCTGGGCTCGTTCTCGCAGATTTAATTTTCTTTTTGCCGCTTCTACAATCATTAATATATTCAGTGTAATTAATACTGCACTTTTGTCGATCAATTCTATGACGTGCTTCGGTATTTGACCCTTGACACATAAAGGCTTTTTTTTGCCTAGCCATAGTAATACTAGTACAATCTTTATCAAAATTAATATTAGCCCAATTATTGGAACACTGGTCGATTTGAACAGTTCTTAGTTTTTTGTTTAAACCTGCAATGGTGCGCCTATATTTCTTAAGAGTGCTTTCTTTTGAGGAACTGGGTGTTAGGTATGGAGCTAAAACATGTGCTTGCCAACCATATTTAGATTTTTCTCGCGGGAGCCAGCGGGCTAGTAGTGACAGAGTAGTTGTATTATCATCAGTCATAATATCAAATTGTTCACTTACTAGTTCAATGATAAATGCAGGGATCGAATAAGTAGGAACAACCGCAATAGCTTGACTATCAGTTAGTGAATTATTGTTCTTGAAAACCTCGAGAATCTTTTTAAAATCTTTCCATGATCCATAACTATGAACCTGTCTGATACCACATCGCCTATATGCCAATTCTACATCAAAGAGCAATACAAGCATAGACGTTAGAGTCTTATGAACAGATGGGTGAAGAAAATGAGCGTCCCATACAGGAAGGAAATTATAGAAGAGTTGATATTCACCTTTACCTCCACAGATATCACGTGTCTGAAAAAGAAGTGAAATTAAAAAGTTAATTTGGTTATTATTTGAATGATGTACAGCATTATTAACAAGGGTGTGATATAATTTATATAATGCATTTAATGTGGATCGTTGATCGTTTTTATTCACACGTACAAGTTGATAAAATAGTTTGGTAATTCCTTCTTCAAATGAACGGGAACTCCATCCCTCTTGGAACTGTCCATTTTCTCCGTTATTTCTAATACTGAGATTATCGAGTGCTTGTGTAAAAGTTGACATGTTATAATTATTAATTATAATTGCTTTAAGTTTATTCAATTATAATTTGCGCCGCCTTGTGTTTCTTTTTTTGTGTGTAATCTTTACACGTTTGGTAAACATACGAGATTTAGGTTTTAAAACAATGTACAAATGGTTAACAGATTCTAACTCTTTTATAGTTTTTTGAAAAATGATATCTTGTACGTTAGAAATAACATCAAAATGATCGCCCATTAAATCATCATTTAATATAGATTCAGCTGATGAAATAAAATTAAACTTCAACAATGCATATAATGAATGGTTAACTCCATTAAGTTTTCTATTATCTCTGATAATATTTACTAATTCTCTTCTATTAAGAATCGACTTATTAAGTTTTACTTGCTGTTTTCTTGTTATACATATTTCGTTATCAGTATTGATGTAAATAAATGTGATACCTAATTTTTCTACGTCACTACGATAAAATCTGTCATATTTTTCCTCTATTTTTTCTTGAGAATTGAACCAAGTAAGATCTAGTGTTTCCATACTAATGAAAAGCTATATTGTAATATCAAGAACACACCGAATATAATCATTAGTAAGAATCATATTCATCTTCTTCATATTCCTCTTCCTCGTATTCCTCGTATTCTTCCTCGTCATAATCATCCTCATATTGTGGATAGTGATAATCATAATATGGATCCATTTCTCTATTATAAGCACTATTTCGCTCCAATGTTTCAATAAGATTTTTATGAGCTAAATATTGGTCGTATTCTCTCATACGTGCAAAAAACTCTGGTTCAGGGACTAATGGACCATATTCTCGCATAAACTCTCCATTAGGACCTCTAAATAGTTTAACCCATCCTGGTTTAATCTCGTCATTGATAATCTTAGGTGGAATTGGAGCAGATTCTTTTTCTGCAGCAATATTTGAAAAACTCACAGTTAAATTACTCTTTTGATCTTGAAGTATATTATTATCATTTCCATTTTCATTTTCATTTTCATTTAATGATGGAAAGAGTTCACAATTTTCTGTATCAGGGACTATAATTTTTATTTCTTTTTTTCTTGACAGAAACATACCTCCCTCGCGAGGTCGATTTAATGTACCTCTTTTATCAGGTGCCAAATAGGTACCACGGCTTTCACCAGTACCATGATTATCAGGTGTATTATTTCGCTTAGGTCGTTTAGATGATTTAAATGAGTTTTTTCTGTCATCATCGGTGACTAAATTATTGAATCGAGTATTTCGTGACTTATTGAAATCCATATAGCTGTCGTATATATATTTTGATATACATTATATCATTCGAGGTTTTAAGCAGTTTGAAATAATCATTTCCTTAGTAAACCAATATAAACGTGAATGAATATATTTTATTGGGAGAAAGGATACTAACAGCGAATATTGTGTTTCCCAATTCTGTACGTTATAGTTCAACTGATAAACTTTTACAGTATCCTGTCCCCATATAGATAAACCAAGAACTAAAGATACTTCTTGGTTTATAAAAAAATTGATTTGATTGAATGTCTTGATTCTAGATACATCAAAGATGAAGTCAACTCTACCCAGTATATGTATTCCCAGAGTATTCTCGAATATTACAAAGAAAGATGTAGTAGATGCATTTGAAAAAATCCTTGGACGTAATTGTATCGATAGAATTGATATGATTTACAAACGAGACGGTATAAACGGTTATCAAAGAGTATTTGTTCATTTCAAAAAAATAAACCAGTCTGATAATTATGACATTATGATTGATCGTTTTACAAATGAGCAAGATGTCAAAGTAGTTTATTCAGAACCTTGGTTTTGGAAATGTTCTGTGAGCCGCGTTGCTAAACCAACAAGATATTAAGTTCATAGGATAATTTTTATTTTGGCAATTGATATTAATGGAATCAATAAATCAAATACTTGTATCCACCGTAAATGACAGTGGGTCAACTGTCGGTGATAAAATTGGTAATCTCTCTAAAAAAACAATATCATACGATCAATGTGTAAGAATGATTCTTGATATAGGTGCTCAAATTGAGAGTTTAAAAGAGTCAGGGTATGGGACACTTAGTATTGATCCTAGTCAAGTTATAGAAACCTCATCTGGAGCATTTATTTTGAATATACAGAGAGATTCTTATTATAAATGTACTCCTTCTGGAATGTTAGATCTTACCCGCCCATTTAAAAAAAGTGATAACATGGCACCTGAAGTTCTAGAGATTGATAGTCTTCCATATGAAACTTCTTATACAGCCGCATTTTATTCATTAGGGCATCTTGCATGTGATGTTTTAGGTATAGAACGAGATATTTCTCTGCTTAATCCGACAAAATTGTATTTTCTATTAGAGAGATGTATGCATATTGATCCCTCCTTACGGACCTTCCTATTCATTTAATTTCTACAGATACTCTATATGAACTCTCGCAAGTATCAACGTTATGCAAAACCTATTTCCGCTACGCCCTTTTCAACTGCAGGTACAACCCGTAATCAAGGCCGTGTTGGACAAACATCACTTTCAAGATCTATTGTTCATACACCATTCAAGGGGGCAAATCCAGTTGGGCATGGTGCAAATCCAACAACCGGTTATCCAGTGAATATTGTTAATCTATGCAATAATAGTTCTAAATCAAACGGACAAACAAATATGACCAATAAAGGAGTGATTCTCTCAAGAATTACAAATCCAACCAGTGTTTATAATAATAGTTGTATTGAAAACCCGTGCAATAATCCTACATTTAAAAATACTTCTGCTGAGTATCATAGTCAGGGATCTTTAACTCGTCGAAATGTTAATCAGCTTATGGCACTCCAATATAACAAATTAGATGGTTCTACAGCAAAAGAAAAAGGTACAAGAGCAGTAAATCTCAAAGGACCTTTCCCATTTGCAAAGAATGTGTCTTCTATGTCATCTAGTGAATATATGCGAACCGGTCTTCCATTTAAAACCTGTATTGAAAATGCGAAAAAAGATAATTGTGAATAAATCATCAGTTATGTTACATTAATTAATAATTATTGTAACAAGTAATCACCCGAATATAAACAATATTATTGTATGATATACAAGAAATGTCCATCGTTATGATGAAAAGAAAAGTTAAAGCAAAACAAAATATATCCAATCCAGATGTTGGATTTTCTCTCAAGGGAAATAGAAGAAACCTTGGAAGAATTGGATCTGATAGTAAAAACTCTGTTGTAAGAACTATTTTTAGAGGTGCTCATCCAGTTGGACATGGTGCAAACAGCTCATCTGGTTATCCAGTTGAAATACTTTGTAACAATGGAGGTAATAGTACAGGATCAACATGCGAACAAAAATCAACACTAACAAATAAAGGCTATATTGAAAGTCATTTGGTAAATAACACTGACTGTCAAGATAAATGTATTGCAAATTGGGTAAAAAGTTTTAATCCTCTTGAACACTCTCAAGGATCATATATTCGACGCATTAAAGTACACAGATCCGGGTGTGAAAATGAGAATGACCAAACAATTGTTGAATGCAATCCTGATCATAAAGAAACATATTACATTGGTAGTATAAAAAAGAGCAGATCGTCTATACATAAAGATGTTAATAAAGGTGCAATAACATCAGGACAATATACTGAAGTCGAGTTACTTAGAAATAATTGCTTGCCTGATGCTGCATGTAAATCAGCGTTTCCATTTGTTCTTTCAAGAGATGGATGTATGACAGAGTATTATACACCTAAGCAAGCAATTGATGCTGGACTTTTGCCAGAAGATTGGATGAACTGTAAAACAAAATATCCTACAAGTCATCATTGGGAAAACCCCTATTTATAATACGCCTAATCTACCTAGGCTTTTAAACCCGCTAGAACAATGCTCTGATTCATAATCACATGAGTTAATACATTCAAACCCACCTTCATTGTTGCTATAAACTATTTTTTTAATTCCATAATGTTTTATTAATTCAGTACATCGTTGACAGGGATCTGATCTTTTTATATCTCCTGATACTCCTACTCTAACAACGTAGAGTGTGCAATTTCTACCGGCAAGATAGTTTACACTGGGAAGTTCCCTTTTGACGAGGAACCTCCCATTTCTTATTCTTGATAACACTGCGAATCGCAGCCATTTCTGCATGACACGTCATACATTTGTCTATAATTTTATCCGATGAACGTGTCCTCGAATTATTAAACCCCCTTCCTATAACGCGACCAGAACCGAATATAACACATCCATGTTTGTGATAACATGGTGATTTCATTGCCTCATCATATGCCTGAGAAACAAGTTTTGTTTGTGATTGAGATAGCATTGTTTATAATATAGTAATGAAATCTCTATATCATTTCAATTATTTGAAAAATGCATAAAGATAAATTATGATACATAGTATTAATCATGTCTGCACCTATTCGCGTAATGAAGCTTTCTGAAACAGCAACAATTCCCACACGAGGTTCTGAAACAGCTGCTGGATGGGATCTATATGCATCCCAAGAGTGCATCGTACCTGCTCGAGGAAAAGCAATAATTTCTACAGAAATTGCTATTGCAGTTCCCATAGGTTATTATGGTAGAGTTGCACCTCGCTCTGGTATGGCCTGGAAAAAACATACTGATATCGGAGCAGGAGTTATTGATTCAGATTATAGGGGACCAATCGGTGTAGTAATGTTCAATCATTCTGAGGAAGATTTGAAGATTACTATTGGAGATAGAGTTGCTCAACTAGTAATTGAGCAAATTAGTATGGCACCTCTTACACAGGTAAATAGCCTTGATGATACTGAGCGTGGCGAAAAAGGCTATGGGTCTACTGGATGATAAGTAAAGTTTCTATCTATATATGCATTGATGGAGGTATTGTATTCATTAAATAATAATTCATTTTCCAATTTTAATTTTTTACACCTAGGACATATATAAACAACAAATCTATGATTTTCCCATAATTCATGTAACTTATGATCAATTGTATTACCAGTTATTTCAGAACAAATATAACATCCCTGTAACCATCCATCTTCAGGAAGATGCGTATTTTTATATATGTTAATAATTCTAATTTTAACCATCTTACTCTATTATCTGATTTTAAATACTTTATTAAAACCAGATATTTATTTACGTTTATTACGCTTCCTCGTCGAAGTACCAACTTTATAACCACGTTTTTGGAGTGCCTTCTTAGATTTTCTTATAATTCGAGTGTATACCGATTTCTTGTGACGTGGTCGCGATCTACCTTTATAACTACGCTTAGGTTTGCCCCATTCTTTGGCGCGTATATAAGCCGCCCATAACCCCTTATCACTTATTTTGCATGTATTTTTTTTACATACAGGAAAACTTACATTTGGACCTAGAAAACATTTTTTACCACAACGTTTTTTCATTGTTTTTCGCTGACGAGAATTAGGAGACTGTTTAGACCACCCCTTCCACGGAACGCTCTTACGAGTTTTTTTTCCACCTACCATTTTTTTAACCACACGATGGTTATATTTTTTTTCACCAGGCATGGTAGAACTAGGTGGTAGCGGAAACTTATTCAAACACTTGCGCATTGCATAACCATCACTATCACATGTCATAATTAATTCTCTATCACTATCTTTTTCCACACCATCTCTTTTGCCTTTATGAGTTTCATCACACTCAACTGCATATCCTTCTCTCCTAAGATTATCTATAAAGTTAGCTGTACCTGTATCATTTAATTTTAATAGTTTCATTAATCTTTTATCAATTTCTCCTTTGCGATTTAACGCAATAATCTTGTTATCTTCGATCCTAAATAAGATATCCCTCGCAGAAAATAATTCATTTAGTCGGGCCATCATATATTGCATTTTTTCTTTCTTAGTTCCCAAAAAGTTAGAACTTTTCGCAACTTCAATCAAATATACTTCTTCAAGCTCATCGTCAGAAGCGAATCTATTTTTATAAAAGATTTCTGCATTTTTCAATATAGTCTTGTCGTATTCTTTTACGGATTCGTCTTGGATTATATCGCCAGACTTGTTCCGCTTGCTACTTTTTCTTGCAATACCCTTTTTTCCTGTTTTACAATGTTCAATATGACGAAATCCAATACGTCTATAATAATTTATTACATATCCCAAAGCTGAAAGTTTTAAAATTGTAAATCCTAATTGTCTAGCCATCCACTCAATTTGAGTCATTAATATTTTACCTGCACTTACTTTTTGTTCAACTTTATTTCGTACATCAGTATTGCCGCATAGCGCATTTAAATATATTTCTTTTGGATAATCAGAATCATAATCTAATACAGCAAATCCGATCATGGTATGTTTTTTAGGATGAGTTCTAGTTGGTGTTTTCATTGATAAGATAAGAATAACAAATGCATCATCCAAGGTTTCCTGTTCAAGAAATCCTTTTGGAATCATTGAGTGACACATTCTTACTTGACTTGTTCTAATTCTAGTTCCAATTCTTTTCCATAAAGTATTATCTGTTAAATTGGTTTTTGGATTAAAGTATGACTCTAATACAATTTTATAATCGCTTTCACTAGTTAAATTACCATTTGAAGAGAGATAAGTAGTTATTGTCATCTATTAATCTATATTAATATTAAATGTCTGAGAAAAATGATAATCCTATGCCAGATTCAAACGAAATAGTTAATATTAATGAGATGATAGATAAAAGCTCAGAAAATGGTAGACATTTTGTAAGTTTAGATGGAGTTGAACTTACTACAAAAGAATTAAATGTAACACCGCCTAGTGACTCGGGAAGTTCAGATAATGATGTAAATGGTAATGAAAGTTCGAGCGTGGGAACACCAGAATCATATGATTTAGAACATAATAGACCAGTTAGATACAGAAAATTATCTTATGAAACAGTGCGACAGAGGGTAACAGCAACATATGATCAAGATATAGTTCATCGTTATTCATCTGCATTAGATGTATTGGCTAGCTTCATAAAAGGTCATAAAATTATTTATATGGAGTCTCAAAGCCATACAGTTGGAAAATTACATTATCTTATGTTTCCAGCTATATTCTTGTCGGGATTAGTTTCTGTATTACAATCACCATTGCAATGTAGTAATAATGGAGAGATTGCATTAGCATCAATTTCAGCAATCGTTGCTTTTATGCTTGCAATAATAAACTATATGAAACTAGATGCTAAATCGGAAGCACATAAAATATCAGCACATCAGTATGATAAACTTCAATCATTTGTTGAGTTTCAATCTGGGCAAGTTTTATTATTCAGCGACCCAGTTTTGTCAAAACATAGTATTCCTCAGGAGATTGCCCGCGAAAAACGTGATGCAGATGCATTCTATTATATGAACTCCTCCAGCGATGAAGAAGAAAATATTAAACATCAGCAAGCAACAACCACTAGAATAGCTGCAAAAGTAAAGCTTATATCAAAAAATAGAAGTGAAGCCGAAACAGATTTAACTAAGAATATGAAAAATCTGGTAAAATCAGTTGAAGAAAAAATATGTGATATAAAAGAGACCAATCATTTTGTTATTCCAAGAAAAATTAGATATAGATATCCAATAATTTATAACACAAATGTATTTTCCATTATCAAAAAAATCGATGACTATAGAACTAAGACTATAACTACAATGAAAAATGTTAAAAATGAACTACGGTTTTTAAAGGGTCTTCAAAAATATAGACAACGTGATTTTACTGATAAACATCAATTGAGATCTGAGACCTTATTTAAACAAAAAAGAAATCTAGTTAACACTGTTTTATTTTTGAATACTGCTTGCTCCCTAATTGACAAAATGTTTCAACAAGAAATTACTAATGCTGAATTGGATAAAAAACATTGGGTGCGTAGTATATGTCGAGATATCGCAGCTGTGTTCGGATGCGACATTACACACCCTGACCATAAAGACCCAGAATCATGTGGTGGCCATATGTTAAATAAAATACTTGGCAGTGATTGTCATAAAGAGCTAACAGATAGTGATATTGAAAATCTGCGGTTTTCAACTGCTTCTGGAAGTGATAAAAACGTTTAAAACTCTTTTTATAATTTCAAACGTTTATTTTTTTAATTTGCGAGACTTCTTTGCTTTCTTAGATTTCTTAGATTTCTTTGCTTTCTTGGTTTTACGAGCTTTCTTTGAAATCTTTCGTCGCGTTTTACGCTGTTTCTTAGAAGCTTTTGACTTTCTTCGTCGAGTTCTGCGCTTATTACGTCCACCAGTAGAATCGTTAGGTGAATTAGCATTATCAAAATGCGCCACTCTGGCTGCTCTTAATTCCTGTTCACTCATCTGATTCTGTGCTACTCCATTGGTAGTCCCAGTAGTTCGCCCTATAGGAGTGGATGCTGTAGGAGCAGGAGTAGGAGCAGAAGTAGGAGCAGAAGTAGGAGCAGGAGCAGCAACAGATGTAATTGCTTGCGGTTGATTAGTAGGTTCGGCCACGAGTAGCTCAGGATTACTACGGAATAATCCACCAGCTGCTCTAAACAACCGTCCTGATAGATTTGCTATTCCATTAATTGGACTTATTAATATTTGCATTATCGAACTGCGTTCTTCAATAGGAGGTGATACCTCGCCTCTTTCACAACCACGCAATTGATTTGAGACAACTGTTACACCAGTCATACTCAATTCCATAATTTGTTTCGTTGGGGACGAGTTTCTTGTACTAGAAGCTATGCGTCTCGAAGATCTTGCAGAAAGAATGATAAGAATTGTACTAGTCATCACCGCCATCCCCATTATCAACACTTCCCATTGTCCTTGAGCTACTTGACATTCTGGACCAACTGATAACCATCCTGCAACATGTCTTCTTGCTGCATTGGAACCAATGCCACAAACATCTGCTAGTGGTGTAAGACCTATCATCCAACCAGCGGTACCTACAGTATAATCAATTGTGGCAGCTATAAGACCTGTAGTGTGAAGTGTACCGGTTACAAGTGTAAGATACATCAGGGACATAAAATCATAATTATCTAAAGCTGCAACTGCTTCCATTGCGCCATCCACCAATTGTTGATCAAGTGGCGCGACAGCATTAACTGCAGCAGGACGTCTAACTAGCCGGGTACGGCTAGCTGGGTATGGTTGCGCACGACTGTCAAACCCACTACGTGGCCCTTCATTATCAGTAGAAGGTTGTTGGGTATTAGTAGAAGGTTGTTGGGTATTAGTAGAAGGTTGTTGGGTATTAGTAGAAGGTGTTTGGGTATTAGAAAATGGATTTTGACCAGCATTTGGATTCGTGTTGCCAAATCCAGTTCCTGTGTTGCCAAATCCAGTTCCTGTGTTGCCAAATCCAGTTCCAGTAGATTGACCATTTCCAGGAAACAGTTGAGGTGTTTGTGGTGGTCCATCTTCCTCTTCAGTTCCTGACTCATCCTCAGATTCTTCTTCTTCGCTGGGCGGTCTCGTGGTCCGCCGTCGGCTTGCCCTCGGCATCCCGCCTCGTGCTCCTCCACTTTTAGATGATTTATTCTCTCCAACAAAGAAAAAGTCACTTGGAGAGACATTATCTCCTCCTTTTTTTGAACGAGACTTTGCTCCACCCTTTTTCATGTCACATTTAATATCATCAGCAGCCTTACTCATAAGTTTGATATTATGATTAAACATATCGGCAATTTTTTTAATGTCACCATCACTTGCACTAGCAGCAGCTTTTTCTAATCCGGAATTATTAATAATTTTTAAAACCTTCGCATTTACTTGACATGTAATGCTTCCGGGCCCTTTTTCAGAAAATGTATCTTTTAATACATCCTGAACTTTATGCTGGATTTCATTTAGTACTTCAATAACAGACATATAAACTATAAACAGAAATAAATTATACACGAATCAGATCTTTATTTCGCCTAGACTTTTTGCGAATCGTGAATCTTGCAATTTACTTACCCATTCTTCTGCAGTTTGACAAACGCATATGCTATGTAAACTTTTCATTTGTGTTTCATAGCTTTGTTCATCAAAGTCCATTGCATTATCATCATCATAAAATGCTTCAAGATGATCATCATCTAACCATTTAATTGTTTTTTTTTCATGATCGAGTTCACCTTTGTATATACTAAATCTTTTGCTCCACTCTAATGATGAATATGCATAATATTCCCAATTATACCAGCATGATGTTTTTAAATCTGATACCGAAAATCGTGAATAATCTCCGGGAGGAAGTAGAGAATGCGTTGGATAAAGTCGTCGCTCAGTTAATTTCAAATAATATTTGTTGGATTTTTTAGTGAAATGATTATCTATATTCTGAACTAGTGTTTTATCTGATCTAAGAAAGTGTCCTTTTGGAGATCGATCGCCTGCTGAAATAAGTCTACTTACTATTGATGAAATATCTAACATATCATTTGATTGCAATTCTATATCAATGCCGTCTGTTATATCTATTCCGTTAGACAATCCAAAATCTTTAAGTGCCAAACAAGTTTTATCATAGCCATTTATATTTAATGATTGTGCTAGGTAATAACCAAGATTTTTATAATCAGCAATCTTTAATGCACCAAATACATTATTCATATTTTTTGGATATGGTTCCATCCATTTTTTGGTTTTGTATATTACTGTTGGATGTTGATAAACTGTACCGTAATAATTTACCATATACGATAGATAATTTGGTTCAAGATTTCTAAGATTTATTACAATATCAGCGAGCAATCGTTTGTTATCAGTCTTTTTATACTCAATTATTTTGCGAGACATATACCTCCCTATATTACTATTGTTTGTTGAGTAGAACATTTTATAAATACACACCAAGCCATCATCTACATTAGGGATTGAGTATAACAATTCCCATAACCAGAATAATGTCTCATGAACATCTTCTCTGCAAACGATACATTGCAAGAATGTACCTATAACTTCATCTGTTGGATATAGATTTTCTGATAGTTGTAACATGTTTGTCATACTATTGACACGGTTATAAAAAATCAATTTTATCTTTTTATCGAATGCTAGTATATAAGATGTCTAAAAAGGAAATCTCATATGTCGGACTTGTTAAAGTTATGTTAGATAAAGCGCGTAAAGAAGCAGATGGGGCTGGTAAAGATTTTGTACCAAAGAGTGCATTTAAATCTGCAGGTGAAAGATGGAAGGCAGTTAAGGCCGGAAATGATAATGAGTTTATTCAAGGAAAATCTCAACCTGGAACACGCAAAGCCAAAAAAGGTAAGAAAGCAAAGAAGTCTCGTAAAAATACTGATTTAGATGATTCGGATGATGAAGAGGAACCTAGACCTGGTCATAAGGGAGCTCCATCAAAAACCCGCCCAGGACACGTTGATTACAGAACACACAAAGGAGATAAATATTACAATCGTGATGGCCATCGCCAAACTTTCAATGAAGATGGAGTAGAAGGCAAACCATATAGTCATTATAACCGTCATCCAAAAAGTGTAAAGGATGTTCTTAAGATGATGGATAAATGTATTGAAGATGATATGACTCTACAACAATGCAGAGATAAGGTCGCCTCTTCATTCAAACCTGGTAAGAGTAAAAAGAAGTCAAAGGGTAAAAAGCGCCGCACACGTAAAGCAAAGCGTACAAAGAAATAAATATTATGATTTAGTCTTAGGCAATACTAAATGATTGATATCTTCTTGAATGCGTTTAGTTGTATTAATTTTTGATAATTCAAATGTTTTTGCTAGATTCAAGTAACCAGACACATCGCCATCCATCATAAATATATCGTTAAACTTGTTTTGTGTTTCTTTTATTGATAATCTACGGTTAGGATTGGGATGAATGTTCATAAGCAAAATCTGACTAAACAAAATAACAAACTTGTTTTTATGGTCATCATTTGGAAAAAGTAGGGTTATAATTCTTAAAAACATTACAGATAGTGAATAATTGTCCCATGTTTCATGTGAATCCATCATAGTTTTAATGACTTTCTCTCTTTTAACGCCAACATATTCTCGTAATTCCATTAATAAAAGCTCTTTGAAGTTATCCTTAAACTCGGATGAGAATGCATCTAATGCTCGATTTCCTTCTGTGTGAAGTTCTGCTATTTCTTCTACATCATCACTTGTTAAATCTTTATCGGTTTCATTTAATAAAAATGCAATAACACATATTTGTGGACACCATACATAGTAATCTGGTGCATAAATATAAAAATAATTATTCATGTTATCATCGTTTAATTTATCAAGTGGAATTGATATACCAAAATCTATTATTCTTGGATTTGTTGTTTCTTTTTTAAACATGATGTTTTCTAGTTTCAAATCAAAATGAATTATTTTTGCATTTGCGAGTTTATCTAATGCCATAAGTAGATATCTATATGATTCTACAATGGTTAAAATCATATTTTTGGAACTTAGAGTTTTTAACATTTCTGGAAACTCGATTTGTTTAATAAAAGGCATGTCCATCGCGACATATTCGTTCTCTAGATCTTCAATTACCTCACATTTTTGGAGAGATTGATTGTTAGACTGGCGTATGTTAACTGAACACTCGTCAATTACTGGTATAAAAAACATGTCATATCCTGTTATTTTTGATATAATATCACCAATTTCACTCTCATTTTGCGAGTTAAAATCTCTCTTTTGTACTTTTGTTGCTATACTTGGGTCATTACTCGAAGAACCATCACAATTAATTCCTGGGTAAAATACACATCCAAAACCACCTTGGCTTAGTAACTTGCTCATACTATTCGAGGACAATATAAAAAATTAAAGCTCCAATCGAAACCATAATTTTGTATATTATTAATTTTGTGCACTTGCGAATATATAGTAACGATTCTTATATGTTTTCTTAATCTTGTTACTTATATAATTAGACTGCAGTTCAGGCTCCTCCTCAATCAATCTTTTAATTTCATTCATTAAAAGGATCTTATAATGATTTACAAACCAGTCGTATCCATTTGCCGGAGTGAAACAATCACTATCATAATTAGACGTAATATGCTCATCCATTGCATCAAGAATGCTTGAATCCATGCTAACATAATGTCTACGTTTTTTGGGCTTCTTGTCATCATTTGTTTTTTTTGTTCTGAAATAGTAACGTCCTGCTTTGTACATTTTATCAAGAACATCGCCTTCATACCCAAGCACTGCAAGGCGATTAACTTCTCTTTCTATCATTCCATCTTCTTCATTGCACCACAATGCCCAGGCCTCTTTATAATCAGCCCGCTTATCAAACTGGTGAACTTTGGCAAATCGAGATACAGCCTCGACAATATGTGGCTCTAGTTTATATCTGTAAACAGAATGCGTATTGTTTTCTTCAAGTTTAAGATCCTTAACCATTTCACCTGTTGTTATGTTTAAAATCGTGCTATCTTGCATATGTATTTAGTATTTGATGTCAACCAAAAGTTACATAAAACTGATTTCAATTTTTCTTGTCTGTTACTATTAAAACAATGGAAACTTATTCGTTACTTTCAATACCTTTTTACAAAAGTGTTAACCAGTGTTATATAAAAGCGATTTCATTAGATAGAATGCCTGGTATAAATGAACCTATTAATCAAATAGTCAAACGTGTAAGATATGAGAAATTATCACCATTTCAAGAAGGAACAGAATGCAATCCACTCAAGACATGTGGTAATATAATTATAAAACCTGGATCTAGTTGCGGAGAAATGGCCACTTTAGATGACATACCTCTTATTTTTACATGGTTAATTCAAAATGGTTATCTTATTGATACGTCAATCACTCAAATGATTAATCAGGGAGAGGTCCGAATGTCTAATCCTATTATTGGATTTATCTCAAAGAAAATACAGTAAAATTGAAATAATTTAAACTCGATATGACAATTATACTATATTACCATGGAACCAACTAAAGCTGATGAAGATGCATATATTGCTCAACTCACGCCTCAAGAGAAAATTGTATTGAAAATCGCTCAAGAACACTTAGAATCCTCATTTGATCTAGTTAGATCAATTGGTTTTAATAATTGGTTTTCTAAAAAAACTAAGGATGATAAATAATAGGTTTATCCAATGAATAATCATATTATTAACGTTTTTTTTGAGTAAATCTCTTTATTGTTCTTAGAACACGACTAGATGTATTAGCGGCCTTTAATGTTTTTCTTTTGTCTTTTTTACCACCAAACATGAATGGTGTACTATGGCCGCCTTTCTTTTGTCCTTTACTTGCTTTATTTACAGCTCTTACCGCACCAATTCCTTTATAACCTAACTTTGCTGAATCCCAGCCTAATCCTGCACTATGTTTTGCTGCAGTAAGATAGTTTCCATCTGCAACTGCCATTCCCAATTTAGCACTGCGTAAACCTGTTTTTCCCAATTGCTTACCATAATCACCTGTTGCCATAGCAGCTTTTCCATAGTTGGAAGTTTTTGCTTGATTCAACATAGCTTTACCTTGTGACATTCCTTGACTCAACATAGCTTTACCTTGTTCTATTCCTTGATTCATCATAGCTTTACCTTGACCTGTTGCATTTCCTACGCTATTTGTTTCATTCATTCTCTCAGAAACATTAGATGAAGAAGGCTTACTACTTCTGGCACTGGCACCGGTATTAGAACTTGTAGACTGTTGTGTATTATTAGATACGTTTGATATAGCATTTTTAAGATCACTTGTGCTTTCACTGAGCTCAGGACCATATTTTTCTCCGAATGCTATCCCTTGTCTCCCAGTATAAATAGCTTTACCTGTTACATCGCCAGAACTTGTAATTGCAGGTGCTATAAACCCTGATGCAATTGCATTAAACCATTTGCCTCCTGCTATGAATATGTCAACCAGTCCTCCGGCAACAGGTATTTCGGCTACTGCAGCTGCTACCGTATCGATTGTTGCGTTTGTAGCACCTCTAGCGCTTTTTACACCAATATCATTTATGGTTAACCAAAACTTGTCTGTTAATTCAGTTACAGTTGGTTCTGCCATTCCATATACAGTTTTTAATGCTTCGCCGTAAACTGCTATTGCTTTTTTTAGTGCTTTTCTCACTTCTGGATCTTTCACAGCATTTGACACTAGCTCACCACTTTGATTTATATTATTTACAAGATTCGGTGCTATATCGCTCCATTCTCCATTAACTAAGTCTGGGTTGAAATAATCAGCTATAATACTATTTGGAATAAAAGAATCTATCGCCTTTAAACTTCCATTAAAAATACTTTTTGCTGAATCGATTAACTCTGCACCTTGACTGTTAGGAGCAGTTACTTTATTATATTCCGGGACTTTATTACTACCGCCAATATGATTGAAACTCCCAAATAAAGTTTTTGATAAATCTTCTAACTTATTAAATGTTTCTAATTGTCGCTGCATGTATATGTATTATAACTCTATTTATTTTTCTTTCTTTTCTCCCTCACTATCATCATCGTCTGAAGGGGGAATTAGTGGCTTTAGCTGCTGACACATTTGCATAAATACCTTGAACTCATCATAAGACATTTTTGCCTCTTTTGGTTCCTCACTTGGTTCCTGTTTATCTTCCCACTCTTTGATGTTTCCTACTCGCCTAAAATGGTTACATTTCTCAGTAATAATTTTGTTTACGGTTGATTTTCCTTTCTCGCTTGCTGTGTTATAAGACTTAAAAGTAGCAAATACGTCATCCTCTTTTTTCACAACAGGTTCCTCTTCCTTACTATCATCATTGCTCTCCTGCATGCTCTTCATTTTTAATATAGCTAGTTCATATTCCTCTTTATAATTGACACAAATTGACTTTGCGTCATGTTTAATTGCATACTGCTGAGCCACTGCATCTAGAATCATAAATGGAATATTTCTATCATCATGCCATACGTCAAATGAATCATGATCTTTATTATAACAAATAATAACATCACCATTCGGGGTTGTTTCCCTCAAATATGTTTCCTTTAACTTAGCCGTCTCATCATCATCTAACTCTCGGTCAATTAACTCACAAAAATCATCATAAAACTGCTGCTCATAAGGAATCTTAGGCTCCTTTTTAGGTGGACTATAAACAAGTGTTGCTACTGCAACAAAACCAACAAAAAATCCGGTTACTAAAATACCAATACTAGTAAAAAATACATCAAGTCTTCCTGGAGAATCCATATCTTCGTTTGTACAATTCATTCTATTAATTAATACTTGCAACATTTGTTTAAGCCTCTTATAACTGAGTTTTTCTCAACTCAAATAACATATTTATCTCCTCTGTCATATCAGGAACCTCAAATAATTTATATGTTTTTTGATCTGGATATAAGCACACTAAGCACAATTTGGTTACCTTTTTATTATAATTTCTCTCTAGAATTGCCTTATATGTATTGAGTTGTAATGAATAATGCCAGAAGTTAGTATCGGGTAGATGTTTAATACACTCTGTTGTAGAATATTCCTCCCATTGTTTGTTTCTTACAATACCCTTTGATCTCTTCCAATCATAAATCATCAATGTTCCATCATCATTTTCATAAACCATGTCAATAGAACCAGCTAGCTTGAGCGACTTATCCCAAACTGTCCACTCCGTGCGATAAGGTTTAAATGGATGGTCTTTCAAATATGCTTCAAATTGTTTGTACTCTAGAGAATCATTACTCACTTCAAGGCCATTATAATGACATTCTATGTCGTAATGCATCTTCGTACCTGCACTTGCTGCCTCATCTCTATTTTTCTCCCAACCTGCTTTTATTTCTTCTCTCGTTTGTCCGTAGTATTTACTATTATACCAATTCCGACCAGACATCATGTTACTTATTACTTTGTCAGCATCAAACTGCTTGAAGTGAGTATGATTCCAGGTAGTTACCGAAGTATAATCACTGTCGCCGTCGATAGTATAAGTGTGAGTCGGTTCATCAAATAAGATGTGAGAATCTCTTGGATGTGGATTACGTTTTGCAAGAGTGTCCATTGTTATTAGTTATTTACTCTAATCTAGAGAGAATAACTAATCAATTTTATAATTTATTCAAAGTTGTTTTTATTAAATCCTATTTAGTGGCCTGTCAAACTAATCCACTGTAGAGTAGAAAATCCCGAAAAAAAGATAAAGATTAATCTCTAATTAGCATCACAAATGAATATCCAAGAGTTCTCATATAAAATACATAAAAAAACATTTGATGAGTTAAAAGTTCAAGTAACAGATCTAGTTAATTGTGGAGATTCAACCGTCATACTTTCTGCAAATGAAACAGCCTTATCCAAATATGTACATGCTATTGCACAACAGTTGGAGCTCAGTGAACATAAATACGAAATATGGGCAAAGGACAATCATAGTGGTACCAGTTTTCATATTGATTGTGATGAAGAAATGAAAAAAACTGATAAACTTAGATATCCTGACTTAGCAAGTATAACATATTTAACAGAAGCAAATGCTCCTACTGTAATCACAAACATTAATGATGAAGTTTTGAATTATAAAGAGTTTGATAATGAAAATCTCCTATTTGTTTCATTTCCAAAAGTAGGAAAAATCATAACATTTAACCCTCAAGTTTATCATAGTGCGGTCTCGACAGAAAATGTGTCAAATAGACTCATCCTACTTATTAATTTTTGGAGAAATCCACCGACCACATGTAAAGACTATATTCCAACTGGACTTGTTTCAGAAGGTAATATTGAAATTAATGCAATTGACACCGATATACCAAGTAAATATAGCGATCTAATTAATTTTGGATCGCTTAGAACTTTACTAGACAATAAGGTACCATTAGATTTATGCCAACGCCTAATGGATTGTAGTACAGATATTTACTTAACAGGCAATGAAAAAACTAAATGGAAAGAACAACATCTTGATAGAGCAGATTCATTGAATCAAAAACTACTTCACGATTTCAATAGCATTAATAAAAAACATATTGACATTTCAAATCGTTTTCTACAAAGAAGTGTTACTGAAGGATTTTTCTCACACGATGTATGTGATATTATAGTCAATCACGCAAATAAAATTGGACAAGATAACGGGTGGACAACAAAGCGGCATGATAATTTTCCAACTACTGATTTACCAATGCATATGTTTTCAGAAACGGTGAAAGCTATTATATTATGTCGCGTAAGCGAGATTCTTGATAAAGCCAAGGTTTTGTATTGTTTCCCGAAAGCCTACAATATGAATGTAAAGGACATATTTATAGTAAAATACTCACCCTCACAACAGTCCATTTTGGGTATGCATTGCGACGGACATATTTTAACATTCCAGATTACATTGAGCTCTCTAAAAGATTATGAAGGTGGTGGCACAGAATACTGTGACGGGTGTATACTTAAACCAAACAAAGGGGCATTAACAATTCAATCCGGATTTGTAAAACATGCCGGCGTACCTATTACAAAAGGATTGCGGTATGTTTTAGTTGGGTTTGTTGAAGTGTTAATCATATAAAAATACTACTACTGCTGAACCTGACAATTGTTGTGTGTTATTACCGGTAAGATTGTTATTCTGGACGCCATTCGCGTGTTGGTATCCACCACCGCCATATTTTTGAAATACATCACCTTGGTTACCCGTCCATTTAGGGTAAGTGTTATTGTAATTGTAATCAACACCTGTTCCATGAGATGGAGTGCCATCTGCAAGTGGACTACCTTGGTCACCAGGACTACCTGGGTCACTATTCACTTTCAGGCTACTATGGAAATGGGCAGTAGCGCCTTTTCCGCCTTTTCCGCCTAATCCGCCAGCAGCCGTCGTAATGACAGTAGCAGTGTCAATAGTGTCAATTAATGTAGTAGCACCGCCGGCGTTGCCGGCCACGCCGTCAACTCCATGATTGGTGTGGGAGCCGCTGCTGTAATTACGACTTTTGTCTGCACCTTTATCGCCACTCACGCCGTGCGCACCAATAGTAATTGATAAATTAGCAAAATCAACAGTTGAGTCATTTCTACTTAATTTATGAACTATACGTGCTCCTTGTCCTCCGAAACCACCAGTTCCCCCATAACCTTTTGCGCTCTGGCTGGACGCATATTTCACTTTTGCATTACCGCCATTTCCACCGAATCCACCGCCACCACCAACTAACAAATAGTGTATTCCGTTAACATTAGTCATTTCGCCTTGTGGAGGAGCCACTGCTGTGGAGGTCGTGTTGACGTCGTGAGTTTTATAACTCATCATAAGGTTTTTATCTATTGAAGTGCCTTGAATAAAAAATGGAACTGGCACATAATCACTACTACCTATCACAATTTCCCTAAGATAATCACCACATAGGTCCTCATTCACCTCCTTTGATCCCTCCATCGCAATCGCAACTCCATTATTACGAAATGGTGCATCGGAAGTGTTTGGGCCGACTACATCAAAGAAGACTCCAGTACTAGACTTTGGTGGAGGACCTGTCATGGAAAAAAGATCAAAAAGATCAACACCTTTGTATTTATAATTAGAAGTACTCATAGTTGTTATATATGTATAAGGTTTAAAAGTTTTTGGAAAGAATATATTATATGGATGCTTTTGTGAAAACAATTCCAAAATCGTTGTCAAAAAAGTTATGTGAAGATGTTATTGAGACGTACCATGGTGATCCGTTTAAACATGAAGGTGTATGTGGTGATGGAGGAGTACATAAAGAAATTAAAAAAACAATAGATTCGCAAATAAATACAACAGAAAGATGGAATCGTATAAGAACTGCATTGGGGAAAGAGATTAGCTATCAGCTAAAAACATATTTTAATCAAATTGAACAATACAACGAAACCGTATGGAAACCATCAATTCAAAATATTTCAACTTTACATTGTGATACATTTCAAATACAGCGTTATCAAAAAGGAGAAGGTAGTTTTACATACCATTCTGACAATGACTCAAGAATGATAAATAATAATTTGAGAACACGAGTTGTTACATACCTTTGGTATTTAAATGATGTTGATGAAGGAGGGGAAACCGTTGTATTCGATAATATCAAAATAAAACCTGAAGCTGGAAAACTGTTAATTTTCCCTGCCAGCTGGATGTACCCTCATAAAGGAAGTATGCCTATCTCAAATGACAAATATATTGTTACAGGATGGGCATGTACATAATGGATTCCTACATTAGAACTTATGGTAATAAATAACCTATCCTTGAATTAATGTTTTAAATGTAGCGATATTCCTCGTATTTTATATGGATTACTCATTCTCTATACAAAATACTATTATTTATTCTCTAGTTCTTCAACACGTGTTTTCAAATCTTTTACAGCTTCAATTAACACACCTATAATTTCCATATAAGCAACTGATTTATTACCTTCTGTGCCGGCAACCATATCAGGAAAAATCTGCTCTATTTCTTGAGCTATAACACCATGATGAGTCTTTTGGGTTTCATCTGCTTTAAGGTTATAGGTCACTCCTCTTAGATGATCAATTGATTCAAGTGCACCACTAATTGTTCTAATATTTTCTTTCTTCACTGCGTCTGATGTAGCATTAAAACTAAGTCCATGCACAGTCGTTATTGTACTATCTTTAGGCTGAATCGCATTGGACGCATCAGGAACATTTTCCCAGTATGTTGCATTCCCCGATACATGGTTCAAAACAAAACTTAAATCCACAAGACTATTCCTAGGATCGGATTCTTGTGAATAAGTGCTTTTATAAATATGACCACTACTACTTAGATTAAATGAAACGTCAGCGGCGGACATCTGAATAGTTCCAGAAGAAATATCTATGTTGTTAGTGGACTGCATATTGATGTTTTGTCCAGAAGAAATATCTAACTTGTTATTACATCCATCATATTCCATAAAAACATAATTACTAGTACCATCGTTTGAACCAAAAAGTTGTACGTTACCTATATTACTTAGGTCACTCGTGTCTGGATAGTATCCGCGTATACCTCCGAGTAAATACGTACCGGAATTATCGCCAATAGGGGGATGAGGATTATTCCCGGGAGCGGCGTCGTTATAATTACCAAGATATACAACTGCACCAGCATGCGTGCTGGGGTCTGCAATATTTCTACTACTTATAACTGCTATAGTGCCATCATTTGTATTTGATTGATCAGGTTTAACAGTTAATCCAAAGATTTGGTTACTCCAGATTTGGGCCGTTTGATCGTGGTAATTTATAAGGACCGGTTTACTGGTTGATTTTGTTTCTATATAGGACAAGTTCGGGTTACTAGTACTAGATTTGCTTACCCAGTATGTTGCATTATCCGATACATGGTTCAAAACAAAACTTAAATCTACAAGACTATTCGAAGGATCGGTCTCAGTTGTGTACGTAGACTTTGTAATTACCCCCCCATCTAGAGTAATTGACACATTTCCAGCACTTATATCAAGCATATTGCTTGTATCACCACCTAGATAGCTCATGAAGTTTACTAGATTGCTTGAGGCATCGCTTCCATAAAATCGCATGTTCCTATTTGATCCAGATCCATCAATCTCACCTCGTATAGCACCTATGTTGGTGTCACTCATAAGACTACTTTGTGAACCTAAGGCATCGCCAAAAAATATAGTTGCAGTTGCCGCATCCGAAGCTTGTAATCTGTGGCTTATAACCGACATTCCAGCTGATCCTTCATCCTGTGGAAAGACAGCTAGACCTCCTTTAGTTAGAGAGGTTTCCCCACTCGGTGTCGTGTATAACATGCTGGCTACACCATGGACAAAAATATTACTACTGAAGTCAGTTATTTGTGTAGTATTTGGTTCTGCTACTGTCACACAATCTACATGAGTAACTTCTTCACCAATAAATCCAAAGAAGTACCAAGGGTAAGTAATTGTGGTAACCTCTACACAAATAGTAACAAAATGTTCAGGCACAGAAAGAGTATTGCACGCTAATGTGTTGCAGCCAACATTTCCCGGCACGTATATGTTACTTATATCAGGATTCACATCATTATTCAGAGTTGCCGTTTCACTGTCGTATTCCTTCCAATAATGTCTACTTTTTACAAAATTAACAGTTGGTATTGCCATACTAGAATCTGGCTCGTTAAGAAGATCGGTATACGCTCCTGGAGTATTGCCCTGACCTACATTGATAATCGCTAATGCCATACTAGCATCGGTCGCCGAATAAGAATAAGTTATACTATTTGAAATAGGCTGTGTATTCGCTGTGCCATCGTCACTTGGTTGTGGTGGCTGAGAGCTTACAATCAGTTGAATATTTTCAGAAGAAATATCTATGTTGTTAATGGACTGCATTGAAATGTCAGTACCGTACATCTGAATAGTTCCAGAAGAAATATCTATGTTGTTAATGGACTGCATTGAAATGTCAGTACCGTACATCTGAATAGTTCCAGAAGAAATATCTATGTTGTTAATGGACTGCATTGAAATGTCAGTACCGTACATCTGAATAGTTCCAGAAGAAATATCTATCTTGTCAGTACCGTACATCTGAATAGTTCCAGAAGAAATATCTATGTTGTTAATTGACTGCATTGAAATGTCAGTACCGTACATCTGAATAGTTCCAGAAGAAATATCTATCTTGTCAGTACCGTACATCTGAATATTTGCAGAAGAAATATCTATGTTGTTAGCGGAGTGCATATTGATGTTGTCAGAACCACTAATATCAAGTAGTTTATCATCATTAAATGCTGAAATTGAGCATATCGTCTCACCGCTCGGGTCATGAAATTGAATTGAACCTGTAATTTTATCAGTACTGTTGCTTACATCAGATGTTGGAAATATAAGATCACTGTATAAGTAAGTATTATTTGCAACCATTAAATACCCTTGCTTCTTTGTAATGTCTTCTTTACTAGATAATGTCTTTTCAAGGTCGGGTACTACTGCACTAATATCATTTACCATTCCGGTCGGCTCCAATCTATTTCCCATAATTGCAACACTTTCACCCACAAGTATATCATCAACAATATATTTATCAATTTGTACCCCAGATCCATCTACAACTATATCACCTTTAACATACAATTGTGCCTGTTTATTACCTTTTACTAGGTAGTCGAGTTTATCAGAGGTCAAGTCTTCTCCTGAGATACCCATAAATATTCTGTTGGATTTATCTATAAAAATACCAGTTTTCGTATAAGATAAAGAGGATTTGCTGTCAGAACCATCAATATAATTGCTGTTAGAACCATCAATATAATCGAATATTCCATTGTCTTGAGCTACAGTTAATATAAGGTTTTCGTTTGGAGCAGAAAATAATCCAAATGCGCTAAGTGATATATCTGAATCTGTGTCAATTTCAGAAAGATGTGCTAATGCGCCACGTGCCTTGATAGTAGATATACCAGCTTTATTTTCAAAAATTAATGGTTGAATATATTGTTCGTACGGTTTGCCACCAACCGTAATATTCTCTGGTTTCCCTCCTCCTTGGTATTGAATTGCTTCTGCTGAAATGGTTAAAGCCGAATATTTTGACGTATTATATGACGTATCGTTAATATTTGTAGATACTCCAATTGAGTTTGAACCATGAATAGTAGATACATCAATATCTGTACTTCGCAATTTTTTTATTGTTCCAGTCTTTGCAGATAAACTAGTGTCCTTAACTTGAATGCTAGAATAACTTGCTTTTTTCCATTTTGGTTGCGACATTTAATATAACTACATAAATTAATATATTAATGTGTAGAACGCAATCGCAATATTTTTATTACCTACATATGTAGGCAACTTATAAAAATATTTAAATCTTTAGTGTATGTATAATGGGGTACGCGGTAGAATTGTCTTTTGATATCTCTAAATCGGGGTCTTATACTAGTAAACAAGAGTTAATCGCATTAAAAGCTCGTGAATATAACTCTTCTACGCAATATTCTATGCACGAAATGGAAGGATGTGGAAGAAAAACGGTTCGAAATGAAAGTATTAATGTTGTACTGTTCGAAGACAGTGATTTTGACAATATGCTTGCTTTTATTAGAGAGATTAAAACAGATAAGATCTCATGTATAGATTGTATTTATACAGATGAGATATCGTGTAATTTGCTTTATGCATCCCCCAAATATTTGCGCCGACTTGATAAACCGATGTCATTGGATATACGTAGATCAATGAAAAACACAAAACATCCTGCAATACTAGCAGTAAAAAAAGCGCTAAGATTAAACAGTTGAATATAAATGTAACGTTGCAATTATTTATTAAATCATACAAATAATTGCATTAATCTCTCTTATAGGCGGGTGTCTTTGTGACAGTAGGCGGTGTTTTACTACTAGACGATTTTCTTTTTGATCTTGTTCTTTTACTTGAAGCTGATTTAGCTTTTTTACTACGTGATCGTGATCGTGATCTAGATTTTTTTGATTGAGGTTTAACTACTATTTTTTTCCCAAAGTCCATCTGTAATCTATCTTCAATAGGTCTAGGATCAGCTTTTCTTGATAGTAGTTCCATTATTTCATCATTTGTCATTGACATAATGACTAATTGGTTGTTTTTAACACCAGTCATATTAAAGTCTTCTCCATCATATTCCATTTGGAAATATGCTTTATCAACAACATTATCATTATCTGTAACTTTATAAGCGGCAATACCTTCGATTATAGTGCTCATCTAATATATCACGATATAATATTACCTTATGTCTAATCGTAAACAACCATCTCCACTAGATAAGTTTTATAGTGAATCTTTTATGAAGAATTACTTTTCTTTAGTGAAACCAGAATCTAAATGATCTTATCTATCTATATACAATCGATAAGATGAGCAAACCATTGAAACTAAAGCAAGGTGGCAGTAATCTATCCAAAAAAAAGAAGCGCTGTCCAAATGGTACTAGAAAAAACAAGAAAACCGGCAATTGTGATCCTATAAATAGGTCTTCTACTTCTAAATCTAAGGTGAAAACAACGTCACCTTTAGCGATTGCCCGAAAGAGATGTCCAAAAGGCAGTCGAAAAAATAAGAAAACTGGCAATTGTGATCCTACTAAGAAGTCATCTACAAATATCAAAAACCCTAAGAAACTTTATAAAAAATTAAAACTAGTTGATGAAAAATTGAAAAAAACTTCCCCTTCTCCGATGAAGGCAACTAAGAAAACAAAAATGTCAAAATCAAGAAAACTTACACGTAAACTTAAAATCGTAAAGGTTTTAAAGCCTGAGACTGAGGCTAAACAAATGGATGAACCGGAAATCATTAACGGCAAAAAAGTTTATAATGAGGAGTTTGTAGATATCCTTGGTCAACTTGAAGATATTATGCAGAGACAAGGCGAACCATTTCGAGCAAGAGCATACCATAAGGCCGCAGAAGCTATTATGACCTATGGCGGTGAAATTACTGAGGTCAAACAAGTTGAAAAATTACCAGGCATTGGCAAAACTATTATGAACAAACTCCAGGAGTACATCGACACTGGAAAATTAAATGCGATTGAAAAGATGAAGAATAATCCACTGAATGTCTTGACCAAAGTTTATGGTATTGGTCCTAAAAAAGCCAAGCAATTTATTGCAGATGGATTAGATACTATTGAAAAGTTGAAGGAACATCCAGAGAAACTCACTGCTGCTCAGAAGGTCGGAGTTGAGTATTTTGATGACATTGAAAAGAAAATCCCTCGATCTGAAATTGACGAATACAAAGTTGTCTTTGAAAAGATCTTTAAAGAAAGTACTCCTCCTGGATCAAAGTTCGAAATCGTTGGATCATATCGCCGCGGAAAACAGCAATCGGGTGATATTGATATGATCATTACTAACACAGAAAATAACAAGAAGGCATTTGAAGATTTCCTTGATGCGTTGTTAGAGAAAGGTGTTATTACACACCTCTTATCTAGAGGTAGAACAAAAAGTCTCACTCTTGCAAAACTTCCTGGAAAGCCAGCTCGTCGTGTTGACTTGATGTACACGCCTCCAATTGAATATGCATTCGCGATATTGTACTTTACCGGATCAAAAGCGTTTAACACAATGCAGAGACAGCGAGCTCTTGATCTTGGTTATACATTGAATGAGCATGGCATGCATGCAATGAAGAATGGTAACAAAGGTGCCAAGGTTGAAGGCGACTTTCCTGATGAAAAATCTATCTTCAAGTTCCTAGGTATGAAATATCGGGAACCAAATGAGAGACGGGATGGTCGATCTGTTGGACTTGAAGAAAACCATTCAGCTCCTGATACCCAGAATCTTGCGAAACCTACCCTCCAAGACATGAAACAACAATCACCTGCTATAAAAGAAGCAGTCGTTGAAAAGAAAAAAATCAGAAAGGTTAGTAAACCGATTAAAAAAGAAGAAGTGGAAATTGTACCTGATATGCAGGATCTTGGAAAAGCAGAAGCCTATGCTATCAAGGCACAAACCCCTGTTATAGAGGAACCAATTGTTGAGAAGAAAAAAATAACCAAAGTTCGTACAACGATAAAGAAGCCACCTACTAGTTCACCAAAAAATCTGATTGAACAATTCAAAAAAGAAGGTCTCGGGCTTTTAAAAACGCTAACAGAAGATGAGCTAAGTGGAATGATTGATAAGGCAAATCAATCTTACTATGGTAGCGATAAAGAAATTATGTCCGATGACCAATATGATCTTCTTAGAGAATACGTATTAGAGAGATTTCCTCAAAACGAAATCGCAAAAGATGGCCATGTTAACCTGCAGATGGAGGCAGTTAAAAATAAAGTAAAACTGCCTTATGAAATGTGGTCTATGGACAAAATCAAACCTGACACAGGTGCTCTTGCAAAATGGGTAGCTAAATATAGTGGACCATATGTTCTTTCATGCAAACTTGACGGAGTAAGTGGAATGTATAGTACTGAGGGCAGTGAACCCAAACTATATACTCGCGGCAATGGGGTTGTTGGACAAGATGTTAGCCATATGATTCCATATCTTCGACTACCTAAGGAAAAAGGTATTGTTATTCGTGGCGAGTTTATCATCCCTAAGGATATATTTGAGAAAAAGTATGCATCTGACTTCTCAAACCCAAGAAACTTTGTGGCAGGAGTTGTTAATCAAAAGAAAATAATGCCTGATCGGATTAGAGATCTGGATTTTGTAGCATATGAAGTAATTAAACCCGAATATAAGGCTTCTGTGCAGATGAAAACATTAACTGACATGGATGTTGAGGTTGTAAGATTCTTAATTGAATCTTCGGTTTCAAATGAACTCCTATCAGAATTACTTGTTGAATGGAGGGATGGTTATAAGTATGAAATTGATGGAGTTATCTGCTGTAACGATCAAATATATGACCGGAAGCGTGGAAATCCTGATCATGCATTTGCATTTAAAATGGTTCTTGGCGATCAGATCGCTGAAGCTAAGGTAGTTGATGTCATCTGGTCAGCCAGTAAAGATGGCTATCTAAAACCGAGGGTTCAGATTGAACCAGTTGTTCTAGGAGGTGCTAAAATTGAATATGCTACAGGTTTCAATGCAAAGTTCATCGTTGATAACAAAATTGGTGTTGGTGCTGTAATCTCATTGGTTAGATCAGGTGATGTTATTCCTCATATCCTTAGTGTAGTTAGACCTTCACCTGAGCCTATGATGCCAACTATGGAATATAAGTGGAACGCTACACATGTAGATATTGTTCTTGTTGATAAGAAAGCCGACAGCACTGTAAATCATAAGGTTGTAACGGCGTTCTTCAAAACAATTGGGGTTGATGGCCTTGGTCCTGGTAATGTTAAAAAAATTATTGCAGCAGGTTATTCTTCTATCCCACAAATCATTGCAATGACTGAAGAACAATTTATGGAGGTTGACGGTTTCAAAAAAAAGTTATCAGATAAAATCTATAATGGTATACGCGAAAAATTGTCTGCTGCTGATCTACCTACAATCATGGATGCAACAAATATATTTGGTAGAGGATTTGGTACAAAAAAGTTCAAAACTATCCTTGATGAACAACCCAATATCATTACTAGTAAGCTAAGCGAATCAGAAAAAGTAGATCTTGTTAAGAGTATTAGTGGTATGGCTAAGAAGACCGCAGAAAAGTTTGTTTCCAAACTTCCTGAGTTTATAGAATGGTGCACTGAAGCAGGAGTTACAGATAAATTGAATTATGTTGTTGAATCTGGACCTAAAATAAATGAATCTAACCCACTTTATGGAAAAAAAATCGTTATTACTGGTTTCCGCGATAAAGAGTTGGTCGCATCATTTGAGGCTCTCGGTGCTACTAGTGGGTCTAGTGTATCTAAAAATACATTTGTTGTGCTAGTGAAAGATAAAGATGATGATACTGGTAAAGCTGATCAGGCAAGAAAACTTGGAATAACTCTTATGACTCCCGAAGAGTTCAAAGTAAAGTATAATATTTAAAATACAAAATAAAACAAATAAAAATGAACTATTTTTAGTATTTATATGTAAAAAATAGATAGTATGTATTATGTAGTTACTCTCAAGATCAATCTCAAAAAATTGATGTTGAGATTTGTATCCTTTTAGATGACACAAGTAAATTAAATATGTGGTCAAAGCAGCCTATGCCCTCACAATCTTTATTCTCACTGTCATCATTCTTAATCGGAATAACAATATTCATAACGTTGTGGATATTGGTAATGTCAATAATTAATTGGTATGAAGGTTATGGACCATATGGCCATCGACAGATTGAATACCAAAATAAAATTAAAAAAATCAAACAAGACAAAAAAGACAGACAAGACAAAAAACGCAGACGTGCAACTACTCCTCCCAGAGGGAGTCGATCCCGACAGCGAAGGGCATATGTAGATGGTAATGGGGAGCTTATATTCGAAGATATTTAAATCAGTTATAATCTATATCTGCCTGGTTGAAGATGAGTTAGAAAATTGAATTGCTTTTCTTTTGCTACTACAGATTTACCAAATTAAACAAACAAATATGTCTTCTAATTCGCCGAGAGAGTATGCCTTGTACATTCAGCCCGAGATTGGCGATGAAAACAAGAATATCGAAGAAAATGTTAATCATTTCCACAATAAGATAGCCGACATTGTCGAATCTAAGTTTGCCAAAGCATTCATTCAATTTACCGAAGACATTGCTTCTTCCTTTCTAGAGCTCCCGTCCACTGTACATGATGTAAATGAGACTGATATTCTTCAGCCTACTAATAAAAAACAAAGCATATGTGTAGACAACAAATTGTCATTGGCTGAGTTGGGGTTGGCTGGATTTAAAGCACCAAAGATTGAAACTCCTGTAAGTAATATCAGAATAGAAACCAGGACTATGTCTGAACTATCTATAGTATAAAATATAAATATATTCGAATTGACTTCGGTCTTTTCTTATTTTTAATAATTTAAATATATATTGTATCATTAGACTATATGTCATCAATCAAAAAAGAACATGAGGGATCGCCGTCTAAAAAAACATGCATAGAAAATCAAGATAATAAAGAACAGAGAGAGAAAATGTTTGCAAGTAATTTCAAAAAAAATATTTTATATTCTTACATGGATAGTGAAAACAAAAAAATACTCGATGTAATGGCAGATGAAGGTGGAAAAAAATCAGTCAAACAGATGTTCACTGATAGTGAGACTGGTCGAGAACTTTCCTATTCTGAAATGAGATCTAGATATGGTTAACAGACATATCTACACATATCGGGCCGAGTATAAATAGATTGTGCACCCCAGAAGTCTTTTTCTATCATATGTGTTTGACCATCTTCCCATTTCAATCTACACATACACGATGAAGAGATTGATGTAGCCAATGAGAGGATGCCTACTGCCAATATCAGGAAGATAAGCATAACAATAGTTTCTCCTGCTGACATATCTCTTGATCCAATACCACGCTGTAATACATTGTTATAAGATGCACCGTGATAGGTAGGAGATATAATAGACCTAGACCTAAGTATATTATTTGTTACATGTTCTACTTGTTCTGTTCCATCTTCGCGTATTACATCAGTTGATTGCGCTCGGCAATTAGGACATGTAACCGGGCGACTAGATGTTTGAGCCCATCTATTATAGCATTTGCGATGAAAACTATGTCCACAGCTTAATTTATGGATATTTTCAGTTGCTGATTCTAAGCATATACTACATTCGTTTTTTGGTTGTTTATTATTTGGCATTGTAGTAGTTTCACTTTTCATATTTGATTGTTAAATTAATTTATATAATGTTGTAAATAAAGCAATCAATTTTTTAATGATATCGCATTTAAGTCTAAAAAAATGAATCATATGTTTCAATACTACAGTTTGTATTGAAACAAATAAAATGACATCTATGAAAGATCCGTTGCTTATTAAACAGCCTTGTGAGGTATGTGATGAGCCAAATCAACTATTAACATGTGATAGATGTGCTGCCACAATATGTAATAATGATACTTGTAGGCAAGTATTTGATATTACAGAGAGAATTAGAGTCTACCACTGTATGGATTGTATTAAAAAGGTATATGATAAGTTTGAGGACTACTATTCTTCAGACAGTGATTGGGAGGATGTCGATGATAATACGAATTGCGAAAAAGAAAAATAATAGCTCTTGATAAGTCTAGGTTTATATGGTTGTATTTTTATTTATTTATATGTATTATCTAGTAAAAACAGGATTTAACGTTTTTTTAACTTTTTCAAAGACCCTCAGATATATAAGATTCTACTAAGAAAACACCCAAATATTTTAGAGAATTGAAAACAGGGTAAAAAACATGATTTATTTAGAGAGCCTAGAGAAGAAAAACCAAAGTTTTTAAAAATCATGTAAGAAAGTTATGTAGGAAGCAAAAAAGACACCAAATTGATTTTCGTTTAAAGATTCAGCTCTTTTTCTATGTAGCCTATAATGCTACATAATGCTACATATTTAGGAGCTGAAAAGAGCCAGAAAGAGCCAGAGGAATATCATTGCGAAAAGTGTGACTTCTTTACGTCTAAACTTGGAAATTGGAAAAGACATATTAAGACGAAGAAACACAATGCTACAGAAATGCTACATAATGCTACAGATTTATGGGAAAAAAAGAGCCAAAAAGAGCCAGAACTGAGTTATGAGACGTATTTCTGCGATTGTGGTAAAAGTTACAAACATCATAGCAGTTACTATCGTCATAAGACAAAATGTAATTGGATTCCACATATAAAAGATAAAGTAATTGAAAATAATGATAATGCTGAAGAAGATGTAGTTGATAATAGTGAAACACACGGGGAAACAACTCCTTACATCTCCTTTGGAACAAAAGAGGCTTTTGATAGTTTTACAAATATAATATCATCTAATTCTGGAAATACCACTACAATTGGTGGGCATAACAACAATAGTTTCAATAACAATTTTAATATCAACCTTTTCCTCAACGATAAATGTGCGAATGCGTTGTCTATTCAAGATTTTGCAGAGAAGCTTAGAATAACAATGAATGATCTCTCTTCAATGAAATCCAATGAACCTCAGGCAATCACTAATATTATTGAAAAAAATCTGAGTGGATTAGCATTGACCGAAAGACCTATGCATAATCATGAGAAGAAGTGGTATGTAAAAGACAAAGAAGAAGGTTGGGAAGATAAATCTGGAGAGAAAATAGTAGAAAATGTCAAGTCAAGTATTGCTAAGAAAAGTGGTCCTGTTTTTGTAAAAAATAATCCAGATTGGGGACATAGTGATAAAAAAGGCGCAGAATACGCCGAGATAGTAAGTATCGCTATGGGAGATATGTCTGGAAATAAAGGTGATAAAATCCTTAAAAATATAGAAGAATCATGCAGCATAAATGCTGTAATTGAGTGAATATAATTTATATTACTTACTATGAATTATAAATAATAGATATAAACCACTCTTATTATATCTGGTTATAACAATGAGAGCCGGAATCGTAGCACTTATCTTTGCACTTGCAGCTAGCACAGTATCATGTTTCACACCTAAGGGTGAGCACTGGAATGACTTTGTTGGGTTTATTAAGGATCACAACAGAACTTATATTGGGGAGGAAATGAACGAGCGTTTTAACGTTTTCTCCACTAATATGGAGCTTATTAAGCAGCACAAGGGTACTTGGAAAATGGCTATTAACAAGTTTGCTGATATGACACCACAGGAGTTTCGCTGTGCAACCAGTCACGGATGTTTTGTTGGTGCTGAGTCAGCCCGCTATTTCCGCGGATCTAGTTCTTGTAATAAATATGAGGGGATCACCGATACTCCTGCAGATAGTTATGATTGGCGTGATCATAAGGCTGTTACTCCTGTAAAGGATCAGGGCCAATGTGGAAGCTGCTGGAGTTTCTCTGCAACTGGTGCCATGGAAGGTGCTTGGTCTATTGCCACAGGAGATTTGGTGAGTCTTTCTGAGCAGCAGTTGGTTGACTGTTCAGTTAAATATGGTAATCTTGCTTGCAACGGAGGTCTTATGGATAATGCTTTCCAATATGCCATCGATACCGGTATGTGCACTGAAGAGTCTGAGCCTTATGAGGCTAAGCGTGGCACATGCGAAACTTGCAATCCTGTTGTTTTTATGAAGGGATGCGAAGATGTTCCTGCGAATAATCAGCAACTACTACTTCAAGCAGTTTCTCAGGGCCCAGTATCTATTGCTATTGAGGCTGACACTCGCATTTTCCAACTTTACAGTGGTGGTGTGATCGACAGTGATTCATGTGGAACAAATCTTGATCACGGAGTTCTAATTGTAGGATATGGTACAGAGGACGACAAGCCATATTGGCTTGTAAAGAACTCATGGGGAGAGTCTTGGGGAGATAATGGATATATCAAGATTCTTCGCTCTGATAGTACTAATGATCCAGGTGTTTGCGGCATTGCTATGCAGGCAAGCCTCCCTGTAGCTGATCCTGACACTCGCAGATTTTTAATGCTATAAATCGGATGATCAAATAAAAATTAAGATATAATATAACCCGGACATTAGGGTTTATATTATATGAAACTTCGACATAATATAAGTTCTATTCTTTTTGGTGGAAGTAAATGAAAAGATTGAAATACTTTTATATCCGCATTAAAATATTCACTGATGAAAAGTTAAATTGTTGATTTGAATATTTTAAAGCTCTCATCCATTGCATTTTCAATCAATAATTGTCTTTTCTTGTTATGTTCTACCATTTTCAAATGTATTTGTTTACAATCTATTTCTTGTAATATTAATTGCAAATGCTCTTGATTATCATAATAAGTAATGAATGGCATATTTTCTTTATCATAAAAATCTGCATTTTCAATCCATTCATTGATATCACCTTTCATTCCGTAGGCAGAAAATGTCTGTAAAGAGTAAGCGGTTTCTTTTAGTAATCGTTTTGTAGGAATAATTAATGGAATGCATGATGTATAATGCTCAAATAATGACATCGTACTGATTTCATATGGTACGTGTATAATAGCTTTAAACTCACAAATAAGAGACCATGAATATCCAAACCCTAACGAATGTTTATGTACAATATTTTCATTATTTATTATTTCACCACTCCATTGAATGAATTGATTTTTTTTGCCTGTATATAAAACCTTCGTATAATTACACAAACTTGGAATGTGTATAGATTGAATGCCTGTTTCTTTTAATAAATAGGATTGATCTGCTTTGTTATTTGATATAATTTTTAATAATCCATTTTTACTCATTATTTGCATTTGTTCAATATAATAATTTCTGAACTCTATATTTTTTGTTCTACATAATGGTTGATCAAATCTGCAACTATTTACAATATAAATAGGTTTATTAAAACCTTGATATAATAAAGCAAAAATAGGTGAATGTGTAACAACAAAACCATCAAACTCAGAGAGAAAATCCTTATATTCGGTTACAAAATTATTAATTGCTTGCTTATCTATACGTTGCCAATTAGATGCATTCACCCAATTAGGATTAGCTTTTGGTTTTTTCATTATAAAATGATGCCCAGACATACACCATTCTGTAATTTTTATATTTTCGTTAAAATGTCTTTCTAAGTGACTCTTGACGTCTGAAATTACTGAAATATGTAGATCAAGGTTGAATAATTTTATGCAATTCGCCATTATTAATTAGTTTAATATCAGTTTAAGCTATAATATCATAAATTATATTCAATCTTCTTCAATGATCTCATCTTCTGCTTCATCAAAATTGCGCAGACACTTAGGAGTGTTTAATAACTCTTCCTTGGACATCGTGCCATTTGCAATCTTTTCGTTGAAGAGTTGCTGTGCTGTCTTCTGCATTCTAGATTCAATGCGCGAAGAACGTCTATGTTGTGGAGTAAGTAACATGTTGTTATATTTTTATGTATTGTGTTAATGGTGATTATAGAAGTCTTACATAAGCTTTTCAATTTTAAATAACATTAATGATGTGTATATGATAGTTAATTACACATCAAAAAAATATATATATATCACTATTTTTGGTTAGAACATAAACTCAAATTGAATGACATTTTTGAGATTCATTTTGAGATATTTATAAAGTCCTCTTCGTATACGAGTAAACGATTGTTCTCGCGTATAGTTTCCACCGATCACCTTCTGTAATGTACTTGTATATACTTCAGTATAACTATCTTCATGCAGCCTATGTTTATTCTTAGTTTGCCAGTTTACAAACTTAGTCATTAGTGATTTTCCAATAATAGATATCATGTTTTCCAGTTCAGATGTTGATAATACACTCCAATTATCTTCCTTTTTAACAAAGAACGTATTATCTTTTTGATCAAATGCTTTTATTGATAATGATGACTCGTCGTCTAGAGGGAATATAGTTTTTAGTATCATAATAATACCTTCGATGTAATCATATTTGCATACAAACTCGTATTGTTCATCTGTTAATTCGGTAGCAGCAATAACCGCATCGAATGCAACTGCGTCTGTATAATGCTGATCTAACCATTCTTTTACATGAAGTCGCTTCTTTTTGATGTTTGCCCATTTAGTTAATTCATCTATCTTAGCTTCAAGTGTGTTATTTTTTTCTGCAAGAGCCAGAATCATCTCATACAGTTCTCTAACTTGAGGTGTATCTGCTTTTATTTCAATAATATCTGCTCTTTCTTTTTTAGTTTGATGCAAAAGTTTGCATGCTGAAACATGTCTATCATAATAGACTTTCATTTTGTATTTTCTAAAACAGCATGGGCATGATAGCTCAGATTTCGACATTATTACTAGGTTGAGAGCATAAGCAGGGGAGAGTTTATCACTCAATTTTCTGGAATATTTAATATGTAAGGTCTATATATATGCCAGAACCTTATTATGGATGCGATTGTATTGTAGATGAACATATGTCACTTGTATCTCAATGTGTGGGTTGCAGCGGGAATGTCAGCAACCCTGAAGAAGAGCAAAAGATTAATCAGAAACGACAATGGGGTCTAGTAAGAACATCATCTAGTATGTTTATTTCAAATCTCTCTGCTGTAACAGTACGTGGAACATCTAAGAATGACACTAAGTCGCTATATTACGGCGTTAATTGGAATCAAATGAGCGATCGCGCAGTGCCATCAGTAATTCCAACAACAATGAATGTGCCAAGAAATAGAACAAGACATAGACCTGGAGCATCAGGCTCAGGAGGAGTTAATGCAAATGGAGTAGATGTAAAGCATGATTCATATGCACGATATTTAGCTAGAAAAAAGTCCAAGGTCTTATACACATATAACCCATCATCACTGCCAACACCACTTCAGGGGAATAAACAATATTCGCTCGGAATGATTGCAAACTGTCAATGTCCTGATTCGTTATAAATAATTTTATTTGGTTATTTTAAAGATGCCTAAGATAGGAATGATGTTTACGACAACTTCAACAGTTACTAAGCCTGTCCCAAGTGGTTACAATCCCGTTACTATGTCTATGCCTTCAGTGCCCTCTACATCTAAGAAGGGGCCGGCAACAATGACATTTAGTGGATTGTCTAGCTACAAAAAAACTCGCGGATGTGGATCATGTGGAGGTAGATAAATAAAAAAATTGATTTAAACTACAACGATTAAATCAAATACATTATAACATGACGACTCGCAATCAACAATTTGAAACTGTTCAAAAAGAATGCTTGGAACTATTCCAACGCAAAAACAAAGACTATGGTGATGCATTTGCAGATTATGGTGTAGTTGGAGTATTGGTAAGAATGGGAGATAAGATTAGACGTCTACAAAATATTTCAAATACGGGAGTTACCTTGGTAAAAGATGAGTCATTTCGAGACACACTGATTGATCTACATAATTACGCAGCGATGGCAGTATTATTGTTGGATTCAAATGATAAAATGCCTATCACATCTGAAGATGATTCCGAATATGAATCTGAAGATGATTGTACGATCGTAAATGAGAATGGATCTAAAGAACTTCATGTATGGATGGTCTCAAGTTCATGTAATAGCGATATTACATATGAAGTAGTGAAATATGAAGATGATTCAATGAGCTGTGATTGCAAGGGATTTGAACATCATGGATGGTGTAAACATTGTGAGGCTAAAAAGGATGTTGTTATTAATATTCCAGAATTGATTGCTCCTTATGAAGAGGAAAATAAGATAATTAGTGAGATAGAAGCCTTACCAGATCTGCTGCAAAATAATACTCGTAAATGGTTTGTTGAAAGTTCTAGTGACCCAAACACACAATATGAAGTAACAAAATATCCAAACGGTGAAATGACCTGTACCTGCAAGGGATTTGAACACCATAAGTGGTGTAAGCACTGTGAACAATATAAAAACTAATATAATATAATAAAATAGTATACTATGTATTATGACTATGTGATTAAAATGATTTTTATTGGAGGACCTTGTGTTGGAAAAACCAGTTTATTGTGTAATTATTGTAATAAACACTATGAGACAAAATATACTCCAACAATTGGTGTAGATTTTCATACAACATATCATAGAATAAATGATAAAACTATTAAATGTCATGTATGGGATACCGCCGGACAAGAACAATTCAAAAGCATAATATATAGTTTTTTCAAAGGGATTGCTGCGGCGATATGTATGTTTGATGTTTCACGACCAGAGACACTTGATGAAGCAAAAGATTGGATAAAAACCGCAAAAGAATCTTCCTCTGGAACACATTTACCAATACTATTGATTGCAAATAAAACCGATTTAAGACATACCTCATTTTTAATAGTAGAAGCAAAAAAATATTGTACTGAGAATGGTTATGATTATATTGAAACAAGTGTAAGTCAAGACGTTGGAGTATCAGATGCAATGGAATCAATTGTGCAAAAAGTCTATAACGAAATTATTGTTACGAATGTACATAGTCCCGGGGTAAAAACAAGCGATGAAAATACATCAGGTCTAGTAAAATTAGATAAACCATCTAATCGTCGTCGATGTTGCACAATTTTCTAATAACAAGATATCCTTTATTTTTCAGTTTACATGTTGCAACATGTTTATCCTTTAAAGCTTTTGATATAGTAGTGTGACTAATTGAATAAACATTTGCTATATCCCTTAGTGTGTCATGAAGAAAACATAATTTATCATTATCTACAGTGATATAGTTTGCTTTTTCTACAATTTTCTTTGTTAACTCTTTATCCATTATAAATGAATATGTAGTTAGGTTTAAATCACATTACTACGCTTAAAAAAACATCACAACATAAGTATATTATGGATAGTCTAAATCTAGATATTGACTCTTATACACCGTTTGATCTCCAGAATCTTTTCACTCTTTCCCCCGGATTTAGTTCATCTGATGTTAATAAAGGTAAGATTAAATTGTTGCAACAGCTTGAAAAAACCAAAAGTTTAGGCTCCGAATCTAAGAGGCGCATTGCTTTTTTTATTGATACTGCATCATCGCGATTGGGTGGTATGTCAGGGAAAAAAGATGATAATGCGGGTACTTGGGCAATGAAGGAGAATCCTATGGATACTGGTTCAAGTCATTTTGTTATCAGTGATCCAAATGTTTTGGCAGGTAAAAATGCTGCAATTACGGATGGTAGACAAGCAGGAACAGATGACGTTCCTCCTGGTTGGCTAAATCCTATTAATGTTAGGACTGTTATGCATGGATTGAATATTGATACCCGTTTCAGGGATAATTATTATGATACAAATGCATCTGACTTTGCTTTTAATCTTCCAGATACGCAAAAAAAAGTAAGTAATATGAGAATAGCTACTTTGGATATTCCAATGACTTACTATTCAGTAGACAGAACTCGCGGAGACTCAACAATGTTAATTTTCCCTCAACATACTACAGATGAATCCGGTAAGAATAGTTGGATTACATCTCCCGACGCTAGTGCGATGAACACCTACTTTGGAATTACTCCTTCTAATTTTGGCGTTTGGCAAGGTGAAGGTAAATATAGTACAATTAATGCACTTCCTCCGCCTACATTACACGGAACGTATGATGCAGGGTGGTTACTTATATTACCTAACGGAAATTATGAAATGGCTTGGCAAAGCCAAAGTGAGGCACAAGATATAACTCGTGCTATGAATAGTGCTATTGCAATGGCACAGCCATGCATACATGATAGAGGTAGTGGCAAGACATATATATTATTGGATTCTAGCAAAAACCCATATATTGCAAATGGACTGGGTGGAAAATTAGTATATAGTGTTGATCGGACATCAGGAAGAAGTATATTTGCATTCCCTAAACCTGAAATATCTGATGATACTTCTGATACTTCTGGTCCTAGTATAGCCGGATTTCAATTAGTTTTTCCTGTAGATCATTCTGGGAATTATGATCCTTCTACAAACATTCAACTACATTTAGGTTGGCACCTAGGTTTTAGAGCAGGAATATATGATTGTAATTATGATGGTGATAGTCAAAGTGCAACATCTACATCTGTATTTTCTGAAGGTATTTGTATGGTTTGTGGTCCAAGATATATGTATATCTCGATTGATGATGGAAATCATAACTCTGGTTCTAATTTTACAGCAGTATTTGCAGAATCTACATTAGGTGAACATATAATGACGCGTATTAATCTGGCTTCGTCAATGGATAGTGCAGGAGTGTTTAAATGTGCAAGTGATGTAGGTCTCTCTAATCAACTTAACAGAACAAGAGAGTTCTTTGGACCAGTAGATATTTCAAGATTAAAAATAAGGCTATTAGATGAATATGGTCGCGTTATCAATCTTAACCACATGGATTGGTCAATGAGTCTTGTTTTCGAGAAACTATACGACTGAGCTATAGAAATCCTTTACTTTTTTATTAACTCTAATTTTCTTATAATCGAATGATGATAACTTAAGTCCTTGTATATTTTTTACTCGTGATAGAGCTACATATGTTTGTCCACACTCAAATATATGTGAGCCAGCATCAATTTCTGCGACTTCTAGTGTAACACCCTGTGCTTTATGAATTGTTATAGCCCAGGAATATATTAGCGGAACTTGTTGAATACTGATACCAGGTAGCGTTTCACTTGGCCAACTATGCTTACCCATTTGTTTTACAGCACCACATCTAAATTGCACAATTGGTAGGTCATTTTGAAAATCTACAACTATACCCTGACTACCATTAACAATTTGCTGAGCAGAGTCTAATTCGATATTAGCAATGCACATCACTTGTGTTCCAACTTTCAATGCTATGCAATTTTCAGCCATAGTGCCAGATGATAGGTATTTAATTTCATGTTCTAGAGCTTCATCGGATACCATTGCTCTAATTTTACGTTCGGCTGGAGTTAGATCTTCAACATCATCTTTAACTTCACATTTATAAATGTATTCCTTTGTTGATGGAAGTGATTTATATTCCATTGCATTTACCTGGTCTGCATGAAATCGTCTAGGAAACATCACCGTAGGTTTTATATCGCCATCAATTGATGCACCTACTCTAGTTTTTAGTATATTAATTGTATTTTTTGAGATTTTACCAATTCGAACTTGATTCAGTATTTTAACAAACATTTGGTCATCTTGTCTTTTAATTGTACTGAGTTGACAAATTGCATCGATTCCTTTCCATGCTTCACTTTCAAAACAGAATGCTGATGAATCTTCATCTTCTTCATCCCCTACAGGAGGCAATTGATAAAAGTCACCAGATAGAATTACTTGTATCCCACCAAATGGAACGTCACGCTTATTTCTCGATATTCTGGCAATATAATCGATGCACGTGAGTAGCTTTTTTGAAAGCATACTTATTTCGTCAATAATTAATACATCCACTTCTTTCCATGGTTTCTTTTTGTATCGGTTACCAGTTACTCGTTTGATAACATTTTTAATATCTCCATTTGCTAACCCAAAACCTCCCCATGAATGTAATGTTTTAGCACCACATTGAAGTAGCACTGCAGCACACCCAGTCATAGCACATACTTGCACACTGCGCTCCGTCTTTTTACATTCTTCTACAATTGTTTTGATTAGATATGATTTTCCAGAACCGCCTGGACCTGTTATAAGTATATTATCACCGCATTTGAAAGATATTAAAGTTTTTTCTTGATCTGGTGTTAATTGTTCTACCATTGTGTATGATCATAAATACATAATGATTGTATTGGCTCAATTTTTCAAAAAAAACTTAGATTTAGGATTCTGCATGACCCTGTAAATCTACAAGTGTAGATCCTAAGGATCCAGAATTAGTACTAGTATCAGCAGTAGGACTAGGACAATACTTAGTTTCGCCGTCAGCAAAAGGATTCGCAGTAGCGACAGCAGCTTCGGCATTAGCGACAGCAGCATAAGCTTGAGCGAGATCAGCTTCGGCATTAGAGAGATCAGTATAAGCTTGAGCGAGATCAGCATCGGCATTAGCGGCAGCAGTAGTAGCAGCATCGACAACACCTTGAGCAGTATCAGAACCAGGGCCAGTCTCAACTAATGCAGCATAAGCTTGAGCGAGAGCAGCAGTAGCATTAGCAGCAGCAGTAGTAGCAGCATCGACAACACCTTGAGCAGTATTGACATCTGCTTGAGCAGTAGCGACAGCAGCTTGAGCAGCAGTAGCACTAGGAGTAGCAGCACTGTCAGGAACTCTCGTCATAGGTGCAGCTTTATTGACAATTGCAGGATTCGTATTCGTTGCTTGAGTTCCAAATGTTACAGTATTTGGAAATGATAGTCCGTTAGTATACTGTCCTCCGGTGGCCTGCCAATATGACTCTAACCATCTACCATATAGCGTTACCACTCGTACGTCATTTTTTAATGTATATGTTTCTGTGTCACAATGTCTGGAAAATGTATTATATGGATCTACCACATAACCTGGATAGTTATCTGAATTATCATATTGGTCAGACCCTGTAGGTGTGTCTCCTTGAGAATCATTCGACCACGCAATTTTTCCATTTCCATTAGAAATGTCAGGCAATGGTGGTGATCCTCCTGCTGATGGGGATGTATAAATAGTATTACTATCTGAGACCGTTGCTTTATAAAATGAACCAATTCTTCCATCCATGGTATATCCCTCTTGCCCATTCAAGAGTGGATTAACTATATTTTTACCGATAGATAGGTCCATATATGTTTTATAACTTCGTACTTGGTTCAGTGTAGAAAAGTTTGGAGAGGTACATTTTTTAACAGTGAAGTTTCTGTTTGTTTCCTGATATTGTTCTAGTTCACCTTTTCTTTGGGATGAAGTAATTGCACTATACATTGCTTTTCTTCTTAGATTGTTAGTTCTTTCGCTACTTGTACCAGAAGACTTATTAAATGGTTTGAATGCTTTGCTCATAGTATACAATAGACTTAGATAAAATAAGATAAAGGTGGATAGAGTATTATTATAGTGAATATGGGAGCTTCATGTACAAAAACCTTATGCTGTGCTACATTAGTGTCTTCGCAAAATGCCAAATATATTCCGAATGGGATCAAAAAAAAAGATTATCCAAAATATGTTCCTCAGATTACTCAAGGAAGAGTAGTAGATGTATATGATGGCGATACGATTACAATTGTAGGATATGTGAAACATAATCCTGAGTTATTTAGATTTTCAGTGCGGCTTAATGGGATTGATTGTCCTGAGATGAGAACAAAAAATCACAATGAAAAGGTAATTGCAGGATTTGCTAAGAAATATTTGCATGATATTATTTCAGATAAAGTTGTAACGTTAGAAGATGTTGGATTAGATAAATATGGTAGACTTCTTGCAAAGGTAATATTTGGTCCGAGGGATGTTGCAAAAGAGTTAGTTGAAAAAAATATGGCAGTGCCATATGATGGGGGGACGAAGGTATGTCCAGATGACTGGTTGACTTTTTATTTAGAGAAGAATAATCTTACCGAGGAACAAGAAGAACTTGTATATAATAATCGCGTTTAATCCTGTGGTGGAGGACTATTTGGTTGTTCAGGATCTTCGTCAAGAATTGGTGATGGAGAATCTGGATTATCCGGATGATTGCGGCAGACCCATCGAGCGACATGACGACAAGAACAGTCACATGGTGGGTCATATGGTTCATCATCGTCATCCTGATCATGAATGTCAAGTTCAACCCATGGCTCATATATAGCTGGTCGATTAACCTCATGGCGCGCACAGCAATCACAATTATTGCACATATTAAGAAGATTAACCGCAAGGGTACTCGACAAACTGCTCTCAATTAAAGCGGCTTCAAGGTTATAATAATCAAAATCAAGAACAACTTCAAGATTATTGAAATCAAGATCATTGACATCCATTCCAGCTTGTTGAATATTGAGGTTTTCGTTGGGCATGTTGTTGTGTTGGGTTGTAGTAGTTTGAAGAACGATTGTTATATATTGTGGTTACATGTACTATTTTATTACTATTTGATTTCAATTTTTTAGGATACTTATTTAAAATAATTGAAAAGCGGTTTAAATACTGTCTACAATTTTCAAGCTTGGTCTCTTTTTTGTTTCACATTCTAAAATAACTGGACAATGATCTGAGCCCATTACATCGTGCCAAATCAATATTTTTTTAACATATTTCAACTGTGACTTTCTAACAAGGAAGTAATCTATTCTCCATCCTATGTTAGCTTTTCTTTCCCACGGTGCTTTTTGATTCCAATATGTATATGCGTCAGTTTTATCTGGATATTTAGCTCTGAATGTATCTACCCAGCCATCTTCGAGTGTGTTCTCAAAGTTAGTTCTCTCTTCAATTGTTACTCCAACTGCTCCGGCCCATTTTTCTGGGTGTGCAATGTCATTATCCGTCCTGGCAACATTGAGATCGCCACAAACAATCGTATTTTTAATTTTATTAAGATCTCGAATCCATGATCGGAAGTGTTGGTCCCATTGTTGTGTGCGAAAGACAAATCTTTCATTATCTTTTATTTGACCGTTTGGTGTATATACGCATACAATAATGTATGTTCCCATATCTAATGCTAATGTTCTGCCTTCATTTAGTCCAAGTTTCATTGATGGTAGAAGACATTTGGGTTCTTTTTTAGCCCATATTGATACTCCATTAAATCCTTTTCTTTGTCCGCCTTCTCCATTACATGCGATCCAATATCTATATGGAAATGATTTTTTAAGGTGAGATGGAATGACTGGTTCAATTTGTTCTGCAGTACCTTTGGTTTCTTGTAAACAAACTACATCTAGATATTCTTGTGATAGAAAGTCTAGATGTCCTTTCTTTAATTTTGCTCTTATGCCTGCAACGTTCCAACTAACAATTCTTGTCATTTTGTTACCTAATATATAAAAAACCGAAGTAATATCAATTTTTTATTCATACTATCATTGTAAATAAGAAAAGTGGTAGCTCTTCTATTTTTTTGGTTTATAATTATTTAATATTCGTCATCGCTATCTTCACTATCGTCATCTGATTCACATGCGCTCCACTCGTCTTCTTCTTCTTCCTCTTCATCGCTCTCTTCATCGTCAATCCATTCTTTTTCAGACACTTCTTCTTCATATTCGATGGGTTCGCTGTCATCAACTACAAATCCGTCGAGATCACAGTTTAAGATCTCGCTATCATCTCCTCGGCCGGCTTGCCATGATGAATCGACTCCGCGATCGAAATGTTGATCATATGAGTCGCATCCTGGCATACCAGAACCCTTAACGTGCTGAAGAATAGCCTGTTGAATTACTGGTTTCACTGCCCTACCAGATCTGGTTCTCTTTTTTGTAATGATGCAATCAGCAAGGATCCATTGTCCAATATTGAGACTAGTGAGGTCGGTTTGTTCAAGAACAATTCGACCGACATCATGTGGCAAATGCATAGAATCTAAGATTGCCAAATATTCGGTGTTATCATAACGAAGGATCTTGTCTCCCGTATTAAATACGGTACCAGTAATGGCGCATGAAGCTTGGTCAATAGTGGCATTGTATTCAGTGTAAGTGCGAGTCATTTTGGTTAAGTTGTACTAGAGTTTTATTTGGGTTTGTGCAGATTCTCAAATTGAAAAAAAGTATTTCAATTTTTTGTGTGTGCGACTTTCAAATTGAAAACTTATTTATCTAACGTGAAAAAAAATAATTAAGGATGATTTCGTTATCTACAAAGGCGGAACGGTTTATTCCTTAGAAGCCCTGAGTTTTCTTACTTCAATGTTCAATTCATGTATTTTGAGATCTTGGCTTTTGACAACTTTTAATATATTGTGAAGGAAAGGTTGAATAGTGAGCTGAATCAGACGTCTGGTCTCTGCCTGAGGATCATGTTTTGATGCATGGCCGCTCCGAAGTGTAGATTCAATCTCGTTCACAAGAGTTTCATACCTGTCAATATCAGGATTAGACTCTCTTTTGATTTTATCTTCTTCTTTTTTGAGAGCTTCTTCGACCATAAGCTGTTGTCTTTTGAGGTCCTGAAGCTGATTAGCAAGTTGTGTAAGTGAACTCATAGTGTTGTTTGTAGTTTTATTTGGGTTTGTGCAGATTCTCAAATTGAAAAAAAGTATTTCAATTTTTTAATAGTTCCGTTGAGATCGATTTGATAAAATAAAAAGTTATCTAATCGATTATTTTAGAGAGCCTAAGCACATGGAATAAAGCAATCTATTAGTGAAGTAAAGAACAAATGGTCCCATAATAGACATGAAGGCGTCGAATAAAGAGATTTTATTCTTGTAAAGACGAGTTGCTGTATCAACCATTGCCATTGCCAAGAAGATGAGGGCAAAGAGAGTCAAATAAAAATAATAAGCACAATACTCGTGGCTATAAGGAGATAAAAATGTTTGCTCAAATGAGTTCATTATATAGTTGGGTTCGATTTTATTAATTTGTAGTAGAATGGTTATATGTGCCTTGGCGACGTCGCTTAACTGGACCAGGATAAGCCTCAATGCCATTTGTATGATCATTTGCGATCAAACCTTCAAGATTTCCAAGCTGATGTTGTGCACTAGAAAGCATAATATGATATGTTTCTAGACGCGTAGTCATGTCAGCTACCTGTTCTTTAAGGTCTGTAATCTCACTGCGTTCATTTTTTCCGACAGAAGTATTATGTTTAATGATCCAGTAATTAGGATCATCATAAACAATCTTTGTCATTTCACCGCCATCAACATCTAGCATTTTAGTCTGAATTGATGTTGCGGTTGAGGTATAATACCATGCATCGAAGTGGACAAATCCCTTACTGAAATTGCTTAGTCCTCCATTTTTGGTATAAATGGGGACAAGATCAACGCGATTGACTCGTCCAATATCCAAAGAGTGAAATATGTGTCCTACAAAATCACTGATATTATTAAAAGATGGGTTACTATTTGCAAAACAGTTATTTGCGATACGGGGGATGTAGAGTGACAGCTTGTTATTGAAAGACATGATAAGAAGATATATGTTATATAAATCTTATCTCTATTTCAATTTTTTATAGAATAAAACGTGTAATATATTGAAAAAATGATGAGATATGTAGTACGTAAATATATTTCATCAAGTTTAAATTATAAGAAGCAATGTGTCAAGGTAAACTTAAATTACCATGTAGACTAAGTAGATTTCCGCCTGAACTGAAACGAGAAATAATGGGTTATCTTCGGTTATGCGATATATGTGGAAAAGCGGCATCAAGAGATGTGTGTGGTTACTGTGATTTCAATTGTTATTATAGTTGTAAACAAGAACAATTGAAATATAGCTTTCTATTTGTAGGTATTATGGTAGCGATGTTTAAGATTGACACAACATATGGTTTAATATGTGGAATACCAGTTATGTGTGCTGTAGAAACATTGTTTTGAATTATTTCTTAGATTTACCTTTGCTTGATTTAGCATTAATTACAAATGCGTTAATAACAAGGTAACTAAGGATTGCCCATACAAGAATACATACAGTTGAAATAATATTAACAGGTGTATCAGTATTTGAAGACCATAGATGGCAACATAAGATAGCAATAAAAAGAAGGAATGAACTGTATGCATATCCATTATAATATTCGGTCTTTGATTTGTCATCATCCATAAAATAGGTGGCAATGATGCCAGTAGGCATGCCACCTATAAGAGGAGCGAGTGCAGGAGAAGCATACTTTGATACAAACTTAGATCCAGCAATAACTGATCCGCCAATAAGGAATGGTTTTACAATATCCATATGTAGTAAATAAATATTTTATCTTAATGCTGGCTTTACTAGATCGTGAATACACTTTGTGATATTTTTACCAATAATAGGATATTGTTCGTCTTTTAAATTAGCAAGACTAATTCTGAGACGCCATGGGGTAGATCCAAACCCGGCACCAGGAAGAAGAATAGTATGATACTTGCTTACCAAATGAAAAAGGAACTCTAGATATTCATATTCCTTAACTAGATAAGCTGCAGCTTTTTCACCGAAAAGATTTTTTGTAACACCGGGTATATCAATTAAACTATAGTAATCTGTTTGGGTGGGAACAATATGAATAGGCGTTTTAAGTTCATCATAGAAGCTTGTAATTCTATTTTTAAGAATAGACTTGATTTCTTTTCTGTATGGTTCTCCATTAGCTCTGTCATGAATATCATAGTATAGTAAAATACCCATAAGTACCTGTTGTGGTGTAGAAAGACCACCAACGTGTGCTTCGGCTACTTGACGACTATCAAATACAACTCTGTCCATGAATGAGAGTTTTTCAGGATCAATTGTAGCAGTTTCGTAACGTTTATGAAGTGCTTTTTTATATTTTTGTGGAAGGTTTTGTAAAAGTTTATCAATACGATTATTTTTGGCAAGCATTGTAAGACCAAGACGCCATCCAGTTGTTCCAAAATACTTACTCAATGAATAAACTTCAATTGTGTTAAGCGGACATGAGATCATAAATGAGTTATATTGATCTGCAAATGGTGCATAAACATTATCAGAAAGTACTATTAGATCTTGTCGTTCTGTGTCTACAATATGACCGATGCGATCGATATTATCTTTAGATAGGGAGAATGCAGCAGGATTTGCAGGGTTAACCATAAATAATGCTTTGATACCTTTATCTTTTAGTTTATCAATTTCGCTATTTGGCAAAGAGTAGTCAGAGTCAGGATCGCATTTCAATTCTACTATTTCAAGATCGTAATCTGCTAAGCGAGGCATTTCAAGATATGGACTGAAGATAGGTGTGATGAGTGCGATTTTATCTTTTGGAAGAAGAAGATAGTTTTCCTTCAATGTGTTAAATACATAAAGAATACCAGCTGCAGCGCCTTCTGTTGCAAAGCAACCGAAATCATTTGGTTTCATCTTGGCTCCTTTTTCACTACCATCAGCGGCAGACATAACTAGATCGTATAGAAATCTCTCTGCGATTAATGCAAGATGTGGTTGAATCTGGGGAGGAACAGGATAGTAACAACCAAGAGATGACTTAACAAGATCATAAACAATTGCATGTGGATCCTTTTTATCTTCCTTAGCAGACTTAATTAAGTATTTTAGATATTCGAGGAAAAACTTTCGGCGTCTAGCAGGCCATTTCTTAGCTTTATTAGTTAATGCTTTAACAAAGTTCATTGAGTTTTCTAGAGGATAAATCTCAATGTCTGTTGCTTTTGGAGTAGAAAGCTGAATCGCAGTCTGCTGAAGATCAGCAAATACTTGGCGACCAAAAGAATTAAAGAAATTGGGGTTACCTCGACCCGCATTCAATGGATTAGGTCCAGCCATTTTAATTAATTTGTAATTAAGCTCAAACGGAGATAGTGCGTCTAGTTTCTTAAATAGAGCTTTTGGTATACGTTTTATAGCAATACGTTTTGAACTTTTACGGGTATGCCGTTTTTGATTTTTAGTAATCTGCTTTTTATGCGTTTTAGGCATGTATAGATTAACGTGATAAAACATTTTCTAGTATTAGCTTAAAAATCGGCACTGAAAAATAAGAACTAGCATAAAGGTATTTTAATATGCATTAATAACAGGATGGGTGCAGGTGTTTTACCAATTTGTTTCAAAAACGGCGCGATCCTTTTTTTGTTAGGAAAAGAAGGATATGATAAAAAATGGAGTGATTTTGGAGGAGGAAAGGAAAAGAAAGAAACTCCTATTGATACTGCAGTTAGAGAAGGCTGCGAAGAATTAAACGGTATGTTAGGTTCTGAAAATGATATGCGGGCTCTTATTTCAAGTCATCTGCATGATAAAATTGAGGTCGATGGGTATACAACATATATCGTTGAGATACCTTATGATCCACTTTTCCCGTACTATTTTAATAATAATTATAAACTTATGGAATCTAAGTTTCCGCACTTAATCGGAAAGAAAGGCATGTTTGAAAAAAGTGAAATTAAATGGTTTACTATGAACCAATTTAAACGAAATAAAAAACATATACGCCCGTTTTATAAAAAGATTGCCAATAAAATTATAGATATTTATAAAAAGTAATATCTAACTTTACTGTAGTATGAAAAATGGATATATCAAAAATACGGTTATCTGTTTTATGATAGTATATCTCATCTATATTTTAAATGTCATCCGAAATGACAAGGAGTTCATAATGGAGAAACTTACTGATAGATTTATTGAACGTGCCATTCCAGAATGTTTTGCATTAAGTATTATGCTATTATTACTTACGTATATTGCGATAAATGAAAAAAATCAAAACATGAAAAAGGGATACTTAGGTCTTATAGGTTTTTGTATACTTAAACTTGTTACCACAATTTCAACACACATTAAGTTACTTACAGTGCCTGCATTTACAGTCTTATTTATGTGGCTCATTTCACATCATCTTTGGTGATTTGATATTATAATTAAATGCGTATTGGTATGTTTTATGAAGTATTGTTAATTGATATATGAGTATTATATCAATTAATAAAGATGATTATCAACAAGAACTACATGTTACACAAGAGAATAAACAATTGTTTGGAGAGATTTTCACACCATTTAGTCTAGTTGATATTATGTTTAATATGATGGATGATTCATGTTTTAATGATCCATCAAAAACATTTTTAGATGCTGGTGCAGGGAGTGGATTTTTTTCAATGTGTCTTTATTGGCGCCTCATGGATGGTCTAGCTAATAAAATTATCAATAAAGATAAACGTTCTCAGCATATTATTACAAAAATGTTGTATATGAGTGAGATTAGAGAGGAAAATGTTGATAAACTTCGTACTATGTTTGGTGAAAATAGTAATATAATTGAGGGTAATTTCTTAGAATATCTCTCTATGAAGTTTAATTATATCATTGGTAATCCACCTTATAATTGTAATGGTATCAAAAAAGTGCCTACTAATTCAGTTAAAAATAAAAAACAAGACGGAAAAACGATCTGGTTTCATTTTGTCAAACATGCTATGAATATACTGATCCCTGGAGGACAGATTCTTTTCATTATCCCAAGTATTTGGATGAAACCCGGGAGAGATAAATCATATGAATACATGACATCATACAAGTTAAATAAGGTCCGATGTATGTCAAATAGTGTCACTAATAAGTATTTTTATGGTGAAGCTCAAACTCCCACTAGTTTAGTATTATTATCAAAGATTCCATCTGATAATGTAATTTCTCTCTATGATCAGGATTTGGATAGATATATAGAGTATGATTATGACCCAACAATGTTTGAACCTATACCAGTATATGGATGCTCTGTTTTTAGAAAGGTAAAACGTGATCTAAAAACTATAGGATTAAAAGTATTCAAGACTAATATGCCTTCAACAAGTGCTTCTATTAGTAAGACTAAAAATAAAGAGCATTCATATGAAAATATACGGACATCTATTCTCTCTGGATTAAATCCAAAATTAGTGATAGACTATAGTAATAAACAACTAGCATTTGCTGGAAAATGTAAATTGGTTATGCCTCATAAAATGTACGGTTTTCCTTTTATTGATAAAGAAGGTAAATATGGGATTAGTAATAGGGATTCATATGTCATTGTATCAGATGATATTGATTATCTAGAGAGATTATCTAGTTTTTTTAAGACAAAGACAGCATTGTATCTTTTTGAATCGACCCGATATAGGATGAAATACTTAGAAAAGTATGTTTTCCAAGTAATTCCCGATATTTGTAAATTAGCAGATTTTCCACATGAGATAAATGATGAGACTATTTCTACATACTTTGCTTTCACAGATGAAGAAAATGATGCAATTAATAATCTACATTCCAAAAAATATACATTTACTTATTAATCAAATGATTGATATCCAAAAAGAAACCTTCAAATAAGTCCCATTGAGTGTGAATAATACCCAATACACCAAGTACAAAGGCAATTATTTGCTCTTCTTTTCCAATTTTGATATCGCTTACACGTCTTCTAGGAAAAAATACAACAATTAATACTAGATACATAAATACTTCAGATACAGCGAGTGATTCTTCTCGCATTTTTTCCAGCATTTTTACAGTTCTACTATCCCATCCTAATCGATGACTAACGCGGGAAGTAATGGAAACTAGAAGAAATGCAGCCTTCAAAATTATAACTATAACAATCAATGTATTGTATAAATGTTCTTTCATTTACACTATACCTAGAATATTTTATTATGAAGCTGAATCATCACAACATATACACTACATACAAGTATGATATCATATATAACTGCTCTAAATCCAGCAGCTTTGAACCATCTAGTAAAAAAAGATGACCCTTTTTGGGATAAAAACATTAGCATAAATGCGGATGAAAGTATTCCACTTGATAATGCAAGACTTCCTAATTGACCTGCATGATCATCGCCATTAATATTAAACATATTTGCAGTACTCATACCAGCTGAAATATATAAAGCGATTAAAAATACATCAAGAATAAAACTCTTTATAGGTGTTCCATAGTAGTATTCTTCTACAAGTTTTGGTGCATTAGAGAGAAATGTTGGTAGATCTAAAATGTAAACAAGAACTACTGTAACAATCGATAAAGATAAAAAATATGAAAACCATCTGCCAAACCAAACGTTCATTTAATTATAAAGGGATAAAAATTGATACAGAATAATCTCTCAATTTAATATTCAGTAAATATGCCATATCTCGCATCAACTCGTTTTAATACAGAGACATGGAATCAAAATAAAACATGGAGAGAACATAACAAGTACACTGGTTGTGTATATGGTTCACCTGTGCGAATAAAGGATGATGTGCCAATTGGTGCTAATATCATTGTCTTAGAGATGCAGAATGATATTAACAAGATTGTCGGTATTGGATTGATGAAAAACAAACTTGCTCTTGATCAAAAGTATAAAATATATGATTGGGGAAATTATAATAGATATTCATACACCGGTGATTTTAGAATTAACAGAGAGTCTTGTTCTTCCGATGAAGAAAAGACAATGGCTATTCTTGATCAACTCTTATTCAAAGGTTCAAGACATCTAAAAAGAGGATCTGGTATTACATGTCTTCCATCTTGGATTATTCATAATAGACATATCAACTTCACAGAAAAAATTACTAATATGTTTAAGGATAGGTATTAGATAATCTATTATATTTATAATTCAAATATTTTTTCGTCTTCCATTGGTGTAAGCAAACTGGAGCACCATTCACCAAATCTTTCATCTTCATATGTTGAAATACCAGCAGCTTTGCCTAGTTTGTAAAGATTGCATTTATTGGTACAATCAATTCCACGAATATCTCCTGCTATGAGAGGAACACAAATGCGATGATCATATGAAATCTTAGCCCATTCTCTGTTACAATAGTGAAATAGTTCTATGATTTTTTTAACCTCACTGTCAATCATATTTACAAAGTTTTCATCTGATTCATTCGAATTACAAAGTCCCCAAACCCACTCCATTCCAACATCTCCAATAACTTCAAATAGATTGAGAATTAATGAATCACGGCGACGTGAGCGATCATTTGTATAAAGCTTGCGCTGCATTTCTTTTTTAGTAATTCGTTTCATGAGATAATCTACTCGGATCTCCGTAGTATTACTTAGAGTCTCAATTCTAGTTCTATAATGAACTACTTCATGTGCTCGAATATGTGCAATAATCCTGTAGATTCTGACAACAATATTTATTAGAACTCGGTCAGACCCATTTTTTTTCAGCTGGTCTTCTACTCGACGCATAAGATAATATCCAGGCATGTTATTTGCATTGCACTGACCAAGTCCTCTTCCGTGGTTCGCATGAGCACCGCCCGCATTTTGTCTTTGAAACTCGAAGAAGTGAGGATTATGGACGACACCCGTGTCAATTGTTCCAGTTCTCCAGCTGAATGCAGTATTACATGAGGTACACCACATCTGATCACAACCCTCAATTTTAGAGATTCTTTCTCCGCAAGAAGGACAAGATTTTGTCTGCGCCTTGATTAGTTCTGCACTTGCTACATCATTTGGATCGCAAGTATGCTCTGCATCTGCAGTAGCTCCTTTAACACAAAGACATTGTGAACATGTGTGATAATTACAAAGTCCACATTTGTATTGAGAACTTAAGAATCCTCGACAATCTTCTCTTTGACAACCCATAACAAACTTACGTTTTACAATTTTTGATTTATCATTTTGAATGTTCCATAAAGCAGACTGTTCGGTTCTAAGCATATGTTGATATTTTCGCAGAGTATCTTGTAGATCACATATGACCGCTTTTTTATCTTCAACTTTAACTCTTTTTTCAACTTCACCCATTGCATCAGGGAGTTGACTTATTGCACGATCAAGAAGTAATTGACTTCGATGATCTCTATACTGTTTCATAACAAATGAACGATTAAGATTTTCATACATGAATGCCGTGCTGAATTGCTTCTTGCACTTCATACAGCATGGATCTGCATTGGTTGTTGTAAGATATGTGCGAACACAGTTTTTACACGCGACATATCCACAATCTCCATATTCACATGTGACTGGAGCATTTGTACTTTTATTGAATGGTTCGTAACAGATTTGGCATTCAGTCATGATTTGTAGTTTATATACTTTCTTATATGTAGGTATGTGATTTATAACTTGTCCAATTTGAAATCATTTTTTTGGTAAAAGTAACTCAAAATCTAAAGCTTAAAAGTATTAATAATGTATATATAACGAAATGAGTGAATTAGATACAAATATTGAGAATTGGTCATCGGCTGATATTTTAGATTTGTTTGGCTTGACTAATCCGTCTGATAGTGAAGTAGAAGTCGTAGCAGATAGATTAATAAGTAAAGCATCAGAGGAAGGTAATGATTCTATAGTAACATTCTTAGAAGAAGCTAGATCTAAAATGTTACAACAAAACAGAAAAGAAAATGAAGAGGATTCATTCAATGAGCAAGCAAGTGAGCAAATGCTTGATTGGTGGCATAATCAAACATTAGCGCAGAATAATCAAGTTCAATCAGATAAGACAACTTCAAGACAAAATAAAGTTCAAACATTTGATGATAATTCTCATTTTCAAATGAAACAGGAAACTCTTGGAGTAAATCAAGTATTTAATGTTCCGGTTGCACAAGGTAGTATAAATCCAACACTCAAAAATATAGTTGAACGAACTGTGATTATTGACAGTCAATATAGAGCAAATATATTCCCATGGGCAACAAGCATCAGTGAACCTTCATATCCAACCTCATTTTCAGTTGATTTAACAGAAACTCTCCAAAATGTAATTTCTATGGAACTTTATTCTGTACAATTTCCGAAAACTTGGGATAATATTTCTGGATTTATAGGTAACAATTGTTTTGCAAAATATACAGGTGATACTCTTCATTATAGTGCAATGCCTGATGGATATTACAAAAGTCCACAAACATTTGTAGATATATTTAACAACCAATCAAACAATGTATATGATTTAGATATGAGCTATAATGAGATCAAAAATAGAATTGGGATAAAGTCTAAAAGCCAAGAAATTACGAAAATATTTTGGTATGATGGTGAAAACACCCCAAATGATTCTAGCTGTAATGCATGTGTGACAAACTCTTTTTCCAATAACAATTTAGGCTGGACACTTGGATTTAGAAAAGACTATGATACAAATACAGATTCTTTGACAAGTGATATTTCTCAGAATGATTATACTTGGGCAGAAGCAGCACCAAGTTTAAATGGTCCACAATACCTACTATTATCTCTTGATGATTATAATCATAATCGCCTCAACAAAGGCATAATTGGTACAAATATAACTACTAACAAATTAGATATGCCAAAGTATACATCTTGTAATAATTTAACATCTGATGCATCGGGTAAAACAATTGCTGTTATGGCTGCACCCAGACAATTAACTCGGGCACAGCTATTCACAATAAATAAGATTAACGAATCAAGAAAAGAGAAAAAATCACGAAATGCTGCTCCTACAACAAATAATATACTTGGTGTCATTCCTGTAGGAAATGATCCACATGGTTCAACCGTAACTATATTGGGCGAGTCTATGGCAAGTAATAGTAGAGAATATTTTGGACCAGTAACAATTGAAAGAGTAGGCGTTGAACTACAAGATGACAAGGGAAATCTTATGGATTTAAATGGTACAGATTGGTCATTTACATTTAAGGTAAAACAATTATATCAATATTAAAACTTTTGCTTTACAACGCCATATAAATCACTTATATTTGTTTGTTGTAATGTAATCAATTCCATTTGACCACTATAATATCTATCAAGAATCGTTTTTTGCTTTTGAAAATTACGTTTTATTCCAGATGCAAGATTTTTAAAAGCATCTATTGTTTCTTTGTGACTGAAATCAATCTTTCCTTGATCAGAAATCATTTTAAAAAAACTGAGTGCTATTTTAATGCTATCAAAATTATTAACAAGATTATGAATAAAAATTAAGGGTGTGCCATTTCTTACTTCAAATTGAAAATCATCTCTATTGCATATACCTGTATGCAGACTTACAAATAGTGCTGCTTCAACATCACTATTCGCAGGATTATCAATATCAGAGTAAAACTTATCTATTTCAGCTTTTTGAACATTCCTGGAATAATTTTTTGTTTCAATCATCACGGTCATACCATCTTCTCTTAGAATGAAGTCACCTCTGTGTGGTATAGTATGAGTGTCTTCTACATCTGCAGTAGGAAACATCATATTTAGTTTTGAATACACAATACCTTCTCCATCTTTACCTTTAAGAGAAGAGTTTTGCTGCCTTTGTAATTTAGATTCATACTCTTGTCTCATGCTATCACGCTTATCCCTTTCTTGCATAAGCAAATGCTGATGATTTGTTACCAAAGATTCAATCCTAACAGCATATCTAGATTCGACTTCAGTTTGTAGACTATTAAGCTTACTTAGTAAATCAGAATTAGTCTCCGTTAGACTTTTAATTTGCATATCATATTTTGTTCGTTCTCCCATAACTGCACCTTCAATACACGAAGATTGTTGCTGAGATGCATATAGTTTGTATTTTTCAAAAGAGTCTTGTAAACATTCATACTGTTTATTAGACTCTTCTATTTCATTAGAATGGCTACTTTTAAGAGCATCTATCTTTTTTTGCCATTCTTCATTATCCCATCCCTGAAGCTTGGTTGCACCCTCTTTATAAACAAATAAACCTAGCCGGATAACGCTAAGTTTATTTTCGATGGAGAGAGAATGAAACTCACTAATAGAATTATTATCGGGAAGATATGTTTCAATAACATCATCAAGTGTTTTTTCCATGATGTTATTTACTAAGCGGACACGTTTAAACTTATTATCTATCTATTCAAGAGAGCTTCAACAAACTTCTCTTTACTTGCGCCATATTTAAGATGTCCAACTACATCGCATGTAGGAATATTTATATTTTTAAGAAGAGCCTCATGATCTGGATTAATATTTTCGTTATAAGAATGTTCGTATATTTGTTTTACAATATCTATATCAGCATTGGTCATTTCTAGTTCAATATCAATTCTCCCGCGTCGAGTAAGAGCAGGATCAAGAGCATCATAATGATTTGAAGTAATTACCATAACCCTTCCATGATTTTCTCTAATACCATCCAAAGCATTCAATATAGTTGAAAGAGTAATAGGACGAGCCTCCTTTTTTTCTGGTTTCATAAATGAAAATGATCCGTCATTCCCGTCATCTTTATTAATTTTAAGCTTAGTAATGTCAATGTTTGTTCCACTAAAATCAATTTGTTTATCCTCTTGCTTATTTGTTCTGGATTTAACTAAATCGCTCTGTGCATCAATATCTTCAAAAAGCATGATTTTATCACCCCAAGTCAGATGTTCTTTATCTCGACGTCTATACTTAGTTTCAAAATATGCATTAAAAAATTGTTCTTCACTCTTCATTTCATTAATAGGAACTTCTATTATGTGACGATTTAACAGATTTGCTAACGCTTTAATAAGTGAAGTTTTGCCTGTTCCAGGTGGCCCTTTTAGACCAATGCCTAGTGTATATGGATGACCATTATCCTTGTACCATTGCTCATTTTCAATAAAAAACCTAATCTTATCAAGAAATAATTCCTTTCCTTTAAAAAACATATTATCAAATCTTCTACTGGATTTAAACTCGACTTCATGCCATGAAGGACTATCATCATCGCTATTGCCACATCTATACCTATAAATAAAGACCTTTTCCTTTTTTTGTCGCTTAATATTTTCAATATATTTATGTGTAATTTTATTTACCATATCTTTTATTTTCAATACTGAAAGCGTACTAGATAACAATTCGATTGATAGACGTTTTGTTTTTGATGATGCACCGCGATTTTTGTTGTCATCGCCATTATATTCGTCAACTGATTCAATTCTACATATAATATCTTTATCTAATCTCATTGGTCGTTGTGAATCACAAATATAGATTGTTTTACCATCACTTGTCGAGTCTCGTTCTTCATCATGTATAACAATTTGTTTTAATGTTGTAGCATTACCATTACCATTTTTGTTAATGTACTCCATAATTGCTTTAAACTCATCTGATAGATGAGCACTGACTCTTGAGTTCCATGGCCCATTGTGACATGATATGGTCCCTTCGATTATTAGTGAATTAATGTAAAATGTCCCACAAGACCAATAAGGGAGTAATTTTTTAACATAATGGTTATCGTCTAATAAAGTTGTAAATAAGGTATATAATATGAATGCTGTGGAGATATAAACTCCTCCCATAGATTCGTTATTTCTAAATAGAATAGATAGTATCGTTCCGTGTATAAACGGCGAGTGTATATCAAACATAATTGTACAATACTATGTGTAATATCTAAGCCATTTTGAATAGCGGTTTAGTGCAGTTTTTGAACAGCGGCTACGCCGCATGCCCTTCGGGCTGTTCAAAAACTAAACTTAAGAAAGAATAAAAAACTTATATTTCGGTGAGACGTGTGGTTTACGACTGGACTACCACTTGTGTGTTTTTTGTTAGCAAGTTGACTTAGCCATAAACATCGCCGCTAAGACACCCAATGCCAAACCAATATGATATTTTAATTGCATATGCCTGTAAATATCAAGCCATTTGCTTCTTTGTTCGTCTTTTGATAGTTCAAGAATCATGTAATCTGATTTAGGATGAATAATATAGAATAAATAACATGTTAGCAGCGTTATACCACCAACAGAACAAATAATCCCAGTTGACATTAGATTTGATTTTTTAAGTTTATCTGTGATTATTAAGAATAATATTGATAATACTAGTCCTACCGCATATCCTTTAAAATAAATATTGCGACGCTCCTTGATAATATTTTCATATTTGATTTTTTGACTTTCATCTAGAGTTTGGATAAACGCATCCTTATAATTAGAGTTATCAGCAGTTAATGCCATGTAAATATCAGCAATAAAAAATGCAATTGCTACAAAACACCATGTTTTACAAAGTTTCATATATATTTATCAAATATATTATGCGATGACAATATCTCGATTTTACCACAGTATATATTAATGGATACCAATATTGATAATTACAATAACAATGAAATCATCTCTCTTTTGAAAGTTAGAAACGATCAGTCCCTAACTGTGGATATTCTTGCAGATAAAATAGACAGGACAATTCAAAAGGTAAAACAAGCAGATATAGATGATAATCCAGAGTTAGTCAAGTTTTTTCAAGACTGTTTCGTGCGAATATCTCTTATGAAAGGATTTGAAATAACAGAAATACATCGCAATACATTGGCCTTAGCACCATTACCAATTGTACCAGATAATATTGTTGTTCCTGGAAGGGATGATAATATGAAAATCGTTGAGCCAAAAATATACGCAGGTAATTTAACCCAACCTCAACCAACAGCACAATCTGTCTCTGCATATGCAAGACCGTATGCTCGAGGAACAGTAAATCCTGTAGAAAGAGAAACTATCAAGTATCTACTTACCATTAATAGTAAGTTTCGGCCAGAATACAAACCATATAACTGTAACATTGAAGTTGAACAACAGGAAACATTTCCTTCACAAGGAGACTTAATTAGAGATAAAACATTTTGTCGCAATAGCCCTGCAATTGTAAAAAGAGTAGTAGAATTGGAAGCATGTAGTAAATCAACAAATCGAGGATATAAAAATACAGAGACAGATTTCATAGTCGAACTACAAGAGTCTTTGTCAAATGTTGTCAGTATTAAGTTGGCAGGATTAGAAATGATGAATGGATACTATTCAATATCAGAATATCTAGGCACAAATGTCTTTAGAATTACAACATATCAGTTTGATGAAACTATGCCACCAATTGATGGTGGAAATATTGGAAATGTTTCAGAACATACTATTTCAATATCCCAAGGCTCCTACTCGGTTGTTGAATTAATGGAAACTATAAATTGTGTTTTTCTTGCAAGCAGTCATATAGAACTTAATGCTGTAGAATTGAAATATGACTGCATTTCAGGAAAGTTTCATTTTGTTTTAAGAACCGAAGATGAAAATGGTGACCCAATTGTACCACCTGCTGGGATGGCATTTGGGTTTCAACTAGATTTCAGACATCCTCTCTATCCGTATAGAAGCCTTTTTTACAATTTAGGATGGATGATGGGATACAGAGAAAGTATATATACCATGACCGGTAGCTATATTAGTTGTCCTTCTACAACATGTCTTTTAGGTATAGGAGGCGAAGCACCAGTAAACTTAATAGGAACCCATTATTTCTTAGTAGAAGTGGACGATTTTAATAATAACAATCCAGTCGTCCTGAATTATAATTGTGATACAGAGTTTTCTTTTAACATTCGCAATATTCTGGGTAAAGTACCTAACGCAGCTCACACGAATGAAGTATTATTCGAAGATTCTTCTGATAGAATATTTAAATCACGAAAATATTTTGGACCTGTAAAAATAAATAAATTAAAGATAAGAATCCTTGATGAAAACGGTAGACAGATTAATTTAAATAATAGTGATTTTACTATCAATATTGAAGTAGAAACACTTAATACGCCTTATAAAAATATGATTAGGTAGATGAGATTGGTTCATGTGGTTTCTGTATGTATTCCATATGTACCTTAATTAACCGCTTTGTTAGTGCATCAATAGTAAGATTTTTATTGAAGTAATCCAAATAAGCACTTGAATCACCATCAATATCCTCAATCTCTAATAGTCTACAATCCTCATCAATTACAGGAATCACTCCGAGTCCTAAGCAGTCAACCACATGTGACTTTGGAGTTTTGTCAGTGATAAACGATTTTGTATAATTTTTCAAGTCCTTGATATATTCAATGTACATATCTTCTGTTTTATAAACATCCATCTTATCATCGGTGAAGTGATATGTCTTATCATTTCTAGTATCAGGTAAATCACTATTTTCTCTTTCTAGAAGAAGAGAATATGGTGTATACAATCCGCAATAAATACCCTTATCATCTAGCTGTGAAAGAACCTTATTATCATAATTAAGAATTATTGCAATTGTTTTTCTGCTAGCAAACATATCACCCTTGAAAAGACTAGAGTCCTTGTAATCATAAATTAAACTGAATCCAGTGCGATAGTAATCACGTGTACATGACTGATTATAATTGATGTATTCGCTTTTCATAATGAGCTGGATGATGGTTTTTTCTAGGCTGGGTACGTCATTGCGACTCCAGTTACCAAATAGATCATTTTTAGGACCAGAAATTACAAAACGATTTCCAAATAAGCGATTCGTAATATTTTGAACTATATTAATTCTAGGGTCATTAAAGCACATGATTGCCTCTATCTGTGACCACAGTTCCATAGCAGAAGTTCTCATGTGAGAGGGAAGTGAATTAGGATCAAGACACGTTGTTGTCAAAAGACATTTAGTATTATTACGTACAATATGTTTACCCTCGTCTGCTTTGAAATCAGAAAGCTTCCATGAACCTTCAAATCCAAAGAACTGGGCTAGATCAACATACCGTTCAGCTTCAAAGAACTCGGTAATAACATTTTCTTTATTTACTAGAGTACTAAGAAGTTCCTGAGCAATCCTGGAAATAGGTTCGAGAGCAAGAGTTTTATGGTTTCTTAAATCATTAATTTCATCATCTGTCATATTATCAATGCTAATATTTTGAAGGTTTGTATGTTGTTCTTCACTGGCTAATAATTCTTCATTGTTATCACACTGATAACGTATCAAACTTTCCATACCAAGGTTATCATCTGTACGTCTAACTAAAAACATACACATTGGATATTTGGCATTTTCAGATTTCATATCAACATCTCGCTTAAGACATACAATGGGACTAGTATAATCTTTATTTTCAAGCTCTTCTAATGAATTGACAATTATAACCGAATTAGACAAGTAAAATGCATCATTATTGCTTTCATGTATATTTTTAATACAACTCAACATGTTATTAATCATGTTGCTAGGGGTTAATTTATGCTCAGTCTCAACTTTAATAATATTTATTTTAAAGTCATAAAATCCTTTTACATGGGCATGTGTTTCATCTGAACACACTAGACAAAGTGTAGCATTTGGCATAAAAATATTGAGTGAAATTGCAACACCTAATATTGCATGACGATCGGTCGATTGATTTTCTATACAGAAGTATCTCATTTGTATTATAACAAGATAAGTTGCCTTAACTCGTTTTAATGTCTATGTATAATTTATGCCAAAAAACATAGTCACTAGAAGCGCAACGGGCTTGGACTGTGCAAGCAGACGTTTAAGAAGCGGCCATTTTACAAAATCTATAGATAAATCATGCTGTTGCTGCCCAGAGAATATAGATGACCAATTAACATTGTTTACTGAACAGATGAATATGATTACACGTAATTTCTTTGAACCATTTTACGAATCGCCACTATGTGTTGATCTTAAAAAATCTTATAACCAAATAAATGAGTTTTTTAACGAACAAAAGACAATATATGCAAATAAACCAGAGGTTATAACTCAAATTGATTTTATTGTCAACGCAATGACTATTGTCCGTGAAGATGCGTCACAATATTTTCTAAAGTCATTACAATTTGAATCATTATCTAGAGAGATTGAAACATCTATTCAGGGATTGTTACTGCATATTTATATGCTTAATAGTCGTATTGCCATTTTATCTGGTTATTCTGGAGAAGATGCTATTGGTGGTAGTACTAATATTGAAGTTAAACAGATTCAAGATCCTCGGTATGCCGTTGCCAAATATCAGCCCAAATTATCAATGCTCTCCTTTTTATTTCCTGATGAACCTACTGGTAAATATTACTCTAAACTCAAGACGTTATTATCTATGTCAGGTATGTACGAAAATGAAGAAGATATCACAAATGATATGACCCACTTCTTAGATAGATATATTATCAAATATAATGTGAGTAAAACACTTGAACAGTGGATATATGAACAGGATAATATAAATCATGATGACCTTAACATTATTGATTACACTAATATTATTGAAAATGACGAACAGCATATTGAATTAATGAGACGATGGAAAGAGATAAATGGAAATACTGTATTAGATGGTTCATTGACGATTGACGTGCGGAATATTGATAAGTATTTATCTCAGCATTATCAAGCTAATTTATCGTATTTAAAAACACATTACAATGATCCAAACCCAGTATGCCCGCCATCAAACTCAGAATTGCATCCATGGCAATCACCTTTAGGAAGAATGATACCATTAACCGGCTCATTTAGTTTTAATCCTGCTAATCTATTATCTTTTACAGCTTCAGATATTAATAGTTGTAATGATGAACTTCAAAAAACTTTAGACAAGATGTATTTAGTTTCTCAACAAATGAATAGTAGACAAAACTCTACTTATAAACCACCTGTTTTTTCAAAATGTTCAGTTACTAAAAAACATAGAAAAGTCATGAAAAATAACTCGACGCGTAAAAATATTTGCCTATAATTTTTTCACTATATAAAGTATAATGCCTATTGACGGAGCCAATATTTTAACCAATCTTTCCGCTGGAAAGCTAAGTGGAATCCAGCTTGCTGGTGCCTTCTCTATGGAGGAACAGACTGCAATTGATGCGTCTAACATAACTGGACAAGTTCAGAAACTTGTCCTAAAACTTAAGGAGACAGATCGTGGTACTGGTTCTTTCCAGACTCTCACCTCTGCTGCTTTCCTCGAAGTGGATGTTGATATGAACTTGATTCATAGTTTCAACCCTTCTTCCGGTACCAATGGCCAGGATGATTCTCATTCTCTCGCTGAGGCACATGTTGGCACTGATGCCCAGATTGCCATTGCCAAACGTGCTGCCACATCAGCATATCGTCTGGATGTGACCAACTTTCTTGCTGTCGCGGACAATCTTGCCACTCACACTCAGTACGATGCTGCTACCAAAGTGCTAACTACAAGCTGGTTCCCTGCTGGTGCCATTGTGTTAGACCTTGATGGAGACGATTCTATCAAGGATCGCGTGGCTGGTAATGTTTCTGTGAAATCTGCTAATGGCGATGATCGTTCATTTCTGGTTAGTGCTGATCAACTTGAGGCAGGTATCATGATGTATGCCAAGGTCGCTGTTGATTGCGCACAGGCTATGCCTCAAATCCAGGGAAGTACGACTTTTAAGCCTACTGGTGCTGTGATGAACGGTGATGACGGTGCCAATGCCGAAGGACTTAAGATCGTACTCACTGGAGTTGATAATTACAGCCTTGCTCAGGTTCTTACCGTCGCCACTGGCGACGGTGCCCTCGGCTCAATTCAAATCACTGAAGCTGCTGATCCTACTGCTGCTGCTGCTGATGACTTTGAGGAGGTGATTCAGCTTGATGATCTCCTCGGCGCAGGATCTGTTGCTGAGAAGATGGGTGACGCAGTCCAAGCAGCCATTGGTCAGAATGCCGATCTTATTAAGAGCTTTAAGTTGAAGGTGGATGCGATTGCACACGATGCTGACGGTGACTTCTCTGGTTTCTGCCGTCAACTGGCTGCTGGAGCTAATCGCACCCAAGAGGATCCTTTCTTGGAAGGCGATAAGTTTATCATTAACAGCGCATCAGAGCTTAAATTGTCGGTTCAGCCTTTCCAGTATTCTTTCCAGAATGGTGTAGCTAATGCTTCCGGTTCAGTTCTTGAATCTGTTGACACAATCAATATGTTCAAGTCTATGAACGTATATGCTGTTCTAAAACAAAGTGCTGCACCTGCTCCTATGATGAAGACTCTTGATGGAGATCTTCATGCTTAAATTATTAAGCAATTAATAATCTTTTTTAAATAACTATTTGTTGTTTACAATTTCAGTAACAAATAGTTTTGTTTGAAACATTTATTGTCTTTTTAGATAGTATAATGATCAGAGATCCTAAACTCGATTTCGGTGGAGATTTTGGCGGAGAGCCTGACTTTCCAGGTCCAGGTGACGATGACTTCGGTGGAGGTAAACTTCTCATCCCGATGGTACCATTCGGTTCTCCTACTTGGTCTGAAGACACCACACTAACCTTAACAGGTAGTGGTGATGTTACAACAACGGTCGCGATTATAATCGAAAATGCCTCCGATCTAGCCCTTGATCCGGCTGGTAAATGGCAAATAATCGCTAGAACCAATATTAATGATGGAAGAACCGCAACATCCGCAATAGATTTTAGAGAGACAACGCAATATCTCTCCCTGCCATTTGGAGAGAGAGAAGCTCCAAATTATGGAGATGACATCGATTTTATACTAACTGTCGAACTGATTAGTCCAACCGGATTAAAACATCTTTATGCAGTTAATGATGGAAAGCCATTATTGCTTATGAATAGAATAGATAATACTGGTCCGGTACATGGTGCAAAAACCAACCCATCTGACCTAGTATTTAACTATGGTGCAACTGAACAAGGTGTTGTGACTAAAAGTGTGTATTTTGATGTTAGTGATCCAGAATCAGGTATTGTCTCATTGGCAACGCCGCAATTATCAACATCATCATACGGTGCCACTCTTACTTACGTTACAAATGTAACTATTACAAATGGAAGAAGATTTATTTATAACCTTAGTATTAATGGTGCATCAGTTCCGGTTGGCTTAAGTGCATCAGTTGGTGTTCGTTTAACTGCTCGCAATGGTGCAGGTGCAACATCAAGCTCTTCTTATGTTTACGCTACAGTGAATAAAGCAGATGATTCAACTGGACCAGTTCTTTCTGTTAGCGAAACACCTGCAATAGTTCTTTCAGCATCAGCTGGTACTTTAAATAGTGCAACTTACAGAGCAATTGATTTCAATGCATCAGATGCGTCTGGTATTAGCAGTGTGACGGTTGATGGTAATAATAGTACTTCAGAAAATATCAAATATTATGGAGTATCTAATCTAGGAAATGGAAATTATCGTCAAACTATTTACGTTACAGCTGATAAATGTGCTATTGGCAGTAGCGCTTCATTTAGCTATACCATAACTGTAAGAGATAATAATGGTAATGCTACAACTAAACAACATTCTGTAAATATGTCTCGATACGATAATGTGGCGCCAACATTTTCTGTTGTGACAGATCCTACTGATTTAACATTTTATACATCTTCTGGGACTGGACAAAGCGCTTACCGAACAGTAGTCTATCGTGTTGTTGATGGAGATACTTCAGTTGATAAAGACAGTGTTGAGATTGTTAGATCATCCGGAAGTGGATCATCTCCAACATTTTATCAAGGATGGAGTGGTAACGATTTTACTTTTAGATGGTACGTTAACTCTGATGATTATGGAGTTGGTGCAACCGCAACAAGAGAGTCATTTTACATTAATGTAAGAGATATTCACGGAAACCGTGGTACATCTTCAACCCTATCTTTTTTTGCGAATCTACTCGATGATCAGAAACCAAGTATTTCTGTCAAGCATGTAGATTCCAAGACGTTTTATACATCTAATAATACAGGAAGTCCTACTGGACAGACTTCAACTGGTTATATTTACTGGTCTGCATCTGATAATGTATCTGTTTCATCTGCGTCAGGTTCACGCATCGGAAGCACAAGTTACATTCATTCTGTTGGTTCAACAACATCCACATCAAGCTATGGTGCACAATATAGAACGTCTTATGTATTAATTTCCAATTTTGCATATGGCAGTGGTTACACCGCTAGAAGTTTAGTTAGACTAAGTGCGTCTGATCCAGCGGGAAATAACCAAACCTCCGATGTATCCATTTCTGGACGATTGATTGATAATAGCAGACCGTATTTTAGTAATATTCCTGCTTCAGAAGATAAAACATGGTATACTTCCGGAGGAGCTAGTCAAGGTTTTACTTTTTCAAAAGCAGTAGATGTTTCTGATCAGCATCAAAGCGTTGTAAGTCATTCAGTTTCTAAGGTTGCTGGTACATTTACAAATGTAAGTAGTAGTTTATCTGGAGGAAAACTATCGTTTTCTTTCACACCTGGATCTAATAGTCAAACTGCAAATGGTAATTGGGTTAGTCAAACAGTGAGAATCACTATTACTGATTCTGCTGGCAATGCTGAGACTCTTGACTGGACAGGAAGAACTAGATTTATAGATAATACTACACCTATTATTGCACCAACAACTGGTTCTACAAATGAAGAGAACTGTAATTTCTTCAAATCTAGTCCTCAAAATGTTTCGCGTACTGTTTACTTTACTGTATCCGATTCATTTTCAGCAATTGATACAGGTAGTTTCGCAATTAGCACGCCAGGTATTTATTACATGTCAGTATCAGGCATATCAAATCATAGTGGAAATACATACAAATATACTTGCACGATCCCTGTATCTGGCAAGTCGGTTCATCCTACTAGAATATTTTGGGGACATGTTGATGTAAATGTTGCGGATATCTATGGTAATACCGGCGCCATGAGAACTAGTTTCTATGGTTCACATTTTGATGATGTTGTCCCATCAATCGGTAATGTATCTGCGCCTGCTTACAATTTCACAACTCTTTCAGGACAAACATATATTACCAACACTCTTACATTCCGTGCTACTGATGCACATTCTGGAATTAACACTCCTACGGTTTCAGGATCAAATGGCGCGACTGCGGGAACTATTACCGCTGGGTCAAACGGCTATTACACTTGTCCTGTTACTGTCATCAGACCTGGTCTTACAAATGCTATTATGGCGAAGGTTACTATCAATGTGTCTGATGTGCATGGTAATCAAGCAGGTAGTTTTAATTATACCTTGCCCGGTTCTTATGTAGATAATAAGGCGCCTCAAGTTGGAGCCCCTTCAGGAAATAGTACAGTTAATTTTGCAGTAAGCAGTGGAACAAGTACAATTGATCGCTCAATTTCGGTTGGAGTAACAGATGAAATTGCACTTAGTAGTATTACTGTCACACCAATAAATGGTGCTAAAGGTGAGGTATTAAATCTAAGTTCTATTTCAGGAACCTCATCTACAGCCACATTTAAAATTAGACATGTCAGATCTGAATATTCAGCAAACAGTAGCCAGAGCGAAACATACAGAATAACTTGTACAGATGCAGCAGGTAATTATACATATAAAGACTTCTCCATCGCAGTAAATTACAATGATGATACTAGTCCAATAATTTCTAATGCTGCTACCACAATTTCAGCAGACTTCACTGAATCAAATACTCAATCTGTTAAGGTTCTAACTTACACATTCAATGTTAGTGATACTGGTTCTGGCGTTAAAACTGTAACTGCTCTTTCAGACATAACAATTACTCAGCCTGTTAGAGTTTCTGGTACATCTTACAGCATGACAGCAACTGTAGATCGCGGATCTTTCACACATAATGGTTCATATCATAATGTTGGAGGTATCGATATTGCTGTCCGAGATCACGCAAATAATATTAGCACTCATGGAGTTACTGTAAGAGCCAAGCTGACAGATAATGTATCTCCTGTACTCGATTCTGTATCACCATCAAATGTAAATATGACCACTACTGGTTCTAACGTAACCCAGTCTTTTGCAATTGGTGTTTCTGATTCAGGTGCAATTAATTCTTCATCTCTTCAAGCACAAAAAACTGCAGGTAATGGTGCGATCTCAGCAAGTTTCTCTTCGGGTAAATTGAATGTTGTTATTACTAATATTCCTAGCAATTACACTGCTAATAATGTATATGTCAGTGAGAGTTATAGAGTTAGAATTGCAGATGATAACGGAAACTATTCTGCTTGGAGAACAATTGCATTCTCAGCTAGAACAAGAGACACTACTCCGCCAACAATCACATCTGTATCAGCACCTTCATTCATATTCTCTGAATCTGGTGCAAGTCAACTCACACAGTCAGGTGTTATTCGTCTTACTGATGCTCATATGGGAATCAATGTCGGTTCTTTCAATGCATCAATGAGTCCAGCCGGACGTGGTGTTGATGTAGACCGCATGATTCTCACGGCTGGTCCCGGTGCAAATGAATATACATACAATCTTACTGTTAATAAAGATGGTCAATCTGCAAGTGGTTCCGCCGTTAGCCTGGCTCTTACAATGAGTATTCAGGATAATGCATCTAATTCCGCGTCAACAACTGCTTTGATTCCGGTTACGGTGAATGATGATATTGCACCTACTATTACATTTACAAGTGTACCATCTGTGACTGCTCTTTCATCACAAGGACGCATTAAAACCTACACTGTTTCTTATACAGTTAGTGATTCAACTGATGGTAATCCTTCTGAAAGATCTGTTTCTTTAGCTCAAAAAGGATCTGCTATTGCAAATGTTAGTATCGGTGCTACTCAAAAGATTGGTTCCGCTTATTATAATGCAGTTACTGTAAACGCCAGCAGTCTTGGACATAATAGTGTTGCTAACATATACTTTACTGCTACTGCGAGTGATGCAGCTGGAAATGTTGGATCAAAAGATAGTGTAGTAAGTGCTGTAACTGTTGTTGATGATGTTAAACCTACTATATCAGTTTCGTCTGGTGCAAGCAACATTACTCTTAACAATACCAATAATCAGTCTCAATCAGTATCAGCAACATTCCTTGTATCTGATGATCTTACTTCGGCTGGTTCATTGAATGTTAATGCACATGGGGCATCCAAATCACATAGTAATGGTACTGTAACTCTTACAAAGACATTTACTTACGCAAGTGGTACTAGTGGTGCTCAAGAACTGCGTTGTACTGTAACAGATTCTGCCGGTAATAATGCAACTGCATATAGTTCATTCACAGTAAACAGACATAGTTATGATTTAACTGCTCCTACAATATCTGCTCCTACCTCATTAACTAATGGTGGTACCAACAAGGTTGTATTGGATGCAGGAACTTCATCATATACCTTTACAATTGCAGCGACAATTGCCGATTCTGGATCTGGTGTCAACCCATCAACTGTTAAGATTTCAAGTAATAGTACTTCAATTAGTGGACAAGTACTTCATGATACTTTTAATACTTCCACTGGTGCAGCAACATTCAGAGTAACTTGGAGTCTTAATGATTCAAGATGGGCTACTCTATGGAGTACAGGTAAATCAACTGTTTTTAGTGAAATATTTACTATTCACGCAAGTGATCTTGAAGGCACACCTTATACTAATTCTGCAAGCAGAACTATTCAAATTGATTTGGCGAGACGTGATGTTATCCCTCCTTCGTTAAGCATTAGTTCTATTAAAACCAATAATGCAAACGTTAGCGCATTAAATCCTGTTTTATTTAGTGATATAGATAGAACTAGTCGTGAATTAGTTATCAGTATGATTGCATCTGATTCTCAGACCAATCTAAACCCTGACTCTTGGCAATTATCTCTTGCGCCTCTTCCAGCTACCGGTAATTCAATCACATATGCTACTGCAAATGGTTCATACGTCTTTGGAAACGATGCTTCTACTGGATTAACCGTAACAAATACATCTGGAAATAATTATCAAATTGCAATGAGACTTCAGTCTCCTAACAATAACAGTATTCTAGGTAATATTTCAAGTGGTGGTATTCCTTTCGGAAACTCTACACTTCGTGCTACATTGACTGTTGGCGATAATAATAGTAATTCAACTACTGCATCCGTTGATTTCATAATTAAAAGAGAAGATGAAGTATCACCCAGTGTTGGTAATTTGATTGCTCGTTCAGGAAGTCTAACAAGCGTAAGTGTTAGCCATTCGTCTACAACATACACTCATAAGGTGAAAGTTGCAGCTTCAGATAGTGGTTCTGGATTACAATCCGTGACAATGAATAATTCATATGTTGCTGATTCGCCATCCAGCGCAACTGAATCTGGTACGCTTTACTATTACTTTAAAAGAGTGTATACTTTTGCTGAAGTATGGCAGGATAAGCACGCCTCGACTATAACAGTTTCTGGATTGAGAGCAACTGCAAGAGATATTCAGGGCAATGCAACCAATAGTAACTCAGTAAATGTAGTGGTCACAGCAAATGATACAGAGAACCCGTCTATTGTCACAAAGACGATTACTTCTAATACACTGAATATGAATACGTCTTCAAGCACAACTGCTCAACAGACATTCACTGTAATAATCGACGATGATGATACCAGATCTTCTGCAGTATCCGTAGTTATTAGCGAAGTTGAGGGCTCAGGTTCTCTTACTTTGACAAATATTACTGGATCTGCAGAGAGACGAGTATTCACTGGAAACTATTCATACATGCAATCTTCCTTTACACCTGGTTCTTATGTTAGAAATTGGAATATTGCTGTTGTTGATGCAGCAGGTAATTCTACCAATGACTCATTCCCAGAGTTTGATGTTAATGTTGCTGATACAACGAATCCTTCTATTAGTTCCGTAACTATTTTTAATAGCAGTGGCCAGTCTGTTACATCCGCAACTCTTGATACATCAACTAATACTGGATTCTCTGGTTATATTGACGTTATTATGTCTGATGTTCATAGTAGTGTTAATGTATCTGCTCTATCTGTTATTTCAGGTGCTCCGGTAGTTATTGGTGCCGTTCAAGTACTGGGATCTACAAAGGGACGCGTTAGTATTGCAATTGGTGCATCTTCTATGGCATCTGCACTTGGTTATGGGTCCAGAAGCATTGTCTTTAATGTATCTGCAAAAGATGTCTATAACAATAGTGCTTCAACTACAAAATCTATGAGTCTTACTATTAATGACTCTACTCCTCCAACTATTTCAAATGTATCAGTGTCTAATATCTCGATGAATTATGACGCTGATGGTGTAAATGACCCGGCTGATCAAGCTTTTGTACTAAAAGCCAATGTTACAGATGCAGGAAGTGGACTAAGTTCAGTCTCGGCTTCCGTTACATTTAACACTGGTATTGTAACTGGTACAAATACTGCCATGTCATTTATTAGAAAGGTTGGAACCTTATACGAGTGGCGATACATTGTTTCTCCTGATGACCTCAGTATTAACGCCAATGCCACTACTTATACATTCAAGATTAATGCTACACCTAACTATGGCAATGGTAGTGCTAAAACTGCTACTGCAACGGCACAGCTTAGAGATGATACTGGTCCTAGACTAACAATGTCTCCGGTTGAGAAATTATCAGGAACAGCACTTTCTCTCAATGAACGTGTAGATATTTTAACTAGTGTTGGATCTGTGGTTCTTGTATACGAAGTAACCGCTGTAGAGAAGTCTGATCCGATCACTCTATCAAATATTACATCTGCTGCCGGAGATCTTGATTATGTAATTCAATCAACAACCGCTAAATCTGTTAAGGCAACGGTTACTTACACCGCAGCACAAGTATTGGCTCTAACATCTGGTAATTATAATTCAGATACAACTCACAGTATCACCATGGTTGTAAGTGATAGCGTTGGCAATCAATCAACCATTGAATCTGCTGCTTACCGTCTCAGAGTCTATGATAACCAGAACCCTACTGTTAGTAATTTTGTTGCAAGTGACACAACTGTAGTTGTAAAGACATCTGCAAAGAGTCAAACCATTGATTTCACTGCTCAAATTGCTGATAATGTGTCTATCTTATCATACTCTTTGCCTGGAACCACTTTTATTGGTAAGTCTGGAAATACTTATACATGGCGTAAGACATTTGACTATACCAATTATAGTTATGGTGTAGCAAATGAAACATATACTCTTACTGTTTCTGATTCAAATGGTAACACTGTCGTTGTAAACGAAGGCATAAGCGTTACTAAGATTGATGATGAGAGACCAGCTATTAGTAGTTTCCGTGCAAATGATACATCTGTTACCCTTCTCACTACATCTCAGACTCAAGTTGTGACTTTTAACGCTGTTATGAGTGATAATGTGGCAATTACCTCGTATAATATACCTGGTCTGGTATTTATTGGTAAATCTGGCAATGATTACACTTGGGGGAAAACCTATAGATATTCGGATTATTCATATGGTTCAGTGTCAGAAGTGTTTACTTTAACAATTAGGGACGCAGCAGGAAATATTAGAACCGCCACGGAAACAATCAATGTTTCGAAAACAGATAATGAGAATCCCGTGATTAGTTCTTTCTCGGCTGACAGTAGTAATGTTGCATTACTAACATCTGCAAAGACAAAGCAGGTAACATTCACAGCTGACATTTCAGATAATGTTGCAATTTCTAGTGCTACTCTTGATGGAGGAGTCACTCCTGTTATTACAACTGGTAATAGAAGAACATGGGTTAAAACTTTCAACTATGTAAGTTACTCCTATGGAAGTACAACTAACACATTTACTCTTACTGTAACTGATTCTAATGGTAACAACACTACAAATGCAATCAATGTTGTAGTAACTAAAAGTGATGACCAGAATCCTTCTATCAGTAATTTTTCTATTAACGACGATACCATTGTTTTGAAAACATCTAATAAAGCAACTGCTCGAACAATCACTGCTACTATAAGCGATAATGTGAGTATTGTAAATGTTAATTTGCCGAATGCTACTTTCGTAGGTGCATCTAACAATCTATACACATGGAATGTATTTTATGCATATGCTGATTATAATTACGGTGATCAGACTGAGACCTATACTGTAACGGCAACTGATTCATCTGGCAATTCAACTTCGAAGTCTATCTCAGTAAGTATTAGTAAATCAGATGATCAAGCTCCAAGCATTGCGAACTTTATTGCATCGCCTGACACAGTAAACCTTCTGACATCTTCTAAAACGAAAACGATTAATATCACAGCAACCATCTCTGATAATGTTGCCGTTGATAACGTTTCACTTCCAGGTGCTCAATTTGTAAGCAATGATAATGGCAACTACTTATGGCGCAAGACATACAGTTATGATAATTATAGCTTTGGTTCTGTTACAGATACTCTGACATTATCGGTTACTGATAATTCTAATAATAGTTCATCTGCTATCGAGACTGTTACTGTAACTAAAAGTGATGATGAGAGACCAACTATTACTTCTTTCTCTGGAAGTGCAAACGCTGTTTCTTTGACAACAAGTGTGCCATCTAGAACTGTTACCTTCACTGCTGTAGTAAGCGACAATGTTAGTTTGGCAAATGTCACTCTTCCGGGAGCGACATATGTTGGTGTTTCTGGAACTACATATACCTGGACAAAGAGATATTCTTATGGAGATTATGGATTCGGTGCAAATGTCGCAACTGATTCACTTACTTTGACTGCTACTGATACGAGTGGTAATTCATCAACTGCTTCTGTAGCAGTAGCTATTACCAAGCGTGATGATGAAAATCCAACAATCAACTCATTCACTGTTGATAACAACGCAATAACTCTTCGTACTAGTGCAAAAGAAACTACTGTTGAGTTAATGGCAAATATTAGTGATAATGTAGCTATTGCAAGTGCGACTGTAGATGGCGGTGCTGTTGTCAGTGATCCAAATGGAGGGATTAGAAGATGGTTAAAGACATTCAACTACGATGACTTTACATATGGTTCTGTCAGTCGAACATTCAGATTAACTGTAACAGATACTTCTAATAATGTATCAACTGCTTCCATTAGTGTTATGGTAACTAAAACTGATGATGAAAATCCTACTATCTCTAGCTTCACTGTCTCAGATAACACAGTAAGTTTAAATACTAGTAGTCCATCTCAAACTGTTATATTTACTGCTGTTGCGACAGATAATGTAACTATTTCAGGAATGAATCTACCTGGCGCATCATATCTTGGTGTTACTAATAATACATACACTTGGAAAAAGGTCTTTTCTTACAGTGATTATAACTTCGGTTCCATAATTGAGAGTTATACTGTCACTGCTACTGATTCTGCGCAAAACACAAGCACTAAAAGTTTAGATCTATCTGTCTCTAAGGGAGATAATGAGAAACCACGAATTGTTGGTTTTGAAGCTTTAACTCCATCTGTCATTGTAAAAACTTCTCAACAAACCGTGACTGTTAATTTCACTGCTGAGATCACAGATAATGTGGGAATTGAATCGGTTGTTCTTCCTGGAGCAACCAGCGATAACATATCAGGTTCCACATATACTTGGTCCAAGAGTTATAATTATAGTGCATTATCATTCGGTTCTAATAGTGACACATTGACGTTGACTGTAAGTGATGCTGCTGGAAACACTAGTACTGCAACAGAAACTGTGACTATTGTTAAGCAGGATGATGAAAACCCGGTTATTGTATCTTTATCTGCCAGCCCATCAACTGCTAGTCTTAAAACTAGTTCACAGGTGAAGGTTGTTACTTTCACAATGAATGCTTCAGATAATGTAGCAATCACCGAGCACTCTTTACCTGGTGCAACTTTTGTCAGCAAACTTGGTTCTGCTTACACTTACACAAAAGAGTACACGTATAGCGACTATGAATATGGTCAGGTTATCGATACTCTTACCGCGAATGTTCGTGATTTAGCTGGAAATACTAGCACTAAGAATGTCAATGTAACTGTTGTAAAAGCAGATGACGATGTACCAGACATTTCTAGTTTCACTGTTGATGACGCTTCTGTTAAGCTTCTTACAAGCGCTAAGACACAGACTGTAACATTTACAGCGATCGCAGTAGATAATGTTGCGATTGATTCTGCTATTGTTGATGGCGAGGTTGTTCCTGTTATTACTAGCGGTGATACTAGAACATGGACTAAGGTATTTGATTATGACGACTATATCTATGGAACCCAAAACAGAACCTTTAACTTAACCGTAACTGATACTTCGGCAAATACTTCTACTGCATCTGTTACTATTAAAATCTTGAAGAGTGATGATGAATCCCCATCTATAAGCAGTTTTACTGCAAGTGATACTAATGTTGAACTATTAACTTCTAGTCAGAGCAAAAATGTAACATTTACTGCAGTTGCGAGTGATAACGTAAGCATTGTTTCTGCTGAGGTTGATGGTCTAGATTACCAAGGTGTGGTTGGAAACACATATACTTGGACCAAGGAGTTCAAATATAGCGATTATTCATTTGGATCATCTAATGATAGTTATACTCTAAATATAGTTGATGCAGCTGGTAACAGAAAGTCAGCATCTGTTAGTGTTGCAGTAACTAAGAGTGATGATGAAAACCCTGTTATCTCAAGTTTTATTGCTGATACAGCTATTTTCTATCTTAAAACCTCGGATAAGAGCAAGACTACAACATTGACTGCCGTTATAAATGATAATGTATCTATTGCTACTACATCTCTTCCTACTGCAACTGCTGCGGGTCAATCTGGAAATACATATACTTGGACAAAGAATTATCATTACGATGATTTCGTTTATGGGGAGAGCCAAGATATGCTTACCCTGACTGTAACTGATGCAGCAGGCAACGAAGCAAGAGCCAATAAGAATATAAGAATTATAAAGGTTGATGATGAACATCCTGTGATTGGCAGCTTCACTGCAACTCCATCTGTTGTAAATCTTAAAACTAGCGCAAAAGAGCAGACTGTAACATTAGCATTGGTTGCATCTGATAATGTATCTATTGTTTCAACTGCTCTTTCTGGTGCAACATATGTCGGAAAGGTAGGAAATACCTACACCTGGACAAAGAATTATCTCTATGATAATTACTCTTACGGTTCTACGAATGATCCTATGAGTGTTACAGTAACTGACGGAGAAGGAAATAGTACTACTGATTCTCTAACTGTATCGATTGTAAAAAGTGATGATAGAAAACCACAAATTACTTCTTTCATTAGTTCTAGTGAAAATGTTTCGGTGATTACAAGTGCGCAATCACAAACTGTAACATTCACAGCAGTGATTTCAGATAATGTTGGTATTGCAAGTGCTTCTCTTGATGGTGATGTTGTTGAAGTAACAACAAGTGGTGGAACTAGAACATGGACCAAAACATACGAATATGGTTCATATTCTTTCGGCACTACAAATGAGAGATATAATCTAACCGTGGTTGACACTTCGGGAAATCAGGAAACCGCTTCGCTCAATGTTAATATTGAAAAGAGCGACGATGAGAAACCAGTCATCTCAAGTTTTACTGCCAATAATCTTAATCCTGCTGTTTCTACATCTAGTCAAAGCCAGACTGTAGCATTCACTGCAGTTATTAGTGATAATGTAAATATCGCATCTGTATCATTGCCTTCGGCAATTTATATGGGTGCCTCAGGAAATACTCATACATGGTCAAAACGCTACAACTATGTAGACTTGTCTTATGGAAATACTGAAATCGTTTATACGCTAACTGCTACAGATACAAGTGGTAATACATCTTCCAGTAATATAACTATTAATGTATCGAAGAGCGATGATCAAAATCCTTCTGTTACAAACTTTGTTGCAGACAATGATTCAATTATTGTCAAGACATCCGACAAGACAAAAACGGTAACTTTCACAGCAAATATTGCTGATAATGTTGGTATCCAATCTATTAACTTGCCAACTGCAACTCTTTCCGATCAATCTGGTAACGCATACACATGGACAAAGGTATACAACTACGTTGACTATCAATATGGTGCTAACACTGATACTTTGACTCTTCAAGTAATTGATACAAATGAAAATGAAATTAATGTTTCTGAAGTAGTTACTATTACTAAGGTTGATGACGAGACACCTGTTATTTCTAACTTTTCAGCTAGCGATTCAGGTGTTGTTGTGAAGACTTCATTGCAGTCAAAGACTGTTACATTCACCGCGAATATTTCAGATAATGTCAGTATTCAATCTACAAGTCTTCCGGGAACAACCTACATAGGTAAGATTGGCAATGAATATACGTGGTCAAAGACTTATAGTTATACCGACTATCAATATGGTAGTGTTAACGACACATTAACTCTCACTGTTGTTGATTGGACTGGAAATAATTCAACTAAACAAGTAGTAGTTGCTGTAACAAAGATTGATGATCAAGATCCTTCTATTCTTGCATTTACGGTTGACGATTCCTCTGTCACACTTTTAACTTCATCTAAAACACAATTGGTGACTTTTGAAGCACGTGTGAGTGATAACGTCAATGTGGACAGTGTAACGCTTAACGGAGGGGTGGTTGAGGTTATTAAAACTGGCCTTACTCGATCATGGACTAAGTTATACGATTATGAGCGGTTTAACTATGGTTCAGTGACTGAAACATTCACTCTTACCGTAGAAGATACATCTGGTAATACTAAGGTTGAAACCTTAAATGTAGTTATTACTAAATCGGATGACGAAAGTCCTGTCATCTCAAGTTTTACAGTGGATGATGCAACTGTATCTCTACTAACTTCTTCTAAGGTACAAACAGTAGCTTACACTGCAGTTATTTCCGATAATGTGAGTGTGACCGGCGTTTCTACCCCAGGAGGAGCAGCGGCAACTGTCATAGGTAACACATATACTTGGACCAAACAATTCTTGTATAGTGATTACTCTTATGGAAATACTCCAGAGACACATACGGTGGTAGCAGAGGATGCGGCAGGAAATACTGCTTCGGCATCAGTCAATATCATTGTCTCTAAAATCGACAATCAGGAACCGACTAGCACATCGATTTCTGTAGATAAAACAGATTTTGCTCTTACTCAAAATGAGAGTACTACTATTACGATAACTGCTGGTTTCAGAGATCTTCAGACAGGTATGAGTAGTGTAGCAGGATCTGCTAAGGTGCTTCTAGAAAATGGTTCTCAGCTTGATTCATCCAGAATTGATAGTTTGACTATTACTACCAGTAATGGTGCTGCTGACTCAACTGTAGTTGCCGTAATCAATGTATCATTTGATGATCTTGTGTATGGTGATAATAGACTCGCATTTAAGATTAGTGCAGGAGATCAGTCTGGAAATGATATTATTTCGGATATTGTAACTATTAATGGTAACAAGTATGATTCGATTCCTCCTGAGATTATTAGCTATAAGCTTAAGATTGATGGCGTAGAGGTAAGTTCTCTTGAGTTCAACGAAACAAACCGCACCACTGCAGTTCTAACAATTGAGGCTCGTGTGAAAGATAATAAGGTCGGAACAATTGTAAAGGTAAATAATGTAGCGACTGCAAATATTAGTCCTATTGATGGTATTGCAAATGGCAGTGAACATGTATGGACATATAACTTGGTGAATACAACATATCCTATTGAAGATGTTACTAATCTATCTTACGTTGTTACTGTAATTGATTCTGACGGACTTACTGCTGCTTCTCAATCATTGCCTTTGGTGATTACTAGATTAGATGACATTCCTCCTAAGATCACTATCAATGATGTAAAAGCGATTGAACTTCAATTAGGAAGTGATAACGTCCTTTCTGATATTATCAGTGGTAATAATGAGTTTACAATTAAGAGTAACCCTTCGATTGCTAGACACAGTGCTAAACTGGTAATTAATCTCACTGTTGAAGAAAACAATACTCTTGCTCCTGGATATCCTTCTATTCATCCTGTTAATGGATGGATCAAGACTAATCCTTCTGGAAATAATCACGTTTTTACAAAGATTGTAACTGGAGCTGATCTTGCATTAGGTCTGAACAATTTATCATACGTTATTTCTGCAAAGGATAGCGCAGCTAGTCCTAACACCGATTCCACAAATGTGACATTTATTGCAAATGTCATTGATAACACTAACCCAGTAATTTCGACATTTACTATGAGCGGTGTTCCAGATGTGAATGGTGTATCTACAATTCTATTGAAAGAAAGCGAATCACAGGAGACAGTTACTGCTAATTTCAACTTAGCAACCAGTGATAATGGTTCAATCTCAAATGTTATTGTTCAGATAAAAGATTCTGTCAATGGTATTTCATTTGATCTTTCACCTCTTACAGCTGGATCTGGAAACTTTACTTTCTCTAAGACATTTGCTTACAGCGATTTTAACTTAGCGAATGGTATTATTTCAAATCTTACAATGAATGCCCGTGTTGAAGACAGTGCCGGAAATGTCACAATGTCCGATGCAATTCAGGCAGAACTAAGACAAGTTGACAATGTTTCCCCTGTAATTACATATGATTTAACAGCGGGTTATTCTTCATCTGCTAATGATATTGTCCTAACTGATGGTTATCTATGGACTTACAAATCATCTAAGAATGCGAACGGTAACAGTATTGCGTACTTGAAGGCAGTTGTATCAGGCAGTGATCCTAGAGGAATCACTTCTATTAATGTTATTGCTACATCCGCTCAAGGTAGTAGTCCAGCAATTACTATGGTAGAAGGCAGTAATGGTGTTTTCACTGGTTCATTGAATTACAATGCTTTACCTGAATATGGTGTTTCATACACATACCAGATTACTGCTACTGTAATTGATGCTCAATCTCAACAAAGCGTTGAAACCAAAAACATATCATTCAATAAGATTGATGATGTTTCTCCAACCGCAACTCTCGCTCTTGTGGAAGGATTGGTAGGGGGTGTTAAGAATATGTCAACTGCATTGAATAATGATAATGTTCTTTATGTTGAACTGGATGTAAATGAAAATACAACATTAGCTTTGTCTAATAATCCTACTCTTACTCTTCTTGGTTCTGGTGCTCAAGTTTCACTTGCAACTTTTACACAATCGGGTACTGGTCCAAGTGGTAGATACAGATATCAGATTGTTCTAGACAAGAATGATTACCAGTTTACAAATCTTGAAGCCGGATTTGATCAAGGTACTAGAATTGCAAATGAGAGTGTGAAATTAAGTTTAGCAGATAATGCGGGTAATAGTTTAGATGGTGAACCAGTCGAACTCTTGACATTCTCAGTGGAATTATCTGATGATGGAAACCCATTTTCTGAATCACTTACTTACACTGCTAACAATGGTATTCAATCATCAGGTGTTAATTCCAAACAGTTCAATCTGTCTGTTAACAATGTAGGCGCTGGAACAAAGATTGTAATTGCAGCCGCATTGAATGATAATGAGACAAACCTAAATCCTGATGCATTTGGTATCAACGGATTTAATGCTTCAAAGAGTTTTAATGTTGCAACAAAAACTGCTTTCTTTGAGATTACAATTGACAGAGCATTTTATGATTCTCTTGCGTTGTATGATGAATATGAAACCAAGAGCTTTACCATTACATTTAAGGATGTAGCTGGAAATATTAACTCTGTTGCGGATGAGTTACAGTTCAGAAGAACAGATAGTGACGAGCCGGTTATTAATAGCTGGACTGCAAATGATCTGACTGATGCGATTATTATCCACTATGATCATCATACTCAGGCCAATGAACAAACAATCAATGTTTCACTTTCTGCCGATGTAAGCGATGAACGTTTATCTAATATGTACTATACTACAACAAAGAATGGTGTTCTTCTTCCTGGAAATACTGGTTCTGGTTCTTGGATAAATCAAACATTTGCATCTGTTAGACCTCCTCAGGGCTCAGATGCATGGGGTACAACCGATAACTATATGTTCAAATTGTATGCTGTTGATGCCAATGGTGCAACTGTGTCAGCTGAAGCAACACTAGTTGTTAAGTTCTTAGATGTAACAAAGCCAACGATCTATAACTTCGGGTTTATGGATTTATCTCGCAATGGTTTAAGTGAACTTCAAATCTTGACTGAAAACGAGCCAGATGCGCAGGCAATTGTACGTGATACAATCGTTAGAGGATCTACTAGTGATTTCGTTGATACTTTAGATCAGATGACAATTGAGTTAGTTGGTGCTGATGCTCTTAGTGGAAATGTTATTACCAAGATTGAGAGATTAGCCAATGTCGATGCTTCTACATTTGAGTTTAAGGTTACAATGACTACTGGTACTTACTTGACTGGAGTTATCCAGCCAATTACCACAAGAGTTAACATAACTGACAGAAATGGCAATCTTCGTTCTGATACTATTTCATTGAATGTAAAGATTAGTGATAATCAGGCTCCTGTTATATACAGCCTTGTCTCGGATATTATTGGCGATGCACTTTCTCATCAGAATCATGTTCGCGCTACATCGGACATTACTGATAAGGTAGTAATACATGTAATTACAGCCAATGTATATGATGAAACTGAAGTTGATCTAACTAGTGCATCATTCCAAGATGAAAATGGAAACACATATGATGTAGTAAGCACCGTCTCAACTGGCACATATAATGCTAGTCCTTCGTGGAAGATTGTTGCTCAGCGCACATTGAATTATGACGATGAAGATATTCTACTTGGTTCTAATACCATAACTGTGACTGCAACTGTTGCGGATGTTAACAATAATGTTTCTGATGCAGTTAGCGTGAGCAAATCATTATATAAACAGGATGAACTTGCACCCACTATATTGGCTATGGGTCTCTATGATGATAATGCAACTACTGTTAAGGATAACGCATGGCCTAATGCTCTAATTGATGTAACTGATGATTCTAACATTGATGCAAATGGAATTATGAATGCTAAGGCTAAATCTGTCTTTATTGTTATGAATGCTCATGTCACAAATGAGATCATGGATCAAGTACTCTTGGAAGCAGGAGGTGCAAGTGATGAGAGTTCTTTGATAATGTGCATAAAGAACAACAGATTTGTTGTGGCTGCTGGATCTAACTCAGGATCTGCTCTTCATAATACTAGTGCACTTTTATCATTTGATATGAGAAATGATGCCTCCTCAAATCCTCTTGCTGAACATATGGGAAGTGGGTCCGCAATTGAATTAGCACTTCTTGTAAGACTTGATGTTGGTGCAATTATTCTATATGTCAACGGTAAATTAGTAGGAGCCGCACAAGCCAATGAGCGTAACATGTCAGCATGGGCTGGTTCATCGCCTGAAATTGCAATGGGTCATCTAGTAAGTATTAATAACCGCAATGCATTTGGTCCAGTTGTCTCTAGTGCATCAAGTGATTACAATTGGCGTGGTGATATTGAGGAGATGAAAGTATATGAATGGACATCCTCTAACAGTGCAAAGGTAGCAGGTGAGGCAGCAGCATTGAATATTTCATTAGATGTGAATAATCAGACATACCGTGGTGAGATGAGATTCACTTGTTTAGATAACGAACCTGATGTGGCTGCACGCATTTCTAAAAATGCGGTGTCTAGTTCTTATACTGTGATCAATGGTGTTGTAAAACACGATGTTGATTATGATTACGCAACCATTTCTGGAACAACTACTACTACTGACAACTTCATTGCCAATGCATTGCAATGGCAGAAGATTGGTACAAACAAGAATCAGTCACTAGAAGCAAATAGATCGATGTCTATTACTTACCAAAATCTTGATCTAGAGGCACCCGTAGTGAATGGATTCACTGTGAGCAACGAGTCTAATGGTAATGCAATAATTAATGCCAACGATATTATATCGCTAACCTCTAATAGTAATGTAGACCTCAAGTTTACAATAAATGCAACTGATAATTCTGGTATTGTATCTGCTACTGATTCATTTTCTCTTTCAGTTGGAAATACTGATTTCACACAGCTTTCATCGCAAGTTGCAGGTGATGCATTTTCATTCAGATATACTGCTGATTGGGATGATTTCTTTGCATCAGGTGATCCTACTGCAAATGGAGACTATTACATGACAGTAAAGGCAAGCGTGAAAGATGTAGCTGGAAACACATCTGTCTTAACTCATAGAACATTGCATTTCAGAACAACTGATAATACTGCACCAATCATCTCTTCTGCATTGTTTGTTGCTCCAGATGGAATCGCAACATTTGGGTCTATAGACAATAATGATTACGTGGGTAATATAACTTTGAGTTCAGCAAATCCATCTGTAGAAGTACGTATGAACGTTAACTATACTGATAACAATCTCAGATATAGCGGAGGTTTCAGTGTGAATGGTAATGGTCCTGTGTATACAGATGGACCTACTCCTCGTTCTGATTGGGCACTTAAAAATACAACATCTGATGGAAACGGAGGATATAGTGCTACCATTGCAGCAACGTACGACTACAATCAACTTTCTATTAAGAATGCTAGTCAGTACAGATATGGTAATGATGGAAATCTTGAACAATTAACTGCAGTTTTGTCTGATCCTCATGGAAATCAGAGCACTTTCAATTTCAATGTGAAAATATTTATGATTGATGATGTTGTTCCTTCTATGCCTCAGCTAAGTTTAAGTTCATCCTCATTGATTCTTCAGCCTGGAGATGTAAATAAACAGATTACTCTCACTGTTAGCACTCAAGATAACAGTAATGTTATAGCGGATGACGTATCAATTTCAGTTACGTCTAGTGGAGATGATGATATTTCCGGACTCATCTCATCATTCACTGACATTACAGGTTCTAATCCTTACACAAATCCAAAGGTATTTTCTGCTCAATTGCAGCTTGACTACAATGATATAACAGGTCCATATTCTATCGATAAGACCTATACGTTTGCGGTTATTGTTAAGGATTCTTTCCAAAACACCAGAACCAACAATTCGGCTGGTCAGCTTCTAATTCAACGTATTGATAATGAAGCACCTACTTTGGTACAAATTAAACGAAATGCGCTAAGTAATATCTACAGTACTTCTATTCCTGAAAGCAAATACACAGCACTCTATAATGAAGCAGGTGTGAGTAAAGGTAGTAATGCTGGCAGTGATTTAAGATTTACTATACAGGATGTTGGTGGCTTGAATGCATCAGAGTTATTCATAAAGAGATCTGCATATGCAGTTGCTGATGCAACAAATCCAATCATTTCTGATCCTGACTTTTCTAATTCAGCTAGAGTGGATTTAGTGCTTAAATCTGATGGCAAATATGAGCCTTCATCACAGTTTGTATTTGAATATGATGATCTGACAGAATACAGTGTTAACAATACAAATAAGGTTTACTACCAATGGTGGATGATATCTGCAAGTGATCTTGCAGGAAACCAAACTGTAATTTACATGCCATGGCGGGTATCCAAGAATGATTCAGTTGATCCTTCAGTTACTCTTGTAAGTCTATCGCAAACTTCTATTAAGGACGGTAATGTTATTGAATCAACTTCTTATGTTGGACATTCTAGCGCAGAGAAATTAACGATTAATATCACATCTGCACTCGATAAGAAGACAATTGGATTTAAGGTAACTGCAAGTGATAACCACAATATTGCAAATGTATGTTTACTAAGTCATCCTAATGATGTTGTTTCTAATACATTGGCTGGACCTAATGCAGATGGAGTATATACCATCAGCCGTGAATATGCATTCAGTCATCTTGATGGATATGGTGAGCGATTGATTGAGACAATTTATATTGTAGCAATTGATGATACAAACAACAGAAGCTCTCACCAAATACCTGTGTATGTGAATCAGATTGATGTAACTGCTCCGGTTATCAATCTTGCAATTGCGTCAACAAGTGGCGAAACTGAGATTAAATATCCCGGTACGGCACTCACGTTAATTGCAACAGGTACAGTAACTGATGCCAATACTGGCGTGTTAACAAGCAGTGTCAAGCAACTAGGTGTTGCAAATGATTGGTCTTTCAATGGTATTCAATCAAACGGAACATTCCAGTGGAGTAAAGTAATTAGCTGGGATGCAAATGCACTCGCATCGTATACAGAATCCTTTACCATTGAAGCAGAGGATAACTCAGGAAACAGAAGTGAGAGCACAGCTGTATTCAACTACAGTATCACCAGTAATAATAATATTGCAGAAGTTGGCACAAGTGTTATCCTGTATGATGGTGAGAGTAGCAAGCTTGTCACAGCAAGCCCGTTCTCCGTTGACCCTGCAAGAAATTACGATGCCGAATATGTGTTTGTAATTAATGATCCAAATGATCTTCAAGCACCGGTATCAGGAGACATAACAATTACTGGAAATGCAACTCTTGTTTCTCAAACTAAGAGCGGTGTTGCTGGAAATCAAACTTTCACGGTTCGAGTGGCATTTGATACTTCCAATTTTGTTAAGGGAGATAACAATGAGAATAATGTGAATGTTAGCATAATTGTCCGAGATCCTTATGATCAAGCAGGTGTTTTTGATATAGATCAGAAATGGTATGTCTGGAATTATGATACAATTGATCTTGATGTAGACTACTATTACATCTATGAAGCTAACATGAATCCTCTAGTTAACAAGGTAAGAAACCACAGCGGTGCAATTACTGGATATAGTATGAATGCTATTTCAGGTACATTCTCTGGTTTACAGCGTATTGCAATGAACTTGCCTAGTGGAAGTAAAGAGATATCTCTTGAGCCATTTATTGTTGAGCAACGAGAAGAAGATCAGCCTGATGTTGTGAAATCTTCGTGGACGTTCGACCTTGACAGTATTGTAACTGCAAATAACCAAGGTGTTGTTGAAGCGACTATTGAGATTGAGGATAAATCAATTGATATAAGTTACATTGATGATTATTCTATGGCACAGGTTATCTACTCTAATTATGATCAAGTTGGTGTTGATGTCGATGGAAATCCAATTGGGCAGAGTTATATTCCTACGGTAGAGGCTAATACAGCAGATAATCTATATAGACAGATTGACAAAGACTACTTGATGAGTAATCCTGCTATCAGTGGAAGTATTAATGCACGAGCACTGAACTTCCTAAGATCTGATGCACCGGGTGTTTCCGCTGTGACCTTAGCACCAATCCCGGTAGGAGAAAGATTAGATCAGCTAGCACACAGAAATAATCTCTTTGGTCAAGAATCAATCATAGAGACAGGACAATACTTCGTACTTAACGGTACAGTGAAGTACAGTGTTGTTGTTAACGATGCGAACTCAGTGGCTCATACGGTGGTTTCAGAACAACCTGTGAAGCTTGTTATAAAACATAAACCGGGAATTGCAACAATCAATTAAGTTTCCAATTCAAATAATTCATTAATATAATCTGGAAGAGTATACTCTTCTATATTATGTGACTCCAACCATGTAATAGTCAGTGGGACAGTATTAGAATCAGGCGATTTAGATGTCCATTTATCTTTATTCAAAACTTTAATCATTTTATTTAAACGATTGATCGGGCCACCTGCATCTCTTGGCGGACAATGTTTAACCGCCCATTCAAATTGTAGCGCTTGTATTTTTCCAAAACCTGAAACTAGACACATATGTGTCCAACCAGGACCTTTCCCAGTGGTATATTTAGCTCCTCCCTTTATCTCAGAATTATGTTGTCTAAGTCTTCTTACAGGATCAGGACTGACTCCTGCATAGGTGCAACCGCCATTGCGAATTAAATAAAATTGCCAGTTATTATCATCAGTCATTTATATTTGATAATAGCTTGTTTTTATACTACATATGGATGTGAAGGGTTATATCTTGAATCGATGTTTTTTTGAAAAAGTTTTAACCTAAAAAACCGCACTGAAAATTATTCACTACCAATAATTTAATTAAAAAATTGTTATAATTTAATACGAGAATTATGGAACTATTTATGAAAGAACTTCCCAGCGAAGAATTACTATGTCGGTTGATTCAAGAAGTTAAAATTGACGATAATAAAAATGAAGAAAAAGAGATTTGTCATTTATGTGGTCATTCAAAAGAAACGCACTCTACACAAAGCCATCAATTCATTCTGGCAACAGATGAATATAGATGTATTACGTGTGGAATGTGGTTCTATCAACATCTAACAAAAAAGACTAGTTGTTATGATGAATATATTAGAGGTTAATTAATGGTAATATATAGCTTATTTTCTCTCTTCACAGGAGTTTTTCTACGATAGAATGTTATATTATACTCACGCGGAAGAATGTATTTATATGGGTCTATGCTAACTGGTATTTTGTTGAAGAATATATTTGCATGAAACCTCAAGTAAGGCAATGTACCATATGAATTGTCTATCTTTTCTATGCCTTCTAAGAAACACTTACAACATAGGTGAGAACAATGTGTGTTATATATATAACCACTGTTACTACAATAATCATCTTCGTCATCGTCAATACTTGAATATCCTCCGGAGTCGGAATCGGAATTAGAATCGGAATCTGATATATCATTATCTGGAGGCCTAATACAACACAAATTACATCTACATCTAGATTTACTTTGCCAGATAATCATTATTTTTTCAGGATAAATCATTTTAATCACATTATCAACAACTGATTGTGGGAGATCAATAAATCGTTTACTTTCTCTAATAGAAACAATTGCGTCATTATAAAGTCTGTAGCTAGATTCTTTACAGTTTTCGTTGCATGCACCACAATTCATTTGATACTAGTTTGTTGTCTGATAGTATCAAAAAGTATTTATGTTGTTGTTTCAATTTTTCACTATACATTTTCCAGTTGTTTTGTCTTTCCTACTTCCATTGGGACATCTTTTTCTGGTTTTTTTCTGTATTTTTTTAACTACAATAACCGTGTGAGGTTTCTTCTTTGTAAACTTTTTAACAATTTTAAGAACTTTTTTCTGTTTATTTTTAGGGTCACATGCTTTGGTTTTAGGATTGCGTCTAGTTCCGTTAGGGCATCTTTTTCTGGTATGTGTTTTAACCTGGTGCTTCTTTAAAATCTTTGGTTGTGCTATTTTTTGAGGTGTGATAATTTTTGGATTTGAAATAATTCTAACAACAGTATTTTTTTTGGTTTTAATCTTTCTACATCTGTTTGTCTTTGGGTTAAGTTCTTTTCCAGGTGGGCAAGTTTTTTTATTCTGGTAAGTTGTCTTATTAGCAAGAGTATTCTTTTGTGTTTTATTTCTAGGTTTAATGCACCTTCCAGTCTTAGGATTTCTAACAAGATGATGAGGACATCTTTTCTTGTATTTTAAATCTATTGCCAAACCGGTAGATCTAGTAGTTCCAATTGAATAACGAATGTCTTTTTTGATTAATCTCTCTAGAACTTCTCTGTATGCTACCAAATCTCTACTATTTTTAACCTTACCTTTATTAACCTTATCCATTAACTTCTTCAAAGTCATTTTTGGGTTTAATGATAACTCGGATTGAATCTTCAAGAAAGGTTCAAAAAATCTTCGCATTTGTGCTATATCTTGATAATTTGCGGTCTTACCAAGTTCTATTGCTCTACCGGCAGCCAACCCATATATATCAGAAAAATATTCCTCTACCTTTCTGGTAATAAAAGTAGCATATCCTCTGGCTACTAACAATAAATAATTACCAATATTTATCTTTGTATAATAATCATTATCACCATTATTATTACCATAAAGAATATCTAACAGTATTTCCATTACCTGTCTTGTAGTTAATTTAGGATTAGCCAATATCATTTCAGTAGTAAACATACTCCATAAAGAACAATAACCACCACCTTCAAGATTATTATCTTTAAACAAATTAGCATAGCCTTCCAAAGATTGGATACCTTTAATACGCGGACATACTTCATCTGAAAAAACCATGTTATATTTCTTTGCTTTTTTTGGCAATGTATTATTAATAATATCAACAATATTGGAATATGCTTTATAGGGATTCATTCTAGAATTATTTGTACCTAAATGACTTCCATGTGGTTCTACAACCTCAATTGTTTGATGTTCTTTTCTTACAACTAGGAGGTTAGCATGTGAACCACCTCTTGCATAATTTTGAAAAGATCCTGTTCCAGGAAAAAGCATTCTAACTGGTATAATAACAATATTCTTATGCTTGAGACATTTGTGTACTTTTTTAGCATAACGCTCTAGATATTTTTGATATGCCATCCATTTTGTTCTATCTTGCGTTGTATTATTCTTAAACTCAAATCCATATACTTTGAGTACCATATCTCCAACAGTCTCACAAATATCAGGTAATACATTACATGGTGGATTTTCATCAATAATACAGCTATTACCATATTTGTTAAAAAGATACATGTAAAACATTGAACGCATAAAGTATTGCCTATTTATACCCCAAGCTGCAAGTTCTTTCTTATTCTTATCTCCACCGGAATTAAATACAGCTAATAATTTTTGCAATTTAATTGCAGCTTTCTCTGATCCTTTTTCTATATTAGATGGTAACTTTGGTAGGTTCAGCATGATTACTTATTAATATATAGAGAGAAAAATGATATGTTTTTTTGTAAGTTCTAATTTGCATACAACAGCACAATATGGCATCAATGACAACACAAATCACAACCGCAAAAACGATTGGTAACGCAATTGTACGTAATTCGATTATATCTCAATCATCCGGACTGAGATGTAGACATACCAAAATGCACGAAGCAGGTAAACATCTTATGATTGATGCAAATGAGTCGGAAGCAACTTTAAATGATGCGATGGAAATAATCAAAGAATATGCAAAAGAGCGAATTGAATCGTATGGAGCACAAATGGAGTTTAGTACTAAATACACTCTCTTTGATTGTCAGGAGCAACTAAAAATGTCTGGTGTACAATTACGTGGTGTACAAGACGATGAGCTAAATAAAAAGGTATCTATGAGACCGGACGGAGGAATTATTTGGGCAGTTCTCAAGTCGGGTAAAAAATATCCTGTCTTCATTGGTGAAGATAAAGTACAAGGGACAAATGATTCTCGTAGACAAGAAGGCCTGTCTAGACAGGCTACTGGTAATGCGATAGAGAGAGCTGCTAAGAATATTCGTGGAAGTGAAATGCTTTGTCAAGATATGACTACATTTCCATATGTGATCTTTGCATCTGGTTGTGATTTCCATCATACTGAAACAATCAGTAAACGACTTGAAATGATGAATATGAGTGTTCCAAATCATTATTTGGAAGTGACGACTAGCACTACAAACGAAACACTTGAACCACATATTATGTCAATCTGTGAAAACATCGATGTCCAAAAAATGTGCGGAATAGGAATCGCGTCTATATTTGTAAAGGCGCATAAATGGAATGAACTAAATCATGGAGCGTCTAGATGGCGTAAAAAGGAAATAATCGCCTTCTCGTGCGAAGTAATTGATCAAACAATGTCATCAATAGATTGGGAGTTATCTAATGCCGTATCTCAACCAAAAGAGTTGTTAGATCTAGAAAAAGCAGAGGAAAAGTAAGGAATTAAAACAAAAAGAAATAAAGGAAAATCATGTAAATAACATATTTTTTACCTTCATAGCTTGCCTACATTAAAAATAAATACTATATGATTTCATTACTTACTTGGCTAAAGAAATCATTTTTTTATAACTTTTCCAAAGACCCTCAGATATTTTATAGAATCTACTGATAATACCCCAAATATTTTTGAGAATTGAAAACAGGGTAAAAAACATGATTTATTTAGAGAGCCTAGAGAAGAAAAACAAGATTTTAAAAAGTTTATGAAGGAAAGTTATGTAGGACTGAAAAAAAGGCACTACAGACCAATAAGTTTAAAGCTTTAGCAACTTTTCTATGTACCATATAATGATACATAATGATACACAAAAAGTTGCAAAAAGTTGCAAAAAAAACACACCAACATTTTATTGTAAGAATTGTGACTATACTACGTCACGAAAATCTTCGTGGTTAAAACATCTTGAGACGAAGAAACACAGCAATTCGGAAATGATACATAATGATACATCAGATGTTGCAAAAAGTTGCAATAATGAAAGATTTACATGTCAATGTGGAAAATCATACAAGTTTCATAGCGGGTATTATCGTCACAAATCAAAATGTACATGGGATTTAAACGAAAACACCGAGTGTTTAACGAAAAAACAAACAGATAATGGAGATGGAACAGTAACGATTGATAAAAGTGTATTAACTGAGCTGTTTACAGAGAGTTTTAAAGCATTGATACCAGTTATAGCTGATAGTATTGGAGGGAAAAGCTCAATTTCAGGAAGTGGTTCTAATAATACGATAAATAATCAAAAAATATTCAATGTCAATTTATTTTTAAACGAACAATGTGCTAATGCTATGTCTATTCAAGACTTTGCAAAGCAATTACAGTTAACAATGAATGACTTAGATAGATGTAAGCCCGAATATTTAACAAATGTAGTATTAAAGAATCTACGTCCATTAGCAGTAACAGATAGACCATTTCATTGTACTGATGAAGATTCATCAAAATGGTTTGTTAAAGATAGAGAAAATGGATGGGAAGAAGATAGTGGAGATAAAATCATAACATCAACAGAGCATGGTATAAGAAGACAATGGCCAAGTGAGTTTGAAAAACAACATCCACAATGGAATATTAATGAGAAACTACAAGAAAAATATGTTAAAATCGCAGGTAATACAAACGCAGAGCTAAATAAAAAGGACAAGGGTAAGGTATTGGAGGATGTGAAGGATACAGTGCTATTAAATAATGAAGTGATTGGACAAATGACCCCAGATTATAAGTTTAATCAAAAAAATATGTAAACAGACGTAGTTTAGTGTTGTATACAAGATTATGTCTGCAGTAAAACCACATTTCAAGGATTTCAACACATGGAATGAGATAGACAGTGAAGAAATAGAGAGATTACAATCAACATTAGCTCCTCATTTGAAAAAAATAGATATAATTATGTCAAAACCCAAAAGGATTGAGTTTGTGAAACAATTATTAGAGAAACAAAACGGTACATGTATCTGGGGAAAAGAGATTATGGGGAAATATTGTTGGAATGAACCAAAATACAATTGGAAAACAGATGAAAATGGAGAGAAATACGAATCTATATGTAATATATTGAAATTACAATGGGGTCATTTGATCCCTAGATGTAGAGGAGAGAAGTTTGATGAACATACATTATGTTTAATGTGTGGAAGATGTAATAATCATATACAATCTTCTAGAAAATTGGAACAATTAGTGCCAGAATTGCTATCAAAGGTATCCGAAATCATTGAAAAAGACGTATGTGTGGTTCCTACAGAGGAAGAAAGAAAAGCATTGGTTAAATTGAATGAATATTATGGTTATAAATAGGTATTTATGGAGAAACATGGTTATTCTGTATTTTCGATATCGGTTTTAATAGCTTTTTTGAGTTCTGGCATGTAATACATAGCCCACGAAGAGTATGACCCTTCCATTTCTTTGTTTGAAACATGATGTGTAACGATATTTCGAATTAACACATCATCTTTATTGGGATATAGTTCCACAAAGGCACATGATAGAATTGAGACAGTCTCGATGATATTAGGGCAAGGTCGGTCACTATAAGAATCGAGCATATTTTGTATATTGATATAGTTAGTTATTTTTAACTTTATCAATTTTTCAAGTAATATATACGTTGAAACCACAACATGTATATATTAGTATTAATATATATATATATGGACAAACCAATGATACCTATAATGATGTGTGGATTATCTAGAACATTTCCATTTGGTTGGGGAAAACGATCAGACGAATTATTGAGCAGTTATGCGACGTTTTTTGATCGTTTGTCTGAAAAATACACCCTATTTTTCTACATTTCAACAGATGATCTTCATTTAAAAGACACATTTACTTTCCTAAGTAAGTATGGAGAAATAAGAAACATACATTTGAGCAATACAGGTTACAAGTATATTAAAATAAAAGATACTGCTCCATTACAAAAGTATATAGATATCTACAGATCAGCAACCCCATCTGACATCGAATGGAAGGCCCAAGGAGAAAGGGCGATACATCAATTTCATAGAAATCTTGATGTATGTAATTTATGTATATCTGATTATGATGTATATTCGAATGCGAAAGTGCTTGTTAGAATGCGGCTCGATACGGTATTCGGTGACGAATTGACTTCTAAAATAATTAAATACATTGATGAAGCATGTATTAGTAAACAAGAAAGCAGTTTTTTTTCATCAGATTTAATTTATTGTGGTACGAAAGATTTACTAAGTTATGTACTGAAAGGACTGGAAAATGGTTTAGGTATATTAGACTGGGAGAAACCATACGATAGTAAAGCGTATAGTGCCATGTTTTGTCATATTTCTCCTTTAAAAATGCCACATGGATCAAATGACTACAAAAGATGGATAATGAGTCCAGAAGGCCAGATTATAGCGTTATTACACAAGTATTTGATGAAGATAGGTGAAGAAAATTATAATGCAACCAGGTGTGATAATTATCCTGTGATAATTAGATAGCTATAATGATCTCTTCTCCAAATCATTGAAGAACTGATCATCAATATATACCCTGTAATAGTTCAATAACTTTTTGAGAAACCTTATAGGGAAGACCTTATCTATAAGTTGATCTGGTGGAACAGTGTTAAACCATATCAGTACAAAGAAAGGGAAAATGCAGAGTGAGAGTTTAAAGTCGAAAAGAATATCATCAAATGTCTGATTAGGACATTTCGTTTTCATCAAGAGGTAATAATAGTTTAATGCGCATATAGAGAGATGTTCATCATAATCTGCGCTTTCTACTAAGAGAAATGCAATATCAGATATACCTTTATTTAAATGTATGTACTGCCAGTCTAAGAGTATAGGTTCACTATTTGTGGGATAATATATATTAGGACTTTTGAGATCACCGTGACAGAAGCTGAGAGGAAACATCGAAGATAAATTAATTATGTTATCAAAATTATTGTATATGTTTGTTAGGATTTTAGAGTCACTGTCAGATAATATAGGTCTGCGTGTAGTAATGAAGGTATTGAAGTTATTATTAACTAGTGTCGAATAGTGTGTGATGTCCTTGACGGTTTTGAGACATTTGAACTGTTCTGGTATGTCTTGTGGTTTATCGAATAGATAGCAACTATGCATACTAGATGCAATATCTATAACCTTCATAAGAATGTTCGGATATTTATTTAGATTAACATCGAACATTCCTGGAATATTAGTAACATCTTCCATTACAATAACCTCCCTATTTTTGAAGTTGAATGTACTGTAACATTTCGGAACATTCGGAGAGCGTAAGTATGGAGAGATTTCTTTATAGAAGTATACTTCGTTAGCATACATACCAAGATTAAGTGCAGTATCAGAAAGAATATTATCCAAGTTAGCGATTTTAAGAATGATGTGAGCATTATCCTTATTTTTGTATTCAATCATTAACCTAGATATATCACATATATATCCTGTTTTCAGATTGCTATTGTCTGATGATGTTATTTTGTTAAGCGGTAGATATGAAAGCGATTTGATAGTAGCTTGTTGAAGTTGAGTTAACGTTTCATCATTCGAATTAGAGATAAGATTTTCTGGAGCAAGATCTAACCATGAATCTATGATGATGGCATTTTTAGAAGTTTTTATAGTACTAGCGTTGGTTCCATTATTATATATAACAATGGTTTCTGGAAAGAAGCGATCTGCAGAAAGATATCCACTACTTGAATCTTCGAATACGATACACTTCGATGGGTGTGATTTCAGTAGTTTACATGCTACTATATATGGCTCTGGATGTGGTTTATGCTTTACAACATCTTGTGCGGTAACTAACACATTTATATAGTCATCTAGACCATATAGAGAAAGTATAGTCTTTGCGGCAGAAAGATTAGAACTTGTAACAATTGCTAGGCGACTATTTTGTATCCTCTGGAAGAACTCGATTACACCTTCAAAGAGACTAAGTTTATTCTCGTCTTTCAATATGGTAAGATATTTGATGAATAATTCGTCCTTATTTTTGGAGATACTTTTTAGAGAATCTTCATCAATATTATCGACAAGGTATTTCATGACACCTGCATCCGCATTGCCGCGAATGAAAGCAGAAAAGAAGTTTACATCACAGGTAATAGAATATGGTTTTAACAGCTCATCCCATACCTTGGTGTAAACAGAGTCTGTAGAAATGAGTGTACCGTCAAGATCAAATAAGTATGCCCTAGAATATTCTTCGACTTGTTCTGGTGTTCCAAGAGAGAAGTAATGTTTATTGGGTACTCTTATATTTGTGAATTGTTCTTCATTAGATATCATATTAGCTATAATAACGGATACATACATCTCTCCATTATAGTCTTGTTCAAGATTTACTTTATTAAAATATTCCAAGAATGTGTTTGTACTCCTAAACCCATATGCACCACATGAAGCATGATTGCTAATTTTATTTTTCTCTACAATTCTGGTGATGTTATTATCAGTATGCTCAATATATGAGAATCTTGGAATCTTAGTAGTTGAATTGAATGTAAATACTGAGTTATTGAGTTTCCATAGATTAATGATATCAATTGTGTAGAAGTTGTCAGCGTCAATAGTTATAAAGGGTTCATTAATAGCAGATGCATCATTCAAGAGATAATTTTGTAGACCCAATGCGACAGTATGTGCAGCACCTAAAGTGTCATAATCGATCATATGAAAAAAAAAGTGCAGATCAGGATACTTATCAGTGAGAAACTCCTCTATAAGATTACGGTATGATCGATGATAAGGAATTATAATGGGTGTGGTCGGAGGAACATTGAGATTATCAAGTATATAGGTAATTATAGCTTTATCTTCTACATTTATCAAAGCTTTCGGACGTTTAAAGCCTTTATCAGAAAATCGTTTTCCAACTCCGCCTAGAGGTATTACTATGATCATTTATATAATTACAAACGTAATTATATAATACATTTTCCCGCACGACTAATAATATCATTCTAATTATTTGGATTGAATACGGATGAGACGCAACCTTGAGTTAAAATATCCATAATTATCTATATAGATTGATAATTGTGGTAGTACATGTATTACTTAGATTTTTTTGTCATCTTTCCAATGAGGTAATAAATTGCACCAAGACCAGCCCATATAGACATGGCAACAGCGACAGATTTGTATTTAGACACCTTCATCTGTGTAATAAGAAACCAGTTAGCAAATGTAGCTAGAAATAGAACAGACATCATAACAAGAAGTTTCCATGAGTATTCGGCGAGCTGTGAATCTTTTACAAATACACTTGATGGCATACCAATTGGTACGCTTGCTATAATTCCGGCTAAAGCGGGATTATTGAGATGATTGGAGAATCCAGTGATTCCAGAAACAGTAAGTCCACCAATTATAAATTGACCAGGGAGAGAGTTAACAAATGATTGTAACGCAGACATGTTATAATCTACGTTGAGTTTTTTTATTTCGGGATCGTCGTCTGCGTGTTTTTTTACCTTTACATGTTTTAATATGAAGTTTTGGATTAAGTTTATTAGCAAGGATAGTTCCAGCTTGAATACCTCTTACACTATTCCCAATTTTATCTAAGGGTGGAGATACAATTCCAATACCGCCTACACCTTTAATAATAATAAATATACCTCCGCCTACACCGCTCTTGGCAGAAACGGACCCAACATCAGTATCCCATTTGGCAGAATATTCATATAATCCTTCTCCTCTAAGAGCTCTGTAGGTATATAATGCTGCTTCTTTTGACAGAACCCTCTTACTATTATGAGGGTGTATCCCTTCATTTGCAAAGACACATGCCATTGTGGCAAGATCTTTGGATGAAACATTAACCGAACATTGTGAAGTATAGACATCTACAGTATCATCAACATCTCCATAAAAGCGATCATACCCTTTTAGGAGGTAAGCGAGAGCCATATTAGTTGAATTGGTAGCACCTTCAGATTTGTAGACAGGGTTATTTACAGTAAGTTTTCTTCCAGCATATTTATCCATATTTGAAAGTATTTTCTTTCTAAATGCTTTTTTGTTCTTTTGATAGAAGAGACTAGTAGTAGCGATGGCACCTTGATTAACGAAGGGATTAATAGTATGCGTAGGCGTTAATACAGCACCAATGACACTATTAAATGGAAGTGAACTACCCATATTACCAATTTTTTTATTGATTACATCAATACCAAGTTCATCGGCAGCCATGGCAGCGCTAAAGACTTTGCTGATAGATTCAATAGGAATAGTTTTACTAGATTGTCCTGCATTATAAACAGTACCATCACATGTAACAAAGGAGATAGCAAATAGTTTAGGATCGGCTTTAGCTAATTGAGGTATGTAAGTTGCTACATGTCCAGAGTTATTAGATTTAACTTTTTTGAAAACCTTATTAATAAGGTTTTGTATGTCACTGTTTGAAGTAGTCATATACATATAATTGTGATTTTCTCTCTAGGAAATATTTAAACACAGAGAGAAAGAGAAGAATGATAGTTAGTTCAAAAGCATAGAACATATAAAAGAGAACTGAGAAAAAAGAACTATAAAAACATTGTGGATAACATGAGAACTATATTTGTGTTGTGAAAGGAAAGTGATTGAGTGTAGATAAGTATTTTATGATGAAGTATTAGTGTGATAAAAACAATATATAATACTATATTTTTGCCTAGTAGTTAGTAGTATATAATAATATGATAAGTTTGCAAATGTGATCACTAATATATTAATAGTGAATATAAAAACATTTGTTACCTATTATGCTAACAAATGTGATATAATACTAGAGAGAATGTTATAAAATGAGGCGAAAGTGTGTTTTCACCAAGCATTTTTGCAAACTGTTGCAGTTTGTGAGCATAACTGGTAACAAATTGTACTGATATTGTGTAAAATATGTCGTTATTTTTCACCTACTACATAAACTGTAAAAACTTCTTAAGATTATCTAAGATTCCCTAGAAGAATGTAAGCAAAATAACAAGAAAACTACCCAAAAACACCAAAAAACACTAGAAAAGTAATTAA